>Ga0208005_1000421_pt1 | contig 16108 bp, 25 predicted proteins | sample DEB19_08_DNA_3_FD_184530 | JGI IMG/M metagenome (GOLD analysis project Ga0208005, IMG submission 184530) | Aqueous microbial communities from the Delaware River and Bay under freshwater to marine salinity gradient to study organic matter... | ecosystem: Environmental > Aquatic > Marine > Coastal... | reverse complement strand
ATGGTCTTTTTATGCCCGAAAACAGCCATATAAACCACTTTGAGGCTAGTTAAACCAGGTCATGACAGATTTGGTCAAGCTCGACCCGTTTGGGTCTAATTTAGGCAGGCAGGGGGTTTTAACACCCCGAATTTCGACACCTTTGAACGATTTTCCGTCAAAAGGTAAAGAAATGGTGGAATTCTGTGAGGAGATTGGCTTTCCCTTGCTTCCTTGGCAACAATGGCTGGCCGAACACGCTCATAAATACAACCCGGACACCGGCAAGTGGATCAACAAGATAAATACTTTGTGCATCTCGCGCCAAAATGGCAAGAGTACTTTCATGGCTTTACGCATCCTAACCGGAATGTTCCTATGGGATGAAAAGATGCAAGTCGGTACTGCTCACAAGCTAACTACCTCATCAGAAATCTTTTACAAGATACATGAAATTATCGAAAGCTCTCCAACCCTATCCGCCGAGTTAGTAAAGAAAATTGAAAGTAAAGGCTCCCAGGAGTTGCGCCTAAGAAATGGCGCTAGATATTTAATTAGAGCAAATAACGGAAGCGCTAGAGGAATTGCCGCCGTGGACTGTGTCCACATGGATGAAGTCCGTGAATACTATGATGACGATGTCTGGTCATCAATGCGATATGCGCAGATGTCTGCTAAAAACCCACAGCTTTGGTTATATTCATCGGCAGGTGACCAGCATTCAATAGTTTTGAACAGAATTCGTGAACAAGCCTTAGCAAATATAGCAATGGGTAAATCTGAGGGGCTTGGCTACTTTGAATGGTCCGGTTTACCAGGTGCGCCTATTGATGCAGATGATCCTAAGTTCTGGGAATCAATTGCAATGGCTAACCCGTCACTTGGTTACACAATTGACCCTGACAACATCAGAGCAGTTTTAACAGACGATGAAACTACAATTCGAACAGAAGTTTTGACTACATGGGTGACTACATCTAATCCGGTCGTTGATCCGTCACTTTGGGCAGCATGTGCTAGCGAGAGCGACAAGCTGGACAAAGAGAGCGACACTTGGATGGCAATAGATTTAACACCCGACCGAAAAGCGGCTGCGCTAGTTGGCGCACAGAAAATCGATGGTCAAGAGGGGCATTTCAGAGTAGCCTTGCTCGGAACATGGACTAACGATAAAACGCTAGATGATAGGCAGTTAGCAAATGATATTGGGGATTGGGTGGCCAAGTTCAATACTCAGATTGTTGCTTACTCTGCTAGAACATCCGGCGCAGTCGCTGCTCGGTTAAAACCTGCTGGAATACAGGTAGAAGCAATAGATGGCATTGATTACGCTCAAAGTTGCGACATGATGCTTTCAGCTATTGCCGCTAAACGCTTGCACCACATAAACCAACCTGAATTAACCAGACAGGTCTTATCGGCAGTCAAATTGCCACAAGGCGATGGCGGCTGGATTATGGGTAGAAAAGTCAGCAATGCAACAATTGCGGCTGCGGTTGCCACCGCTATGGTTTCAAGCTTTGCGACACGCTCGCAGTCCGAAATCGACATATTTGTAGAATAACTTGACATGCGCTACAATTTGCGCTAATGGGATTCCTAGATAATTTCACTTTACGCGCACCAGCTCCAACAAATGTCGTTGATGCTGCTAGTGTGCCGGTTAATAATCCAGACACATTTTATTTAACTCCGCTTTATACAGTTGATCGTAATACTGCAATGTCAGTACCATCAATTGCAAGAGCGCGCAACATTATTTGCGGCATCGTTGCTTCTTTACCATTAGAGCAATACAATAAGCTAACCGGTGCGCATATTGAGCCACTACGAGTTATTAATCAACCAGATCAGCGCGTACCGGGCTCGTATGTCCGCGTTTGGCAAGCAGAAGATTTACTTTTCTACGGCGTTTCTTATGCAGTCGTAAATGCAATTTATTCAGATGGTCGCGTTGCTGATTACACTCGCGTAGAGCCATCAAGAGTTACACCAAGATACAATGCAGATTCAACAGAAATCATTGCACTTCAATTAGATGGCGCAATTGCACCTGCATCTGGCATTGGTTCAATTATTACATTCTACGGAATGGATGAGGGGTTACTTTCTCGCGCAGGTCGCACAATTCGCGCAGCTATTGCGTTAGAGCGAGCGGCAGAAAACTTTGCACAATCACCGGTTCCAACTATGGCGTTAAAGTCAAATGGAACTAATTTAACCGCAGAGCGAATTACAAAACTTTTATCTTCATGGAACCAATCACGCAAAACAAATTCAACCGCATTCTTAAATGCAGATATTGATTTGCAAGTATTAGGCATTGATCCAACTAAATTACAATTAAATGAAGCTCGTCAGTATGTATCGCTTGAATTAGCAAGAGCCACAGGTATTCCGGCTTACTTCTTGTCATCTGAAACCACTTCAATGACTTACACCAACGCAGTTTCAGAGCGTAAGGCTTTAATTGATTTTAGCGTTCGCAATATTTTAGTTCCAATTGAGCAGCGTTTATCAATGCCTGATTTTGCAACACTAAATACAGAAACTCGTTTTGACTTAGATGATTTCTTGCGCGGTTCAGCATTAGAACGTGCGCAGGTTTATCAGATACTAAATCAAATTGGCGCGATGAGCGTTGAACAAATCCAAGAAGAAGAGGACTTAATTCGATGAAGCTAAACTTCTCAGTTAATCTCACCGCAGCCGATGCAGAGGCGCGCACCATTTCAGGTCGCATTGTTACATTTGGCGAAAAGGGTAATACTTCAGTTGGACCAACAGTATTTGCTGCTGATTCATTGAAGTTTAACAAAACTACAAAACTTTTATTAGAACATGATCGTACTCGTCCAATTGGCAAGTTATTAACTTACTCAATTCACGAAGAGGGCATTGATGCAACATTTAAAGTTGCTGGCACAATCGCTGGTGACGATAGTTTGCTAGAGGCGGCAGAGGGCCTACGCGATGGCTTCTCGGTCGGTGCTTATATTGAAGACTACGAAATTGCAAACGGCGTAATGAACATTACCGCTGCTCGCATTCAAGAGGTTTCATTAGTAACAGACCCAGCAATCAATTCAGCTCGCGTTGAAAAGGTCGCGGCGAGCGAAGAAGAGAATTCTGAAACAGAAGTTTCAGAGGAAACAACCAAAGGAGAACAAGTGTCAGACACTACCGTTCCAGCTCCTACCGAAGATGTAGCGGTAGAAGCTGCTAAGGTTGAACCAACAATTATTGCATCCGCACCGGTTGCACACACAAAGTTGCGTTCACCAATCAACTCACCAGCATCATACTTGGAGCATTCAGTACGTGCTGCTCTAGGTGATGACATGTCACGTCAGTACGTGGCAGCAGCATCAGACACCACATCAACAGAAGTTGCAGGCCTGGTTCCAACACCACAGCTATCAACAATCTGGGACCCAAAGTCAACAAACGTTCGCCCAGCTATTTCAGCAATTCGCACAGCGACATTGCCTGCTGCTGGTCTTTCATTTGAAATCCCACGCGTTAAGACAGTTCCTACTGTTGCAGAAGCAGCAGAAAAGGGTGCTTTCTCTGATACACAGACAGAAATTGAGTATGTATCTGTGTCAGTTAAGAAGTATGCAGGTATGCAGAAGTTTGACGTAGAAGTATTAGATCGTACTTCTCCAGCATTCTTTGAGGAACTTGTACGTCTTATGTCAGCAGCTTATGCAAAGGCTACAGATACAGCAGTTGCAACAGCACTACAGGCTGGAACATTAGATTCTACTTCAATCACACTTCCATTTGATGGTGATGAGTTCGCAGGATTTATCTCACGCGGCGCAGCATCAATCTACAATGCAACAAAGCGTTTCCCAACCGGTATCGTGGTAACACCAGACCAATGGGGCGCTCTTATTGCTCTTACTGATTCAAACAAGCGTCCACTATTCAACGTTGCAGGCAATAGCCAAAACGGAATGGGCGTAGTAGAACCAGGTTCAGCAGTTGGCTCAGTAATGGGTCTTCCTGTTTACGTTGATCCATTTATCTCAGGTACCGGTGATGATTCAATCATCATGGTAAACCGTGATTCATTCGTTTGGTACGAAGGTGCTGGACCACTTCAGCTACGCACCAACATTGTTGGTACAGGTCAGGTAGAAGTTGGTTACTACGGCTATGGCGCAACAGCGACCCTAACCGCAGGTGGAGCATTTACTCTAAACCAAGCAGTTTAATCATGCCTAGCCTAGCTCTCGGGGCTAGGCAGTAGGTTACATAAAAAAGGAGACGATATGCCAAGCATTGTTACAGCAGCACAGCTACGAAGCATACTTGGCGTATCGTCTTCCCTTTATAACGATGCATATTTAGAAGATATTTGCGATGCTTCTGAAAACACAATCTTGCCAATGCTTGTGTCTTTTGAAGCACCAATTCAGAAAGTAAAGCTAATTGATAACGTGGCTTACTTTGAAACAGTTGGTATTCACGAATTCACAGAGGGTCAATCAGTAGTCATTACGGGCTGCGGTTCGCCTTACAATGGCACACGAACACTCAATGAAGATGGCTTAGGGCTTTACACATTTACTTGCAACATTACAAACGCAGACGTTGAAGAAGCAAACGTAATTCCATCCGGCAAAGCAAAGTTATCCGGTGCTTCTACTTACGTTGGCAATTCAAGCGTTGAAGCTGCGGTGTTGGTTGTAGCAGTTGAAATCTTTCAAAGCCGCGTAGCACCTGGCGGACAAATTGAGGGAGTGGACTTTACAAGTACACCATTCCGCATGGGAAGAAGCCTTTTCAATCGCTGCGTTGGTTTGCTTGGGCCTTACCTAGATACAGAAACGCTGGCTCAATAATGACAACATCAATTTCTGCCAATGTGCGTGATGTCATTCAATCTGCTTTATCTTCAGTTGCTGCAAACGTTTATGATCATGTGCCGGAGGCGCCAATTGTTCCTGCGGTAGTTATTGTGCCTGGTTCTCCATATATGGAATTAGAAACTATTGGCAAATCAAAGATAAGAGTAAAACTTAATTATACAATTACTGCTTGCGTGGCTTATTTATCTAATCCAGCATCGCTAGACAATTTAGAAAATCTAGTGCTAAGTATTCTGACTAACTTAGGTTCGTCAGGTTACGAGTTATCGGTAGTCGAAAGACCAACAGTAACTCAAATTGGCCCAAGCACGGTGCTTGTGTCAGATATCCGCTTGAGCGTTCGCTACGAGCACACTTCTTAAGGAGAACAATGGCAACGACAGTTATTACTGGCCGCGATGTCACTTTCACATTGGATTCATCATCCTATGATGCTCAAGCGACAGCCGCGACACTTTCATGCGATACCATCATCGAGACTTACCAGACACTTGATGGCCGCGCTTACAAGTCAACAGATAAGCAATGGACATTCACAATTGAACTATTGCAAGACTGGGGAGCAACAGGATCACTATTTGAGGCAATGTGGTCAGATGCAGAATCAGCACCAAATACAACATTAGCAGTTTCATTTACTGCGGCATCTGGTGCAGTCTTTGCATTTAATGTACTTCCAGTTTTCCCAAGCGCAGGTGGCGCAGCTCCAGGAGCGCTGACCGATACTTGGACAATGACAGTAGTTGGAACACCAACCGAAACATTTAGCTAAAATTAGGAAATCGAGAGCATGAAGTCACAAATAAAAATTACATATAACAATGGTGAAGAAGCGATTTATATTGCTCAACCACCAGAGTATGCAAAGCTGGAAAAGGCCACTGGCAAAAGTATCGCAGAACTCAATACTGGGGTTTGGGATATTCTCTTTTTGGCGTATAACGCGATGAAAAGAGAGGCCAGTGGCAAACCAGTAAAAGCCTTCGAGGTTTGGATGGATACAGTCGCTGATATGGAGACTTTACCGCTAGACCCAAAATCCATAGCATCGGAAGTGTAAATAGGCTTTTAGTTGATTTAGCTTTAGCTACTAAAATTCCGATGCGAGAATGGGTTGATGCAGACGATATCGCTACCGCGATAGAGATACTAAAGGAGCGAAATGGATAGCGCAATAACTTATGATCGCGCTGAACTTCGCCGCATCACAGGCGCTTTTAAAGCTATGGATTTAGAAGCCATTGACCAAGCTAAATCTGAATCAAATGCTTTAGCGCAATATGCCGCAGATCGCATTAAAGTCGCGGCATCACGCAGAGTAGTTTCCGGTACTGCAGCGCAAAGAATTGCAGATGGAGTAAGGGTTTCTAAGTCTTCCAAAATTGGTGAATTTTCTTATGGCTTTGTTAGTCAAAAGTTTTCAGGCGGAGCAACTACTCAAACTTTATGGCCTGGCATGGAATTTGGTTCAAATAAATATAAGCAATTTCCACGCCGAACACCAAATCAAGGTAAAGGTAATGCAGGTTATTTTATATATCCTACGTTGCGCGAAATTCAACCTGAATTGATTAAAAAGTGGGAAGATGCATTTGACAAGATAGTTAGGAAGTTTGACTAATGGCCGGTAGTAGAACTCTTAAACTTTCCATTCTTGCCGATGTTGATAATCTTAGAAAAAACCTTTCAACCGGTAGCCAAGAGGTCATCTCATTTGGAGATCGTGTTTCAGACTTTGGCAAAAAGGCTGGTTTAGCTTTCGCTGCCGCAACAGCCGCCGCAGCCGCTTATGCTGGCAAATTAGCCATAGAGGGCGTTAAATCAGCTATTGAGGATGAAGCAGCACAGGCTCGTTTGGCAACGACTTTAAAAAACGTTGCAGATGCTACGAAAGATACAATTTCTCAAACCGAATCTTATATTCTTAAAACATCATTAGCCACAGGCGTATCTGATAATCAATTAAGACCAAGTCTTGAAAAATTAGTACGTGCTACCAACGATGTCACCGAAGCGCAGAAATTGCAAAACCTTGCCCTCGATATTGCCGCTGGCACTGGCAGAGATTTAGAATCTATTAGCCAGGCGCTTGCTAGAGCTTATGATGGCAATAATACCGCTTTGTCAAGACTTGGCGTAGGCTTAAGTGCAGCTGAATTAAAGTCTATGAGCTTTGAAGATGTAACTAAATCTTTGTCTAATACTTTTGGCGGTCAAGCATCAGTCCAGGCAGACACCTATGCGGGTAAAATGGCTAGACTTAAAATAGCTTTTGAGGAAGCCAAAGAAACCGCAGGATCATATATCTTGCAAGCGCTTACGCCATTATTACAAATTGTTAGCAATAATATCGTTCCTGCTTTCGAAAAACTATCTGTAGTTTTAGGCCCTATTTTTAGAGATGTTTTAGCGAATGCCGGAACTATTACAAGAGATATCCTTTTGCCAGCATTTCAAGGTTTATGGGCTTTTATTACTAATTATTTAGCACCAACCATTCAAAATATATTTATTCCAGTTTTCAATGGTTTGGTAAGTGCCATAAATACCGTTAAAACAGCGTTGCAAAATAATCAAGACGAGTTAACTCCTTTTTACAATTTATTACGCAATATTGCTAATTTCGTGCGTGATTATGTAGCACCTGCATTTGGTACAGTCTTGGGCGCAGCTCTTCGTGTTATTGGAGATTTAGTGGCTGGACTGATTACCGGATTTAGCAGGCTGGTTAATTTCATGGATAGCGTTATTGGCAAAGTACGCGACTTAATCAATATTGTTAGAAACAATCCTATTGTATCCGGCATCGCTGGTTTAATTGATAATATCTTTGGTGGCTTTAGAGCTGCTGGCGGTCCGGTTAATACTGGCTCTGCTTATGTGGTTGGAGAAAAAGGCCCTGAGCTATTTGTGCCTACTTCTAATGGCAATATTGTTCCTAATAACGCTTTAGGTGGCAATACCATAAACATTACTGTCAATGGTGCTATTGATCCTGAATCTACCGCTAGACAGATAATTTCAATTTTGAATAATTCAGCTTATCGAGGCACATTAGGGGCAGGCGCTTTCGCATGAGCATTTGGAATCCAGAATGGAAGATTTCAATAGATGGAGTTGACTATAAATCTGTTACATTAGCTAATTTAACGGTCACTCGTGGTCGCACTAATATATACGAACAAGCTGTTGCTGGTTATTGCTATTTACAGCTTGTTGATTTAAATAATGATTCTTTAAATTTTGAAGTAGGTCATCAAATAAGCGTAGAGTTGAAAAATTCCGCTGGTAATTTCGTGCCTATTTATGGCGGCTATATAACCGACATAACAACCAGTGTAATGAGTACCGGCTCAAGCTCTACGGTTATGGGAGTTTCAATTACAGCACTTGGAGCTTTATCTCGCTTGGCTCGCACGACTTGGACTGGTTCATTAGTCAAAACAAACGAGGGTTCCCAAATTTATGACATTGTTTCCGATGTTTTAGCTAATAGCTGGAATGACATGCCTAGCTCGGTCACATGGAATACTTACAGCCCTGCCACAGAAACTTGGGCAAATGCTGAGAATATCGGCTTAGGAACCATTGATACCGGTGTTTATGAAATGGTAGCGCGAGCGGCCGACCCAATTAACGCATACACATACGTTAGCCAACTAGCCAATTCTGCTTTAGGTACCATTTATGAAGATGATCAAGGTAAAGTCGCTTATGATAATCAGGAACATCGTCAAGACTATTTACTAGCCAATGGCTTTACCACATTAAGCGCTAATGATGCTTTTGGGGTGGGTATTCGCGCAATAACCAGGTCCGGCGATATGCGTAATTACGTGACCATAGTTTACAAAAATGGTCAAACAGTGGTGGATTCAGATGCCACTTCAATATCCGAATTTGGTAATTATTCCGAAATTATTGATACAACCTTAGAACTACAGACAGATGCCGAACTATTTGCTGAAAGATTATTGTTGTTGCGTTCATATCCTAGAGCTATTTTGGATGCTATTTCTTATCCGCTAGAAAGTCCGGAATTGGATGACACAGACCGGGATGCGCTAATCGATATCTTCTTGGGTCAACCAATCGAACTAACCGACCTACCAGCCAAAATATCATCTACTCCTTATCAGGGTTATGTAGAGGGTTGGACATTCCAGGCTGGCCCGAACACGCTTAATTTGACTTTTACCTTGTCACCGCTTAGCTATTCAGGATACTGGCAGCGATGGGAGCAGGTAAATAGTGCAGAAACATGGAATTCAATCTTGAATACGCTACAATGGGAAGACGCGATAGGAGTAATTAGCTAATGGCAACTACGACCAATTTTGGGTGGGAAACGCCTGATGATACAGACCTGGTTAAAGATGGTGCTGCGGCAATGCGCACATTGGGTAACGCCATTGATACCTCTTTTGTTGATCTCAAAGGTGGCACTACCGGACAAATTTTAAGTAAGGCATCAAATACAGATCTCGATTATACTTGGATTACAAACGATGTTGGCGACATAACAGCGGTTACCGCTGGAACAGGCATTACCGGTGGAGGAACATCCGGTGCGGTAACAGTTTCTTTTGACCAAGCTAATTATGGTGGCGGTCAGTATTCAGCTGGTAAAAACAAAATCATTAACGGCGATTTTGGCATTAATCAAAGAAGTTTTACAAGCACTACATCAACTTCTACTTTTACTTTCGACAGATGGATTACGACTAATTCAGGTGGAACTTCTACTTATTCAGCTCAAACCTTTACTGCTGGTGCAGCTCCCGTAAGCGGTTATGAAGCAACGAATTTCATTCAAATTGCGACTTCAGGACAATCTGCGGCTGGCGATAATACAAGATTTATTTACCGTGGAGAAGATGTAAGAACGCTCGCTGGTCAAACTGCTACTTTATCATTTTGGGCTAAAGCAGCTTCAGGAACTCCGAGCGTTTCCGTAGATTTTTCACAAACTTTTGGAACAGGCGGATCACCATCTAGTGCCGTTTTATTTGGCGCTACAAAAACCGCAATCACTTCATCATGGGCTAGATATTCCGTAACAGTTTCAGTTCCATCAATAAGTGGAAAGACTATTGGAACGGCAAACGATTCATACTTAGCAGTAAATTTTTGGACATCAGCTGGCAGCAATTTTGATTCCAGAACAGGTACGCTAGGAATTCAATCTGCAACTATTTCACTATGGGGTGTTCAACTAGAAGCAGGATTAACTGCAACCCCATTCCAAACCGCAACAGGCACGAAGCACGGCGAATTAGCGGCTTGCCAAAGATATTACCAGCGTGTTTCATCTGATGCTACTGCGGTTTATATGCGTTTTGGTACTGGTGCAATTCTTTCAGCAACTTCAACGTCATTTGTTTTTCCATATAAAGTTACAATGAGAACCACTCCTACACTTGGAACATCGGGAAGTTTTGAAGTTTATGAGGGTTCTACGCAAAGAGGAACGGCAGCGCCGACATTGACTACAAACGGCACAAATGCTGAAAGTGCTGCATTGGCAGCGACCATCGCATCTGGAAATACTGGTTATGCGTGCTATTTGCGTGCCAATAACAGCTCATCAACTTATCTCGAATTTAGCGCGGAGTTATAGAATGCCAAAATATATTGAAACTGAAGATTGCATCATTTTGGAACTAGATGATAAAACTTTATCTATTCCTAAAAATCCATCAAATTCAGATTATCAAGAATACTTAGCAAGCCTTGAGGAAACTGATAGCGAGTGAATCCCTGGTTAAGTCATGCGGCAAAGGAAATGCGTGAGCGCATTAACCATCGCTACCCAGACCGAGATAAACGCTCAGATGGCTGGATAGGCGATGCTAAGCACCGCGCCGAAAAGTCAGATCATAATCCAGATAAGACCGGATGTGTTAGGGCAATTGACATTGACCGCGATTTATCACGCCACAAATCTGAGGCCTATTATCTTGCAGATCAGATACGACAATGCGCCAAGAGAGATAAGCGAATTGCCTATGTCATCTACAATGGAAAAATTGCTTCACCCATTATGGGTTGGAAATGGCGAAAGTATCGAGGCACCAACCCACATGAAAGCCACATGCACATTTCCTTTACTGCTAAAGGCGATTTGGATAAAACTCCTTTTGAAATTCCGCTACTGAAAGGCGAACTATGAAAAACCCTTATGTACTAACTGTTGGCGCATTTCTAGCAGCCTGGGCTGGCTCAGAATTTGCTTTAGATTATCGCTCAATTCTTTGGGCAGTAGTAGCCGGCGTATTTGGATATGCCACACCAACGAAAAAGTGAGTGCGCAGGACATAGCGGCTGTTGCTGCTGTTGCTTCGATCGTTATTGGTTCGTTTATTGGCTTAGTGCAATGGCTGGTAAAGCACTATCTCGCGGAGTTAAAGCCAAACGGCGGCGGTAGCATGAATGACCGCTTATCGCGTGTCGAACAGCAAATTGACCAGATTTATCACATTCTTCTGCAAAAATAAGTCATGGCTCTAGCAGATGGAAATTGTCGTACCAATGGCATTTACTATTTGATAGAAGCTACTGAGTGGATAGCGAGTGCAAAACATGGCGAAGAAGCGACCAAGCCGCGTTAAGACTGTACGAACAGAGGACTTTACTCCTTTGGAAATACACGCTATTCAAATACGAGAGTATTACCTTGCCCTACGCAAGGCAGGATTTGATGTAGAAGCTGCACAATATTTATGCGCTGCATCTGCTGGCTGGCCTGATTGGTTTACTCCAAATCTGCCAGAGCATGATCCATATAATCCTGATTTCTCTCCTTACGAAGATGAGGATGATGACTAAAAAAAGAATACTTGTAATTAGCGATTTACAGGTTCCATATCATCACGAAAAAGCAGTTAAAAATTTAAGCAAGCTTGTAAAGCGCGAGAAGTTTGACCAAGTCCTATGTGTAGGCGATGAGCTAGACATGCAGAGCCAAAGCAAGTGGGCTAAAGGCACACCATTGGAATACGAGGGCCAATTAGATGCAGATAGAGAAACTTGCAGAGATATTCTTTGGGAACTTGGGGTTACCGATGTTACCCGTTCCAACCACACCGACCGGCTATACGCTACCTTGCTCAGAGGAGCGCCAAGCTTGCTCGGATTACCTGAGCTTAATTACCCTAAGTTCATGGGGTTCGATGAGCTTCGAATCAAGTTCCATTCCAAGCCCTATGAATTCTTACCCAACTGGGTGCTAGTGCATGGCGATGAGGGAAGCCTTAACAAAAACGCTGGCGGCACTGCGGCTGGTTTGGCTAACAAGTTTGGTGTGTCGGTTGTATGTGGTCACACTCATAGACTTGGCCTACAAGGGGTTTCTACGGGCTTTAAAGGCCGTTTTAAGACACTTTGGGGCTTTGAGGTAGGGAATTTAATGGATAGCAAGAAAGCCTCTTATTTAAAGGCTGGAGCCGCTAATTGGCAGATGGGCTTTGGCATTATTGAAGTATATGATAAAAACGTAACCCCTATCCCTGTGCCTGTAAATGCAGACGGGTCTTTTACTGTCTATGGCAAAGTTTATAGATAGTTATCAAATCGTTATACGCCACGACATAAAACCAGCGCGTTAGTCAAGTAGCCTAAGACTGTGGAAATACCACACAGAAAGGGCAAAATGAATTCAGATCTAGTTATCTACTTAGCCATGATTGCAGCAGCAGTTATTGGTTATGCGCTTGGCTGGTCAAATGGTTACCAGCTAGGCAAGGCGCTTGGCTTCCGTCGTGGAAAGTCGGTTGGAAGTGCGCGCTAATGACGTTCTCAACGAAGCTCACGACATCTTATTACAGCGTGAGGCAAGATACGACGATTTTCACGTTACGGCGATACGAACTGCGAGTATCCAGTCCGTTATCCATGAGGAGCGCAGAACTCCAGAAGCCTTTTGTTTGGACATGGTCGCAGTCAAACTTGCAAGGATTTACAACTCACCTGACCATTTGGACAATTATTTGGACGCCATCTGCTACCTTGCAGAAGCAGCTGCGCTAGTAAAAATGAAAGAGGTTGAATAATGGCTTTTAACTTAGAAGATTACGAAACAGTCGAAGAAAGACTTGAAAAGTTTTGGAAAGAGTATCCAGATGGAAGAATTGAATCAGAGCTTCTCGAAGCTTCTGCTAACCGATTTATTGTCCTCGCTAGAATTTATCGAACTGAGGCTGACCAACGATATTGGACTAGTGGACTTGCATTTGAGGTCATTAGCGACAGAGGAGTTAATGCTACTTCGGCACTTGAGAACGCAGAAACGAGTGCTATTGGACGCGCTCTTGCAAACGCAGGTTTTGCAACAAAGGGCAAAAGGGCTTCTAGATCAGAAATGAGCAAGGTTGCCAACAAGTATGAGCAACGAGTGGAGAACTTTACCCGCGAGAAAGTTCCAGTGGAGAAGCCGTCTGATCCATGGACTATTGAACAAAAGGAAATGCCTTTGCCAGTAGCCGATGCGGTTGCAGCAATTAACGATAATGTCGTGCCGGAAGAAGTGCCAATGTGCAAGCAACACAATAAGCCGATGATGCCTAGAACAGGCAACAAGAACGGCAAGGCATGGAAGCATTACAAGTGCGGCGGTAATTGGCCAGAAGTCTGCGAAGAAATCATTTGGATGGAAATAGACAAGTCAGGCCGTTGGGTAAAACAAAAGCCACGAACACCACAAGGAGAATTAAACTAATGGGCTACCTACGAATTACAAGACCAGACGGAACAGAAATTCTGTTTGACGAAGATGATGAAATTACAATTTATGAGGTTTGCGATACTTGCAACAACCCAAGACCAAATTACGAGCTTACCAATGTGGGCGGACAGACCGACATTGATGCGATTTGGGAATGTAAGGCTTGCCACGGGGTGAATAAGTCTTAATGGCTAAATTCGCTATCGCTGATCCACCTTATTTTGGCAAAGCAAAGCGTTGGTATGGCGAGGGTGGTTGCGGTTATGGCTATGGCAGAGGCCAAGCCGATAACCATCCAGAAGCTCATATTTGGGATACACCAGAACCGCATATTGAAATGATTAAACACTTAGAAGCTAATTATGATGGATTTGCTATTGCTACAAGCGTTATGGGTTTGAATGTATATTTGCAACATATAAGCCTAAAACCCGCAAGCGGCTATCGTCTATGCATTTGGCATAAACCAATAAGCGCGCCTAGTGCTAGTCGTATTCGTAATGCTTATGAACCAACCATAATTTACGTTCATCCAGAAAGACGTGGTTATAAAAGCCACACAAGAATGGATGATATTAAAACCATTAAAATTACAAAGAATGGCTTTATAGGCGCTAAACCAAAAGAATGGGTTTGGTGGGTTTTAAATTTAATGGGTGCTGATAAAGATGACCAAATTGATGATTTGTTTATCGGATCAGGTGCAGTTACGCAAGCTATCGACGAATGGAAAGGCTTGACTAATGGTCAGTAATGGTCGTAAGGTAAGGGGCAGGAGAACCGAGCATGTCGTTGCTAACTACTTTCGTGAGCGATGGGGAAGCGCAAGCGTAGTAAATAGTGGGGCATCTGGCAGCGATGTGCTTGGAACTCCGTTTGATATTGAGGTCAAAGCTAGAGCTGCATTTCAGCCAAAAGCATGGATAGACCAACAAAAGAAACGTGATGAGGGCAAACTAAAGTTTGTTGTAATGCGTTGTAATGGTCAAGGTGAAAACCCAGAAGATTATGTGTTTATAGCACGACTAGGTGACATGATGCCATTGCTTGAAGATCGAGTGCCAAGCGAGGCAATAGTCAGATGTAAGGGCTGCGGAACTTGGACTACTGAGGGAAAGGTTTGCGATGTCTGCGAGATTATCAGTAAGCGGAATAACTAAATCACACAAGACAGACGAGTGGTATACGCCAATGGCCACAGTTAAGTTGATGTTTGATTTGCTTGGAGTGCGACCTAATTCCAGCGTGATGCTTCCATTTGATACCGATGCAAGCAACTTTGTTAAATACGCAAAAAAACAGGGTAACTTCGATTACTTTTGTAATATAAAGGATTGGCTTGATAGTAATTATCCTTATGATTACTTGATTACTAATCCGCCATTTAGCATAAAAGACCAAGTTATCGAAAAGTGCCTTAAATCAGGCAAACCAAGTGCTCTAGTGCTGCCGATAGACGCATTAGGCGGTAAGCGTAGGCATGAGCTTTACAAGCAATATGGCTATCCAACTGTTTATATTCCAACTCGTAGGATTAACTATATTTCAGAAAATGGAGAAGAAACTAAATCTAATCATTTCCATAGCATTATCTTGATATTTAATGATCCAAAAGGTTCAAGGTTGCTCTGGGAGTAGCCTGTGGATAACTTCCGACACGCCCGAACAAAGGGGGACAAATATGGCTCTGACCAGGACTTTTATCAAGGTACTTGACAAGGTCATTATGCTCTGTGCTAGAGCCTTTCAGAGGCTCACCGCGAGCCGCTTGCGGCTAGCTCGCGGGGTAGCCATAGCATTGGTGGGATCTCTATGTCTAGCAACGCCGACATCACAGGCGCAAGACATGCAACAAGAACTAACTCCATTTCGCTACGCTTCATTCTTAACAAGCCAAGTAGAAGCTTCTTGTCTATTTAAAATTGCTTTAAAAGAAAGCAATGTGCGTTACAACGCGATAAACAGATCTAGTGGTGCTTCAGGTGCTTGGCAGTTTATGAATGTAAAGGTTAGAGAATTAAGTCCATTAGAACAGGTAGAATGGGCAGTACGATATGCAGAAACACGCTATGGAAGTCCATGCAAAGCTTGGGACTTCTGGAAAGAGAACTATTGGTGGTAATGGCTACTTATGAATTCAAATGCTGTGGGATAACACAGGAGATAACTGTAAGCATAAGAGAGCAACTACCTAAACCTAAGTGTCAAGTATGTAATGGTGATATGTTGCGTATCTATTCAACTACTCCTGCTATCTTTAAAGCTAAAGGCTTTTACTCAACAGACAAATGACAAAGCGCAGCGCATTAACTAACAATGGAAGCACGTCACGATGGCGCAAGATTCGTGAGCGTGTCTTAGTTAGAGATAACTACACTTGTTATTATTGCGCGTGTGAAGCTACTACTGTAGATCACATAGTACCGAGACGATTAGGCGGCGATGATTCAATGGATAATTTAGTTGCTGCTTGTAAGAAATGTAATTACAGCAAGGGGGGTAGGTTTTTTGAGAGCACAGCGACACA
>Ga0208005_1000420_pt1 | contig 16135 bp, 19 predicted proteins | sample DEB19_08_DNA_3_FD_184530 | JGI IMG/M metagenome (GOLD analysis project Ga0208005, IMG submission 184530) | Aqueous microbial communities from the Delaware River and Bay under freshwater to marine salinity gradient to study organic matter... | ecosystem: Environmental > Aquatic > Marine > Coastal... | reverse complement strand
TTGGTGATTTTCGCGTACGCACCGCCACCGCCTGCGCCACCTGAACGGGTTGAAAGAACACCGTCAGCACCTCTGCCGCCTGAACCGATGCACTCGACGGTGTTATTCGAGCTGTTCCAGTCTGATGGGATTGCCCAAGTCTGGTTGCCCGTCCCTGGGCCGGTATCAAGCACCTCTGCTCGGGCGGGAGTGCCAAGATACGAAAAAGCTACGTCGATTGGTGAGGGTGCGGCCTGAAGGTCGTATGCCTGTTGCGTTGTGGTGGCGGTTTTGAGAGCGCGCCACACACCATGCGCGTCGAGCTTTCGGTGTGTCCCTTCGTCGATAAGGACTTTGCGAAGGCCACCCAATTCGAGCGTGATTGAGTGAACGGTGCGCTTTGAAATATCTTCATTCGGAAAGGCGTCGAGCGTTTCGGCTAGGTACTCGTACTCAACGATGTCGGGGATTGTGATTTCTTGTTGGAGCGCGTCGTCGAAGAAGGTGCCACCACGAATAACTCGTGATTCGATTATCTCCTCTACGGGAGCAACAAGCTTTTCGTTATCGGGGAGAAGGGCAATTTGAACGTCGGCGGCTCCTAAATACGCACCCCCAAGGGTGAGTAAGCCGAGGAGTGCGAGGTGCCAACGCTTCATACTTAGTCGGGGTCGTACACGAACTTAAACGTACACACTACCTGTGTCGGCGAAGAGGCTGGTGTACCGAAGTCTACTCGCACACTCTCGCCCTTTGTGAACGTGTTGTTGGTGCTGAAATTAAACGTCCCTACCGTTGAAGAAGCGGTAATAAAGTCTGCACGGTTCGTACCATCGTAGAGAGAGACACCTACGGTTCCCGTGGGCGTGTCGCAATACGCTTGCTTAACCGTTACGTTTGCGGCAAACGGCCCGACATATTGGGTTGTAGTACCCGTCCAAGCGGTTGAGGTTGAGTATCCTGATACACGAGAAACAAAGCCCGCATACACCAGTTGCGATGCACCATCCGAGTATCGTAACTGCCCTGACGTGGCGTCTATCGTTACCTCCCCGAGAGAAGACACTGTTTTATTAGCAGGGATGTTAAGACCCCCCGAGATAGAGAGCGCGGTGGTTGAACCGAAGTCAAAGGTAAGACGGTTCGCACTCGCGCTGTAGGAGAATGCTGCCTCTGAAGCGAGGGTGTCTGCTGCTGTCGTGTAGAGCACGGTATCAGTACCACCGAAGGTAGTCAGTCCCGTACCTCCACGAATAACATCAAGCGCACCCGAGTCTACGTTCAGGGTACCCACACCACCCGACGTGTAAATAAGCCCGTTAGAGGTCAAGTTTGAGAGCGTAGCAATGTTCTGCGAGGTGTTTACCGTTACCGCGCCTCCTGAATAGGTGAGCCCTGTTGAGTAGGTGGTAGTCGCGTAGTTATAGAGACGGCCATTGTTAGCTCCTACAGCTCCCGTACCGAGATACGCAAAAGTAGAAGACGCGGTAGCGATTATCCCGTTCGTCGCGTTCAAAAACCCTATCGCTGTGGTGGTGGAGTTGCCCCACGAAGTAGGGGTGAAGGGGAAGGCTGCGCCTCCACCCGTAGGCCATGTCTGTATGCAGGTATCCCCTGTGAGACAGAGCGAGGTAGCGGTGAGAGCTGTGGTTGAAGCGGTGCCGTTGAACCTAAATTGTCCACCGTTAAAGGTAGTGCTTGAGGTTTGTACCAGCCACTCTTTCGTATTGGGGTCGAACCACCATTCAGTTGCTCCTGTAGTAGTTGCTGTGCCGCCGATAAGGACAATGTCAGTCGTGTTGTTGGGGTAGTTTACGAGTCTCCCCGCGACTTGTGAGGTTGAGGTTGCCCATGTCCCTCCACCACCACCTCCACCTGCTGTTGCGGGCACCCATGAGTTATTTGTACCGTCGGTTTGGAGTATGTACCCATTTGCAGGAGAGCCTGCGAGTTGGATTGAAAGGAAGGGGTCAGAGAAAGCACCGAAGTTTTGCTCCAAAACTTGCTGGTTTAAGTACCACCCCGAGAATATGGCGATTAAAACAGTAACCGAGCCGATAATGTAGTTCATCATACGCCAATATATTTAATCTCGAAGTCTTTGCCCGAATAATTTGCTGGTAGTGCAGAGGCAAAGGTGATTGTCCTCCCTGAAACAGTGAAGTTAGGGAGTTGTGCCACTTGCTCACCATTCAAGGTAAATCCTGCGACCCAGAATATCTGGTTCTTCACGGTATAGACGGTGTTTGAGCCGTTAATTAGACCCGATGGCTGTTCAGTGTGAGCAATGTACTTAAAGGCTTGTGCGACACCGATGGCTGACGTACCACCACCACGACGCTCTGATGCAAGTTTTTTAAGTTCATCTAGCTCTTCTCGAAGATGACCGATGACTTCTATTTTAGGCTTGTCATCTTCAGGAGCAGAGAGAAACCCTGCTTCGAGTTTGTTTCTTATATCAACGGCATTATCTGGTGAACCATCGAGTCCGTTCTCTCCCTTTTCCCCCTTATCGCCTTTCTCACCTTTTGCTCCTGTTTCTCCCTTCTCTCCTTTATCACCTTTGTCTCCTTTCTCACCGTCATTTCCATCTCTACCATCATCGAGTTGCACGAGCTTAGTAGCGAGACGTAGGGCGGTCTTTTCTACCTTGTTTTCAAACGAGTTGTCCTTTTCTAGGGAGTCAATCTTATCCTCTAGCTCATGGATAAGGTCAAGAAGTAAAAGGGTGGCGTCGTTACCCCCTTTCTGGGCAACATCGAGGAGTCTTTGGTCTTTCTTGCTTAGTTTAGTAGGCATGGTATAGTGAGGAAATGATAGATTTTCTGATAGGAGTATTCTCGGTTTGGCTTGTTTTTTGGTGTGTTTCCATGTTGTACGGTTGGCTTCGTTCCTAGAGGCCAAATAGCTGGCGCACGGTCTTTATCCCTACACCACCGACAAACTCCAGTCCCTGACCAGCCTTGTAAAGAGTGAGTCCACCTACGGTAGCAATGGGAGTTAACGCCATATCTGCGATACCTGAAATGAAAGTACCTGCTCCGCCCTTGAGTTTAGATTGGGTGAGGGCTTTCTCTCCAAGTTCCTGGAGGTTCTTAAGATTCCCATAATCAAAGTAGGCGACTTTAACTTCGGGGCCGAGTTCTTTGTATATCGTATTCCGAGCCAACTGCGCGGCTAGGTTTTGCACTTCTTTGAAGGCTCCTGCTATTGGTTTACCTCTGTATACCTTATCAGGTAGAAACTTAGCCCACCCTTCTTTATATTTTTGGAGTTGAGTTAGAGAGATCTCCCCGACATCCTTGAAGTCATCGGTAAGAGCACCTAACGCCTCCTGTAGAGCCTTCCTACGCGAAGGGTCAGTTACCGTATCAACTTCTTTGGCAACTTGCCCGAGAAACTCTGACATATTAACTTTGGTGGGGCTTTTAGTGAGGGCTGGTTCGATCACCTTTCCCCATAAGTTAGTGGCCGCTCTTTGCGATTGAACACCTATCATTCCCTCTGTGCCGGCGATACCTTTCTTTAAAGCAGTCTCTCTAGCTAATGTAGGCTTTAGAGCTGATCTCTCACCTTTCAACAAATTAGACATCCTCTCGTAGAGGGGTGTTTGAGCTTTGTACATTTGAACTAGCGGGGCTTCTTGTGCTGATATTCCTATACCCGCTTTCGACACCACCTCACCAGTACCTTTAACTACTCGACCTGCTACTTGTGTGGTTTTGGCTCCAGGGACAAAAAAGAGTGCAACATTGACGGCACCCGAACCGATACTTTCAGCAGTCCCTTGTGACTCTAAAGCTGTTCTGGCAGATTGCCCTTGTGGTGAAGAGGAGTTAAATATCCCAACCTCTCCTGCCGCACTTGGAGAAACCGACGCCCCTAAACCACGAGCCACGCTAGCGACTCCTTGCTGTATTTTGTTGCCCAAACTTCCAACATCAAGAGCCGTCCTTGCGACGTTCTTCGCGGCACCCTTCACTACTCCAAAAACCCCACCCGTACCAGCGCTGGGTAATGTGTAGCCTTTGCTTTGAGCCACGGCTTGGATGCGAGCGTCATCGAGTCCTTTAGCCTTTAGAGCGTCGTATTGTTGTTGCGTTAGTTGAGCCATATCAGTTTCCAAGTAGCGAATTCCACAACCTCGAGAAATAACCTTGAGTTGAGCCTGTATTTACTACCTCATCAAACGCTTGCTCATCTGATTGAGGAGTTTCGGGTGTTGCTGTTCTGGTAAAACCACCAAGCTCCCCTAGAATGGTGTCATCAATCGTGATGCCATTCAGTTCAGCTTCCCTGTTCTTCGCTGAAATGTATGGATCTTTCATTAAAGCCTCAACCTGTTTTGCATACATCTTTTCTACCGCAGTACGCATTTCGGTTCTCAACTGTGGTGAAAGCTGCTCTCCTCTTTGAAGTCGGGCAATCTTCGTCTGTAACGTGTTTGCGAGAGACTGTGCTCCTTGTATGAGTTTTACATCTTGGTCACGCGTTACTGCCCCTTCGTCAATCACTTTTTGGAATTGGTTGATTGCCGCTATGTCCCCGACTCCCGAATTGAGGGAGAGCGACGCAATAACGTTGTCTCCGTAGTTTCTCATCGAGCTAGTCTTTGAATAGGTCGAGTTTTTAGACACATTCTCATTAATCTTGTTAATGGCGGTTATTTGCTTCGGTGTGTATTGTCCCCCACTTCCTTCTGCCACAATCTGCCCCGCAGCAGCATTTACCCTGTCCATGAAGTTAGGATTGGTGGGGTCTTTTATCGCGTTCATCAAGGAGTTAAACACCCCTGTCTGTCCTGTTTTAAGTGCTTGGTCGGCGAAGTCATAGGCGCGCTTAATGTTGTAGGTGCTCATTTCATACGCCCTATTTTCCTGCGTCTCCAACTGCTTTAATCGTGTCGCTTGCTCTTTAGAGACAAAGTCTTTCACTGACTCATAGAGCTGCATCTTGTACTTGTAGTTATTTTGCACATTCTCCGAGACTAACTGCGTGATGTTCTGTAGGTGCTCGGTAGCAAGCTCTACGTCCCCTTGAGCGACCGCTAGCTGTGCTTGTAGGGGTAGAGCCTGTATAGCAGCCTCTTTGTAGATTTGAGCCTGCTGGCCGCCAATTATTGCCTCTGGGATACCTCTGCCTTGACCTGTGACCGAGAGAGCGTTGGCTTGTGCTTGGTTAACTATTTGGGTTATCTGTCCACTGATTTGGTTCTGTCTCTGCATCGCCTGTTGTCTCTGTTGTTGTGCCTGTTGGTACTGTTCGTTCTGAAAGACTGACTCCTGTTGGGGTATGCCGTCTTGGAGAGTTTTCAACTCCTGAAGCCGTCTTGCCACTTCCGAGGTCTGAGGGTCTTGCTCTTCTGTCTTTTGAGGCATCGAGTAACTGTTGGTCTTTGCGTCAAACAAGGCCTCTGCGGGGGGGCGTAGGGCACTTGAAAGAAGACTTGATATACCCGCACTTCCTGTACCACCTGTAGTCCCACCACCTGAAGGGAGGCTAATTGATTGCTGACCCAGTTGTGCTGAAGATATAGGCCCCGACACTTGGGTACTACCCATGAAAGTTTGGTTCAGCTCTGCCCCGATTTTTTCCCCTTTTGAGTTATACCCCTGTTGGGATAAATAGATGGTTGGTGGGGGAGTGTATCCACCAGCAGATATTGCATTCGAGACATCTGCTTGAGAACCGCCAGAGACATAGATTGTCTGGCCTGTGGAACTCTTTACTGGTACGTTGTAGACAGCCATAAAATTAGTTGTATTTTACCATGTTAGGTTTGACTCCCCACGAGGGTAAAAGTGTTAACAGCGGTACTTATATAGAGCTTTCCACCCACCTCGATTATTTCACCGATGTTTGCTGTGTTTGGCGCACTAGAGTAATGGGGAACCTTTAACGTAGTATTGAACGCACAGTATTTATTGAAATCTTGCCTAGAAGGGAAGTTATTGGCGTAGAAACGCTGGTTAAGGTCGTTCAAATCACGTTTTAGTTTAGCGACTTCTTCTTGTAGTGCTTGTATCTGTGGGTTCATGGTGTGTCGTGGATTATGAACTTAGGAGCAAAGCCTGTTATCTCCGCGCCTCCTGTAGACTCAAGGCGAAACTCGTACTCTCTCCCTGAAGCAAAGGCATCTCCGGTGCTTTCGATGTTAAGAAAGGCATGTAATACATCTCCTACCGTTGAGGCAGTACCTATAGTTGTCCACGAAGTAGCCCCATCGAGGCGGTATTTAGCTGTTACCGATTGTCCCGAGGTGAGTTTGACGAATGCCACATCGAGAGAAAGAAGTGTTTTATCACTCGTTACGTCTCCTGCATCGAATATCTGGCTCTCATAGATACTGGTAAAGGTATAGGCGGCGGTATCGTCAGTTTTATCTACCGAACCATCTCCCGAGTGGGCTATGAAGAAGTAATTAGCGGCGTTGCCAAAACCCTGTATGCCATCGGTGTCGATATTCTCGTCGATGATGTCGAGGGTGATAGTTTGGTTGTAGTTGACGTTCTTTCTCCCGAACGACCATATACCCTCGTTATAAGTAGTACCTGCGGTGTCGGTCATTACCTTTGCCGCCCAAAAGAGGCGATTGTTTAGGACTGCTTTTGAGAGAGGTATGGATTTACCCGTAAGGGCTTTGGTGTAAATCTCCTTTACCACTTGTGGCGTGCCACCCGAATAGACTTTAATAACCATTGACCCACGCCCTGCGCCGGTAGCGTTGTTAAGATAACGGTCAGTGACCCCTACCAACACACCCTCAATGCTCTCAAGCACTCGAAGTTCACCCTCTCCCCAGTCAATACTCTCTTGTACTTCGGTTGAGGTGAGGTTCCACAAAAAGACCTTAGAAGTACCGTTATAGACTGAAATAGGGGCACAGGCGATAGCAAGGTAGTTACCAAAGTTGGTGAGTGAGGTTATCTTGAAGTTCGTAGGGAGAGTTAGAACGGCATCAGAGAGCGTCCCTGCGGCAGAGACACGGCAGATTTTATTGTTATAGGGGAGATAGAGGTTGTCGTCCTTTGCTATGACTCCTTGAGCAACTGAAGTGATAGTCGCACCGAGCGTTCCCGTTACGGTATTTGTGATTGAGGGAGTGCCCGACAAAACCCCCCATTTGAATACTTGGTTTGTACCTTGGAATCCCCACAAATAGTCCTTGAACTCAACTAAACACCCATACTGCACGGCTCCATTACCCTCGGAAGAAGCTGGAAGCGTCCAGTTACCCGTAGTCGCATCAGCTTTGTATGCAATCTTTGTAAGCCCACCACCCGTTTGACCTAGTCCATATAGTTTTGCTGAAGCAGATGCGTAGACAAAATCTCTTATCAAATAATCTTTCATTCCTATTGAAGAAGCACCGTCGTGGGTATCAGTTTCTAATGAGCGATAGGGCGTTAGTCGTGAGGGAGAGGAGAATATATCGAAGTGCTTTGTTATTCCAAAACTATTGCCGTTACCATGACGAATATCGTCAGCTATTCCCCCAAAGAAGTCGTGTATCTTCTGTTCGATAATCTTGCTCATGGATTGGGTTTACTTACGTTAGTAAACGTAGTGGTAGGTTTGGTTGCGTTCGTTATCGTCGTTGAAGGCTTGACTACGTTAGTGAAGCTGGTACTCGGCTTGGCTACGTTTGCGATAACATAAGAGCTTAGTTTTACGTCAACACCTGTAAGAACACATGATGCAGTACTTGTGCTCATTGTCGTTGCGCTTGGTGCGTACACTTTCCATGTTCCACTTTGATTAAAAGTCCATATATCATTACCTCCAACATTAGTTTTAACACCGCCAGTTACTGCTGTAGCAGGAATGGTATTTTCAGGTGCCGAGATTATTATGATACCGTCAGAACCATCACCTCCTGCACGCCCACCACTCCCAGAAGCTCCTCCTCCTCCTCCACCCGAACCTCTATTCTGAGTAGCAGTAATCCCCTCTACATCGTTCCCACCTCCTGCGCCGCCACCACCAGCTCCACCTGTGCTACCTGTCGCACTTGCACCGCCACCGCCACCGCCAGCATACGTTACCGATGCCCCTGAAATAGTAGAAGCTGTACCTGCACCACCATTGCCACCTGTAGTGCCTGAACCAGCAGCACCAACGGCTCCTGCACCACCACCGCCACCACTAGCATTTGCTACGCCAGCACCACCGTCGTTGCCTTGACCAACAGTTCCATTCGCCCCTCCGCTACTGCTACCACCACCACCTGAACCACCAGTTTCGCCGTCTACATTCTCTCCTGCTTGAGCGCCACGATATCCACCTATCGCTGTTTGACCAAAAGCAGATGAATTAGCACCACTCACACCCGTACTTCCACCCGAACGCAATCCACCACCACCGACAGTGATGGTATATGTCTGCGGAGTTACTGTTGTCGAACCAGATAAAAGACCTCCTGCACCACCACCACCACCTCCTGTAGTACCATTCCCATAACCACCACCGCCACCACCAGCAACAATCAAATAATTTATTGTAAGAGCCATTTTATGTCAGCGTGAGAAAACCATTTGTGCCATCGAAGTCGATGGTAAACGTATCTGTTGCCCCGAGTGTCTTGTTTGTGCCGTAGTCATACCAACCGATTAACTCATCGTTTGCTGCCGTATCGTTATAGATAACAATGTATCTAAAAGCGGCTACCTGTGCGCTTGCGGTTAAAATTAAATCTTGTAACACCAGTTTATACACCCCTGATGTTTGGGTTGAAGAGGTGGTCGTAATTGCCCGTGTAGAGAGTCCTGTATAAGATATCTGGGTAAGGTCGGTTAACACGCTATTCGTCGCTACAGGAGCGTTTGATGAGGCACAGAGGGCTACGGTGAGGGTATCAGAACCAAGATTGTGTTTCTTTTCGGCTAGGTCTTCAACGAAACAATTGAATTTGTTAAAGACTGCCATGTTATTGGAAGTTAATGGGCTTCATAGTCATGATGCTCTTATCGTCATTATTCCTGTCTGAGAAATACTGCTTCATCTTCTTCTCTTCTTTCTGCATCTCGACTGAAAGTGGCTGGAGATTCGGAAGGCCTAGAGTAAGAGCGCCGTCGTAGGCGGCGGCGATAACAAATCCTCTATGAAGTAATGGGGAGACACCAGGTTGTTTCGTTGTATCAGTTGCCGCAAAGTACGAGGGTGTGCGTTGGAAGTAAAACTTCAATCCTGCCGTTACCGAAGTTGAGGGCTTAGGATAGAGACGAATGATATTGTCAGAGATTTTATCGTAGCAAGTCGGTAAACCTGTCGTTGTTTGAAGTGTATCAATGGCATCTTCAAGGTCTGTCTGGTCTATGAGGTCGAGTACCGAGTAAGCACCTCCCGAACTCTTTATCTCGATTCTTGTTAACGTAACAATGTTATTTCCTTGCTCATCAGTCAAAAACGAATAATCCGACTGATTTGCCACGAGATTGGTTGTTCCGATAGGTAAAGCGGTGTGGTTTGTGTCGTCCCACTGAAATCGTTTATCCGCACCTATCGCGTACCCAGCGATTGTATCTAGCCAGTTGTTAGCAGAAGCGACTATCTTAGCCGTAGGCCATTGAGTAGCATCCACACGCATCAATGAGCGAGTCTGTTGCACGATTCCTTGATTGAGACTGGTATCAGAGAAGACCATGTTGGTTACGTTAGCTCATAAACGAACTCTCCAACGTGCCCGCACTTAATCGTGGGGTCAATCCAACTGTCGATACCCGCATCTCTCGCGGTATTAGCGAACCAAGTATCCTCACCAATCACTACTTTAGTGCCCTTACGACCAAAATTGAACCAAGGTTGAGCTATCTTATCGAAGACCGAGAGCTTTATTAAAAGGCACCCTCCACCGATGTTTTGAGCCTTATACAGATCTGTTGCTGAACGCTCGGTAAGGGGAGTGGTAACTGATTCGGGTGGTAGCTTTCTCCTCGAATACTCTACGGTGGTTATTTCCTTATTATGAGCCAAGAGTCTGTCGAGCGTGTCTTCAGGGAAGACTTGGTCGCTATCTACAAAGAAGATGTGGGTTGCCTTCTTTTCGATAGCAAACTCCACTCCCGCCCCTCGTGCGCTTACGATATCTCCACCCTGTCTCATAAAGAAGCCTGTTATAAGGGCTTTCTTGGTGTGAAGCATCGTGCCGACGATTGTATTGAGTGTTTTAGCTTTAACCGTGTCCTGACACCCTATAGCAATCACTACTCGAGGGAGTGAGAGTTCACCTAAATCTATTGTTTTAGTTTTCATGTCCTGCCCCCCTCGAAGAGAGAGGCAGAGATGGAAACTAGGTTACGTTCACATCGAACAAAAGTGTGGACGCGACTGCTGGAATCTTGGTTCCGTAGTCAAGGCGTGAGTTCACACTGATGCCCGAGATGTTGCCTCCTGAAGCACCTGCTGGGTCTTCAGTGATGTAGGTCTTTCCGTAAGTAGATTTCAAGATGCCGAGCTTCATCACTTTCTTCACGCCAGCGATGACGTGACCTGCCGAGTGAGAGGTCGAGACATAGTGAGCGAACTTAGGAGCACCGTACTCGATACCGATAGTTGCACCGTTCTTGAGTGCTGCGTCAGCAGTATTGAAGCCGTTTGCCTGCATGTATTGCGTAGCAAACGTCCAATCTGAAGGGCGCCAGACGATAAATGCACCGTCGCGCGCAAGCTGTACAAAGCCGTTGGCGTTGTAGATTTGCTCAAGGACGCCGCGCCAGATGTCGTCGATGTTCGTAGCCGATACAGTGATTGCAGTCGATGAGAGTCCGAGAACTCCGCCACCTGTATCACCGAAGTTCGTAGCCGAAGCTGCTGCTGTGAGCCAAATAGTCTCTAGGCGTTCGTTGATCTTATCTCCCTGAAGGGCAGCGCGATCCATTCTGCTAGCGTAGCTTGACTGTGCTTCGTCAGCGCGGTCAAGCAACTCTGCGAGAATATCGAACGTGCCGATAGTGAGAGTCTCTGTTGTTTGTGTAATGTCCTGGAACGTGTAGGTGTTGCCGCGTGTAAGGCCAGTCTGTATAGCAGATTCCGATGCTGTCCCAACGTAGGGGAGAACATAGACCTGGGTATCAGAGTAGATTACGTCGCAACACTCTTTCCAGTTGGTAGGCTTCTTCAAGCGTTCTTGAAGTTTCACCTTCCACTCTTCCTGATATTTGATGGTATTAGCCATTCTAGTGTGCTTGATTAATAATCAAGCGAACGGCTCTTACTCGAACGGGTTTTGTCGTGGGTCTGCTTGCGCGTACTTACGATTAACTAACCTTTCAGCCATACCTGGGGGCATAACTTCCGGTAGTTTGCCCGTTGCTTCGTACTTTTGGTACCAGTAGTCTTCGTTATCCGAAGTGGTTGCCGCAGCACGACGAGTAGAACCTGGAGTAGCAGCCCGCACATCTCCCTCGATCTTCATGCTCTTGAGTTTCGACTGAATATCCTCGTCTTTGAGTAATTCTCTAAGTGGTAGATTCCACTTAATCATTTTCTCTTTGATGAAGTCTATCCGTGAGTCCCCTTCCATGATACCTCTGACCTCGAGGAGCGCGTAGTCTGCATTGTCCAATTCGCCTGTGACTTTACTTTCTTTTGAATGTTCAGCCTCAAGTTTAGCCTTCTCTTTGGCGAGTTTGGTTCGCTCACGTTGAGCTATACCTTTCTCGATTTCGAGCTTCTTTATTTTCTCCTTGAGTTCTTCTGCTGTCTCTTCTTGGGGTTCCTCGGTAGTCTCGACTATTGCAGTCTCTTCTACGTCAGTTACCTCTGATTCATTAGTTTCATTCATAATGAGATGAGTTATTCACTTTTGAGGAGTGAGAACCTTTTTAGCTCACTTTTGGACGGAGCGATAACCGTATCTTTTAATAGACAAACTCTGCCGCACAAACACCTGTCAGGTTGAACTGGTTAGCCGTACCGTTACCAACACCAGGGACACCACCAGCAAATCCTACGTTCACAAACGTATTCGGAGCTACGGTGAGCGTAGGGTCGTTACCAGTCGTTGCTAAGATTCCTGCGATACCGCCTGACAGCGAGGTGGTTGCCATGTTGCGTACCTTTAGCGCCGAAGCCAGGGTGTTGTATGACAGAAGGCTTGCACCCGTAGTCGTACCGTACTGGCTTGTGCTCTTTGCCCAAGTAATTTGCAACGCCGTTGACGTACCTTGGTCAAGTTGCACAAACGTTCCCTGTGTCTGAAGCGTCGAAGTTGCGTTAGGGCTTCTAAATGAGCACACCGTTGAAGTTGCTTGGGTCAAAGTCGTGCGGACTGGGCAACGGTGCTGACCATTGAATAAATAGCAGTTACCATCCGTTAGGGTTTCTGATTGAGCACCGAGCTGTTGAATCTCTTTAATTGTCTCTTTGGTTATCTCTACCGGAGGGCGGAGAGCCGCGTATCCTGCGACTACCGCCAAGATAACCAGAGCACCTACAATAATTTTGTTGTTCATAATAATTACTTAGTCTTCTTGTTAATTTTGCCCTTTACTGCACGCACCTTTGCTTTCTCTACTGCCTCAAGCTCCGCCTTCAAATCCCGCTCATCTTGGAGGAGCTGGTCTTTGAGGGAGTTGGTCATCTTAGCCGGTGTTAAAGACATAATGTGTTTGTTAGTTAATAATTACCTTGATTCTGTTCCTGTAATAACCCCTGTTACTAGCGGGAACACATACACCGCACCGCACCCATACAGACCACCATCGTATGCGACAGTCGTAGATGCTGCTTGAGGGTGTCCATCAGCATTAGTTGGTCTTTGACCATTAATGTCAGAAAAAGTGATGTTTATAGCAACTTGAGTACCTATTGAACGAGCTGCACAGTTAGTTGAGGTAGCGAAGAGTAATTTCGCTACTCCTGCTGTTGCAGTTACGGTTGTACTGGTAGCAACGCTTGCTGGAAGACCTGAAGGAGCCGACCCAAGAGCGAGTCCTGGGAGGACACTAAAGTACGCAAAACACGCAATCGCTAGGAATGCGAGTAAGAGAATCGGTATGGATAAGGTTTTGTTCATAGTTTTGTTGTTATATGTGTAATTATAAGTTACGCACCTGGGTTTATCCCCACCTCTCGGGGGGCTACTGACTTGTATTTCATAATCTCAATGACCGCCGCCGCTAACGCACGTTTACCCTCTAATCTCGCCCTGACTATCTGACCTAACTCCGCGTCTGTCTGACCCAATTCCTCCTTTTTCACCTCGAACTGTCTCTCCATGACCTCTCGTAAGGCTTCAAGGAGGGCGGGATTGTCTGCGATTATTGAAAGAATATTAGGCATAGGTAGTAGGGGTCATTTGTGGTTGCATAGGGCTTATCTGGGGCTGTTCTGGGGCAACCTGAGGCTGTGTAGCGGCTATCTGCTCCTTCGTAATCCCCGAGAAGTCAGCAGGGTCTAGTCCTGAAGCCTCAAGGATGTCGTTAAATATCTTGCCTATCGGGGGAATGGTGAGGACTGCGGGGTTGGCGATAATCTGTCTAAACACGTTAACGAGCTTCTGGGTTCGGTCTGCCAAGTCAGTTGACTTACCTGCCACCGTTACCTTAACCGCAAGAGGAGCGTCTTTGAACTCGCCCTTAATAATCTCGATGAAGTGCTTATTACCCTTCTTCTTGAACTCATCTCGTACTAGCTGTTTGAATATGTCTATCTGCTCCTTCGTGGGGGTTTCGCCTGCCAACACCATGTTTACTATCTTTTCGTTTGCCTTAGCCGTTACGACGCAATCGGTAACATACTGGAGGTCTTCGAGGGACAATTCAGAGAGAAACTTAGCTCCTTCAGTGATTTTCTTTTGAATGTGGGGGATTATCCAGTCTCGGTATATCTCCTCAAGGTGCTTGGCGTACTGCATTCTTCGGTAGGTGTGGAGGCCTTGATTCGTGTTCACTACAAGCTCTTGGAGGGCAAATGGGCTACCCGCAGCAGGGCTTTTACCCATAATGGCATCGTTAGCGGCACCCATCGTCTGTGCTTGGCTCTCCCACATCACCATCGAGTTATCAAACAGCTTCATGTTACGAGGGAAGGTGTCTACCTGTGAGATAGTCGTACCCTCTTGAAGGGTCAATATCTCGTTATTCTCAAGGTCGTTAATCTTGTTGCGTTGAGCCACCATCGGGTCAGTGGTTTGGAGGATAGTCTTAGAAGCCGAGTCGAGCATCTGCTGAATCCGCACCATGTCGTAGTTAGTCCATATCTGGGGATCAAATATCTCCTCTGCACCCCCACGACCAAGAGCACGCCCATAGATAGGGTCGCGCTTAATTAACTTAAATGGGCTTTTTGTCTCGGGTTCGGTGAATAGGATAATACCCTGCTCAGTCATTGAGCCTTTTGCCTTATAGAAACACACAATGAACATTCTCGTTTCGTATTCAAGTGGGTCAGCGTTCTTATCTGCATAGATTTTAGGGAGGTTCCCGTGCACTTCATACACCTCGATGTACCTCCCTGGGGTCTTGGTTATTGTAGTGCCGTTTGACTCTTGCTTTTCCTCCCTAGAGAGCAAGATAGTTTCCTCAATCGTTGCGTTAGCCCCATGCTCTTTAGACCCCCACCCAACCTTTGCCATATCTAAGAGCTGGTCAGGACTGTAGAAATGCTTAATACCTATAGGCCCACTAAGAATATCGGTCTGGTCGCAGAAGGCTATCGATTGGAGGGGTACTACCTCGGGACAGGGTTTATCGAGCTGCTTAGATAATCCTGCACCGTAGTCTATACGGGAGATGTTGAGGTCATCGAAGAACGTATCCATGTCGTTCTCCTGAACAAAGATGTCATCGTGGTACTTCTTCACTAGGAACGAGAGGTGATACTTCTCGGGGTCGTCAACGTAGATTTGCACCTCCTTAGCCTCAATATCCTCTGTCCGGTGCTGAAGATTGAGGATAGGTAGGGTGATGTTCTTAACAGGGGTGAGGTCGGTCTTAGTAGTTGAGTAGAGCTGTGAGTTTATGTACTGAAACGACCTATCGAGGTGGTCTTTCATTGACCAATTCCACTTATCGTTAAGCTGTACAGGGAGCTTATACAACGCTTCTTGGCTCTTTATGTATGAAAATATGTCAGGGTTCATCGGTAGATTATCTTAGTGGGCACCATGTCTCTCTTTTGGCTCTTTAAGAACTCCGCGTTATCGAGCTTCTTCTTCTCCCAACCGTCGAGTTGATGGTATGGCTTACCCTTGTATCTAACCTTGCGAGTGTCAATCTCAACAATCTTACGACCACCAATCCCCTGATGTTCGGTTAGGTAGTCAGGTCTCATGCTACAAGTAATTCAAACTGCTTAGCGAGGTACATTGGAGCGGTCTTGTACCACACCTTACGCAAACGAGCTGGCATATACAACGAAGTGTGTACTTTCCCACCTCTTGTAAGGGTGACAGACGCCTTTGAGTTTATCTTGATTGGCTTAGGGAGGGTCGAGAGACATTCACTCATCGAGTCCCCTTTACTTTCAAACACAGTATCGCCCAACTTAATAGAAATTGAGTACATGTTGTGTATTATATTGCCTTTGCAATACGTTATCCCCACCTATGCTCCAGGGTTTACTCTCGCTTTCGCCTCGTATCGAGGCATCATGTCGAACATCTGCTTTCTTTGAATCATGGGGGCACAAGACACTAGCCCATACATAAATGCGTCCATTGAGTGTGACCAAGTGTGTTCGGGGACATTCAACACCCTGCCGTCCTTGTCCACCTCCCACAGGTAGTTTCTATATTCTTTCTGTAGGTTCACTGAACGCTTGGTGTAGCTAATGGCTTGGTCTTGAGCCATTTGAATACGCTGTACGACGCTTCCCTGCCCCTTAGTTGTAGGTTGTATCGTTATCCCATAGCTCCTAATCTCATCTATCGACTTAGGCTCTGCACTATCGGCTATCACTAAGGCTTTTCTAGGTTGATTGAGTATGATATCGGCTATTTGCTTGTTGGAGAGTCCTTTTTGGAAGAGGATTTCATCGAGGATATAACCCCCGTTATAATAGTAGATTGCCACGAGCGCACTTGGGTCGTTGGTATACCCAAAGTCGAGGCCATATCTTTCAAGTCTTGCCTCATGAGGGATTTCATCGATAACTTGCCAGCCTGTGAAGATACGTCCTTCAACTTCACCAAGTTTGCCAAGTCCGTAGACATCAA
>Ga0208005_1000419_pt1 | contig 16182 bp, 20 predicted proteins | sample DEB19_08_DNA_3_FD_184530 | JGI IMG/M metagenome (GOLD analysis project Ga0208005, IMG submission 184530) | Aqueous microbial communities from the Delaware River and Bay under freshwater to marine salinity gradient to study organic matter... | ecosystem: Environmental > Aquatic > Marine > Coastal... | reverse complement strand
CGCAGGATGCTTTCGGCGGCAATCGTGATATTGGCCGTGTCGCCGCCTTCGTCAATCCGCATCGTGTCGCAGCGGAAGGAGTGCGGAATGGCGCCATCATCGCCGCCGTAGATTGCGCCGTCGCCGTCTACGAGGACTTCGTACAGCGTGACGGGGCGGTTCTTATACGGCTCTTGCAGCGCAATGCTTATCCACTCAGACGGGATACCGGACAGGGTAAGCTCGACGCCGTTGGCGTTTAGCTCCGTCTCTTCCACGATGGACGACACGCTCCCGAAGTCGCCGGATGCCGTGTACATCTCGCTGTTAAAGGTAATGTCCGTGTAGCCGTTACAGAGCAGTAGATCGCCGCTGTCGAACTCAAACTTTACGAGCAGGCGCGGGCGTAGGCGTGATGCGGTCGTCTGCGTCACTACGTCCGCGTGGAGATCGCGGCTCATAGGTCTTCGACCGCCTCAAACTCGATGTCGTGTAGGTGACCCGCATCAATAGACCACTCGACGTTAGGCTCCACGAGGCGGACTACGCATTCGGTATTGGATACCGTGACCGCCGCGTTATCCGCAGGGCTACTGCGTAGCTCGGGCGAGATCGCGATCGTCGCTTGGCCGGAGCCGTCCGCGTCCACATCTTCTACGACCATGTAGATATGCGAATCGCTACCGCTGCCGAGTTGTATCCAGTCTCCGCGCAGCAGGTAGCCCGTCGCATTGGCGGGCAGGCCGTCCACGTCAAGCTCGCCCCCCGTCTGTGACGCGCCAGCGACCAGCGGCGTTCCTGGGGCATAGGACGCGGTTCCCTGCGGGCTGCGGCGAAAGGCGTCCCCGAGTAGGAACGTGTTAGCGCCACCGCGCAGCGCCTTGAGGAAGGCAATCCACTGGCCCGCCTGCACCTTGGTGAGTTGCGGAATCAGCTTGTAGTAGAAAACGAAAGCGTCGCCCGCGTGCTCCTGTGTCTGTCGCGCAAAGGTGTACGGCGACACGGTGCTGGCTGTGGCGTTGATGTTGCGGATACGCATCGTTTGTAGATGCGAGTAGTCCGGTATGGAGATCGGGAAGGTTAGCGCCATTGGTTACGTTCCGAGCGCGTAGCGGGGCTTGCGGGAGTTGTTGCGGCTTACGCGGGCTTCGGCGATGTCGCCAACTTCACGGTGCGAGGCCAGCACGCCTTCCTTTACGCGCTTGTTAAAGTCGTCCATGCCGTACACATCGCCCTTGAAAACAAGCTGCACGGTTGGCGCGGCCTCGCCTGACATTCCGCTTGTGCTCGATGCGATATCTCTGGTGACGCCAGCCGTAGCACCAAACAGTCCACCACCGACGCCACCCGTAACCGCGTTAATCAGCGGCGAGATAAACGTCTTATTCAGGAACGCCGACAGGATTTGCTCGGCGACGGACTTGGCGACATTCGCGAGAGACTTAAAGGCGTTCTCGCCGTCCAGCAGGGCGCTTGCGAGCGAGTCAGAGATGGAGTCAGCAGTCCGCGCCCAGATGCGCGTCATCTCGTCCGCGAAGGTTTCTTGCTGCTTTACGGTCTTGTCGGTGAACTTGTAAATCTTGTCGCTTGGGCCGTCGCCTTTGGCCATCGGGCCGTTAGCGAAGTAATCCGCTGCCGTGATGCCGCCGCCGACTTTGGATGTAGTCTCGCCAATCTTGACGGAGATGCGGTCGATCATCGCCTCGACATCATCGAGGCCGAGATTCTTTAGTGCTTCTGTCCAGTCGTTGAAGCCTTGGGCTACAAATTTGACGCCGGTGTCGGCGATGTTCGCGATCTTGTTACCGACACCAACAACCGCCTGGGCTGCATTCGTTGTGGTTCTATAGAAATCAGCGCCGCCAAATACATCGCTCCATGCGTTTTCTGAGCGAGTTGCGGCGTCCTCCATCTCTTTCGCTATAGAATCAACAGCTGCCGTAATACCGGTCGTGTCTATATTGACAAGCGGCAACTTATTAGCAGCTTCGATTAGTAGCTTTACTGTGCCGATAGCACCCTGTATTGCAGAGAGCGCGGCAAGCCTAAATGTTTCCCAAATAGCTGAGAAAAGTCTGCCTAAATAAAAGACAGACTGGATTAAATCACCAATACCCTCGGATGCCGCATTGATCCCATTCTTCGGTGAGTCTGGGCTTAATCCAAGGCCACCAGCGTATGCCGCAGCGTTTTGTGCGGCTTCACCAATCCGATTCAGCGCCTCCACCGCAATCGCCGCAGCACCCGCCATGACGCGCTCTACGATGGATGCGACGCCGCCCTGCGCCGCGATGAAGTTTAGGATGGACTGCGAGACGCCGTTGATAATCGGTGCCAGCTTGGACGCGATGTAGTTGCCGACGCCAGCGAACGCGGACTGCAAGCGCCCGACACTATCGCCAGCGGCGTCAATCTGCGCGGCGTCAAAGTCGGAAACCTTGACATTCAGGATTTCAGCCCACTTCGCGGAATCGGCGAGGTTCTCCGAGAGTAGCGGGAGGATGGCCTTTGCGCCTTTGCCGAAGAGCGCGACCGCCGTATTCGCGCGGAGGCTTGAGTTCTCGATCTTGGAAAGGGCCTCAGCGACTTTCGTGAACTGCTCGCCGGGGGATAGCTTAATCAGGTCGAATGCAGATAAGCCGAGCGCCTTGAGGCCGTCCCTCGCCGTGCCGGTGCCGCGTGCGGCGTCCACGATGGAGCGGGACAACTTGAACATGGAATCCGTTAGGGCTTCCATCTCTACGTCCGCTTCGCCCGCTGCGAATTTCAGCACGGATAGATTGGCGACGGATTCCTTCAGGACTAGAGACTGCTTTCGGAGTTCGTCAATCGCTGCGGCGGAATGTTTTGCTAAAAGCAGCAAAGCCCCGCCCGCTGCCGTAGCAGCCGCGACGAGGCTTGTGCCGAGATATAGACCGAACTTGGTCAGCGCCGAAAGCGCGGAGCCGACCAGACGGGGAATGGACGTAAAGGCATTGAACAGTTTGCCGGTCAGGAAGCCCGCGAGTTGAGCGCCACCCTTGACGACATCCGTGTTCATCGTTTTTGCAAACGATTTCAAGCTGCCGGATGCAGCGAACATGGATTTCGTGAAACCGTCAGTGACCGCCGTTAAGCGAACCTGCAAGTTTCCGATTACTGTCTTTGCCACCCTTTCCCCCTCCTGCTGGTGTTCGCGCGATTGCCGCCATGAACCGCGCCTTCTTGGCTTCGGTGCTATTGTCCTGCTCTGGCGACTCGCCGAACTTGATAAGGCACTTATCGAATGTGACCGCTGGCGCGTTCTTTCCGCGATGCGCGTTCGCCAGAATCATCGAGACTTGCGCTAGATAGGCTTCTAGCCGTTGCCCATCAAAAGGCTCGATGCGCTCGTATGCGATCCATTCAATAAGTTCTTCCGCGTCGATGCGCTCAAATAGCTCGCGCACCGTGCAGCCAAAGCGTGCGGCTAGGCGGAAGCAGAATCGGTAGGCAGGGTTATTGCGGAGTTTTTTTCGGCGCTCTCGATCTGGTCTCCGGCGAGGCCATTGACCGAATTACCCTTGTCGAGAATCGCCTGTAGCGCGACGGCGGATTTCTCGGACAGCGCCTTGTAATCTTCGTCACCGAAGATGCGCTGTCCGTTTTCGTCGCGCAAGAACAGCGAACACATGAACGCTAGGTCGTGCTCGCCGATACCTTTGGTTAAGTCGCGCTGCTTCTGGAAAACCTTAGCAAGATCGCGGCCCTTGAGTTTGCCGATAAGCACCTCGCCGGGCCAGTCGTAAGGCTTCATGTCCAGCGGGACTAGCTTGATGTCGTCGGCATTCAGGATGTCGTTCTTAGAGAGCGGCATTGCGGCAATATCTCCTTAAATGTTAGGTGCTAACCGTGCCCGTGACCTTGATGGTGATCGTGGCTTCCATGAGTTCATCGAGACGTGCGCCGGGGTTGTAGCCCGTGCCGAAGCCGGAGAACGAATACGTATCTCCGTCGCCGCCCCAGTCAATCGTGATCGTCTCGGGGTCGTCATCCAGCCAGCCCGCGATGTCAATCGCCGGATCGTGCTGGACTTGCAGCGTCACCGTGCCGCCGTCGATCAGCCCGCTCGGAAGAAACGACTTCCACCCCGAAGAGCCGAGGTGTGAGGTGTCCACAAACCCGCGCTGCATATCGGGGCCGGACACATCCATGTAGCGCATGGAGAAACCGGAAGTGCCGAATGTGATGGTCGTACCATCTCCCACGCCGACAGCCATTGATAGTGCTCCTTAATGAATGGGCGTAGTGCGCCCGTTGTGAATGTGATTGCCTTACAGAAAGCGGCCTAGACGGTCGCCGGATTTCGGAAGTACATCATTCGGTAGCTCTGCCGGATTACGGCGAGCGCAGACTCGCGTCCGGGAATCGGCACAGGGACTACGTGGGATTCGTCGTCGAGCTTGATGTACTTGATGTCGAACTCTTCGGCGTCATCGACCACTACACCCTTGAACTGGTCTAGTGCGCCGCGCGTCGCCAGTGCTAAGTTTTGGCAAGTTGCCGGATCGTCCGCGTAGTTCTCGATCTCGAAAACCACGTTAGCGAAGCCGGTGCGCCCGGTCATGTGACGTATTTCTTCAACGTCGCGCTGGTCGCAATACTGATACGGGCGCTCTTTGCCGGACGGCACCATATTCAGGCCGATATAGAAGCGGTCGCTACGGAGCGTCGTCACGTCCGAGTCGTTATCGAGGATTACCGCTATCGCCTCGCATGGACTCATGGTTTAAGACCTTCGGCGACTACCGCCTTTTCCAGTTCACGCGCGTAGATGCGCTCGGCTTCTTTGGACTTGGAGTCGAATGCGGGCGTCAGGAACGGGCGCCCGGCGAAACCCGGATGCTCGATTTCCTTACCGAACTCCATGATCACGTTTTGGAATCCGAGCGCCACGTCTTTTACGTTCGTGAGCGTCTTGCCTTTGGAAGCAACAATCCGGTGTGGCTTCACTGGGAACTCAATCAGGTGCGAGATGTTTGCCGGATTCTCGCCTGTGCGCGGGTCTTTCTTACTCGCCGCGCCCGCGATGGTCATCGTGACGCCCTTGCTGTATGAGCGCGTGACCTGCGTGATGCTCTTGGCAAGGAATCCGCTGCGTTTGGACTTCCGCGCCTGCCGCTTGGCTTCCGTGGTGACGGGCCGCATGGCTTTAGTCGTCGCGCCCTTGATGTATTTCTTCTGGAGCTTCGGTTCTAGCAGCAGGAGCTTCTTAGTCAGCCGCGCAATCTCTCGACTATCCACCGACATCTTGATCTGGTTAGCCATTGTCCTGGCGCTCCACACAGATCAGAATTGCTTCTCGGTTTCGCTCATCTACGTTTGCGACGGACTCGATGTAGAAGTACCGCCCATCCATCAGCAGCCGGTCGCGGGTTTTAAACTTGTCCTTGCTCCACCGCGTCCGTATCTGGTGTGTCGCATCCGCTACCACCTGCCGCGCCTGTTCCAGTTCGCGCCCCGCGAGCGGCTTTAGCTCGCAGAATGCGCTTCCCGCCGGATACCACGTTGTCGTCGGGATTCCCCGCGCCGTCACGCTCTCCGGCGTTTCCAGATTCATCTTGTGGCGCAGTCGGGCGTAGTTCATCGACAATCCTTACGTAGCCGAATTGTTCCCACCGCTCGGCGTCTGAGCGCAGCACGTAAGCGCCAGCCGAGTCGTGCTTCGGGGTAATCGCCCGCGCAAGCGTCGAAACGTAGACGGATTGCAGCGGGATTACTTTTACGAAGTCGTAGTCGGCCATTGGTTAGGGATTAACCAAAGATCGCCGCGACATGGCAGGACTGCGTGCCCGTGCCGGAGAGGATGATGTTCTTGGCGTTCGACGCCACATCCGCAGCCGCTTCCGGCGCGTGCCAGAAGAAGAGGCCGCCCGCCTGCACCTGAACGCTGCCTGACGTGCCGATGAAGTTGTACGCGCTCACCGAGGTCGAGGTGTTGTGCGCGATGGTGATCGTCCCGTTGCCGGTCGGGTTTTTCAGGCAGAAGGCTTGCAGTTTGAGACCGGTGCAGTCCGCCGTCGCGCCGTTGGCCTTCGGAAGCGCCGTCGCGTCAATGTAGGCCGTGCTGGACGTGAGGCTCAACGACCAAGTGCCGCCGACCGTGACGGGGATCGTCGTGCCGTTTGGAACCGTCTGGTTGAGGCTGAGCTTGTGCTGCAACACGGCGTCAGCCGCCGACGCGCCGATATTGCTGGTGACGGTTTCAAGGAAGTCAAAATCCAACTTGAGCCGACCGGAAGTGAACGCCATCTGATTGTTTCCTTAGTAAGTTACCGGAGCCACGTCCGGGTTGAGCATCCATTGGATGTGTTGCGGGACTTCGTTTACCGTCTCGCTTGTAACGCTAGATGCGTTTTCAAACCAGTGCGCGGCAAGCACCAGAATCCCTTGCTTGATGTTCTCTGGCACGCTCGCCGCCGTCGCGCCGTATCCCGCTACAAAGGTGATCGTGACGGCGTTCTTCTTCCCCATTTGCAGGATCGGATAGGTCGCCGTGTAGGTCAGCGTGATCGTGCCGAACAGCGCGGTTGTGTCTACTTGGTAGTTCGACGAATCAAACGTCTGTGATACGCCGTTCGCGTCGTAGTAGGTTACGGACGTAACACTAGACAGCGGGCCGACCGGAATCGTGATTTCCGTAGAGAATGGCCAGTAATCGAAGCTGTAGGCATACGTCGCGCTGATAAACTGGCGATTCGTGTACGCCTCACAGGATTTACGCGCAGCGGTAATCAGTCGCGTTAACTCGATGTCGAACGACGAGTCATCGAGGCGCAGGTGCGTCCGTAGCTCGTCAACCGTGACCGGCTCGACAGTCGGCTGTACCGTGATTACCCAACTCATTTAGGCGAAGGCTTTTGCCTTACGGCGTTTGCGCTCAGGCTCGGCGGCGACGACTTCCTTACGCTCGGCGGCGACGACTTCCTTACGCTCGGCGGCTTCCTCGCCAAATACCTCAACGAAGCCGTGACGCAGCCAGATTTCGCGGAGCATCGCCGGGGGCGACACGAATCCACCTTGCTTGCCGATAAAGCCAGTACGCGGCCAAGTGAAGTCTTTAAGGATGCGGCAGCGGGTCATGGTTACAGCGCCGTCTTTTTAGTGGGCGCAGTCGGCGCGGGTTCTTGTACGACCGGCGCAGGCTCAATCGCGGCGGGCTGCTTCGCTTCCTTGTCGGCCTTTTTCACAGGCACTAGCGACTGCACTAGAACCTCAAGAAACTTAACCTTCTTTTCCAGCACTCGAAACCGCTCTTCTGGGGTCATCGCCATCGTTCTATCTCCAAGCGCCAGCGGGCTTGCCGTTGGCTGCGTAGTCTTTGGTGGTCTGTAAAATCTGACCGCCGTTCATGTCCATCCACTTGATAAATTCTTCGATGTGGCCGATGCTCGCGCGGTTCGCAAGGTGCAGGTTTTTGCCCGCCTGTTCCCATCGGTGCCAGAAGTTCATGTCTACGTCGATGTGGCCGCTATCGCCAGCCCAGCGGCCTTCCTTACCTGGAACGGGAGTCATCCACGGGTGCGGGAAACTATTTAGGCTTGAGGCGCGGAACATCGTGCAGCCAAAGTGCGCCGTCTTGATCGGCGTCGTGCGCCACGAGAACACGTCAGCCTTGATTGTCCTGGGGCCGTCCTTGCCAAAGCTGAACAGCACATCTTCGCAACCGCGTCGCGCCTGAATCGTAGTGGCGGCGTCAATGCGTTCGTCGGATTTCAGGATGCGATAAAGTTCAAGCACATCCTCGGCGCAAAAGACGGAGTCGTAGTCGAGGGTCAGGATGTACTCCTTGCCCTTGTTCAGCCACTTCTCCATTCCATGACAGAGTTCGCTCCACCAGAAGCAACTCTGGATAACGTCAAATTCAATACCGGGCATCTGCGACATTGCTTTGGTCGTGCAATACTGGTGCAGGATGTACCCGTTGCGCGGCGCAGCTAGGATTCCGCCGATCTTCGTAAAGTCAATAGAGATCGCGTCCGGCTTGCGCCCCATGAGATTCAAGCTGCACGGGCCAAGCCTCCGAGCGCAGTCGTCAATCTCGCTTTCCCACCGGCGGATACCCTCAAGGCCGGAGGTCATCAGCAGTTCACGCAAAAGCACTTCATCAAAAATCGTCTTATGGTAGTCGTCCGCATCGACCTGTCCGCCCATGATGAAGCCCATGATCGGGAGGTCAGTTCCGGCGAGGTACTGATTGGCAACCTCGCGGAAGTTCGGGACAGCTACGCGCAGAATGCCGCCCGGCTTTAGTGCGCGAATCCAATCCTTGAGCACTAGCGCGATTTCGTTCTGCGCGAAATGCTCCAGTACGTGCGATGCGCGGATTTCATCAACGCTTGCATCGGGATACGCGAGCGGATAGGCTTCGGAGCCTAGCTTCCGGTCAATGTTCGTGAATCCCGGAATATCCATCGGTTTGCCGTCATCGCCGATACCAGCCCCTATATTGAGGCGGACAATCGGCGGAATTGGCTTAAGCTCGACGGGCAGATCGGTGGCGACTTCTGTTTGCGGCATGCGGCATTCCTTGTAAAAGTCCGGCATCCACGCAACAGCGGCGTTGGCATCGATCCCGGACGGGTGAGCATGTTTGCGGCAATTAGCTTTTTTAGTTCGGGGCTGGCGACTGCCGCAGCCGCCAGCCCCTATCCAATCAACTAGCTGGCTGGATTACCCGGCCACGAACACGGCGCAACCGCGTTCAGTGGTAGTGTCAGGGGCGATTTCGGCACGCCCAAGGATGATCTCGCCGCTGACGACCGTCGCGGCGCTGGTGTTCTCAACCTGCAACCGCAGGTAGCGGTTGCGCTTGCGGAGATCGACCGAAAACTCAGCCACATAGCCGGACGAGGTGTTCGCGCTCGGAATCGTGAATCCCGTGCCGCCCACAAACGTCGAGATCGTGGCGAAGTTGTTGCTGGCCGTACCGTCGCTGATGTGCATGACCGTGACATCGCTCGAAGCGACGCCGACGTTCACATACACCTTGGCGTGGTTGAAACCGAGGGTGTCAACCGTCACGCTCGCGGTCGCGTTGGTGGCAACGCTGCGCGGGTAGAGAGCGACAACCTTATGAGAGTCAAGTGCAAGAGACATTGTTCTGCGTCCTTTCTACGGTTACGACGCGTCGCTGATGAGGGCCGCAATCGGCGGCTTGGCATCAGCGCCCGCAGAGATGAGGCCGCCAACGTCGTGCGTCACGATGTCGAAGCGGATGAAGCCGACGACCGCGATGGAGTCGGAGGTGAAGAGGAACTGGTCGGACGACTTGATTTCGAGCGAACGGCGTAGACCGATGGTCGCGGCACGCTTGAGGTCGCCAACGAGGAACATGGCAAGGTCGTCAGAGATCGTACCGGACGACTCTTCGCGCATGACCGGCACCTGGACGACTTCATAGCCGTTCCAGCGGAGCGGACGCGCACCAGCACCTTCGGCCTGCGTGACACCGCCAAGGCCAGCCAGAACCGCGCCGATACCCTTGTCGAAGCCCTGCGGCGAGATGAAGATTTTGCAGTTACCGCCCGCCTTCACCGAACCCATGATGTTGCCGGAGACGGCACCAATCGAGGCGGCGGTGATTTCGGCGAACGTGTTGATCGGCACCGAGTGGACATTCGCCCAGTACGTCGAATCGAGGTTTTCGATTTTCTTCACGACGCCGGTGATGCCGAAGTTGCCGTTCGTGCCATCGCCCATGAACAGGCAGTTGTCGAGCTTCTGCCCGACCGTCTGCGCGATTTCAAGGCCGATGAGTTCGCCGATGTTGATGGCGGAATCTTCGCCAAGTTCAGCGCTGTAGCTGGTGTAGATGCCGCCCTTGTTGGCCGTCAGACGAACCTGATCGTAGCCAAGGTCGGAAGCGGTAGGCGCGGTGTTTTCCGACGTGTTGTACATCGTCAGGCCGGACGTGCGGCGCGGAACCGTCATCACGTCGCGCACCATCGGGACGACATTACCCTCGCGCAGGGCGACGGAGTAATCTTCAACCAAGCGGATGATGTAGTCGGAGAACTGTTCCGGCACCGTGTAGCCGCCAGCGGTGTTGACCGACTCGCTCATCGCGCGTTCGTTCATCGCCCACTCGCGCACCTTGCGCTTCGCCCATTCGGCGTTACCGGCCTTCGCAGCCACGAACGTGCCGAACTTGTACGCCGCCTCGATGTCCTTGGCGCGACCGTGGCCGCTATCCTTGAACACGCGCATGTTGCGCGGGACGTAGGACGTGATTTCGATCTTCGCGTTGTCGGCGAAATCGCGCTTTTCGGGGTCGGCGACTGGCGACTGGCGCTTGCCCGGAGCCTTGAAGTCTTCGTAATCGGCCTTCAGTTCCGCAGCGATGCGCTCGTTTTCACGAATCTGCTCGATGTCGGCCTTGTGCTGCGCAGCTTCCTTGCGGAGCTTCGCAATTTCTCGCTTCTCTTCTTCGGTCAGTACCCGGCCCGCAGTCTCGGCGTTCTGCTGGATTTCCAGCGCGCGCCGCAACGCGAACTCGGCATCGCTCTTAAGATCGGCGATGTCCTTCATGTGTGTGGTTTCCTTTCGGGATGTGCGGAGCCGCAATACGGGAGGGCCGGATACACGGGTGTCCGCTTGGGACAATTTGGGGATTTCGGTTCGACCTGAGCGGCCTGGGCTACTTGATTAGCGGCCCGGAGTGGAAACTTACTAATTACAGCGCGTTAATCTCGGCGACTAGCGCCTTGAATGATTCGCGTGTCATCTTTGGCTCTTCGACTTGCTCGGCGACATCCTGAGTGGAGTCGCGCTCTTCGGTATCTTCGGTGGAAACTTTCGGCGCAGACTCAACTCCGCGTGTCGTGCAAAGCTGCTGCTCAAACGGCGTGCCACGATTCTCAGCGCCACGGGCAGCCACAAACTCCGTGGACTGACTACCAAGCGGGACTACGGAGCCTTCATACACATCGTTTACGCCGTGCATGATGTAGTGACAGACTTCGCCGTCGTATTTTTCACCCGGCCAGTGACGGCAGGTAGAATCGGGCGTTCCCATTTGATCGTGACAGATTGAGCATTCGGCCTTGTCGAAATTGAATCCGATGGAGGTTCCGCGATAGACGCCGCCGAGGATATGGGCTATGAACTCTTCATTCTGTGGCGTGCGGAGAATATACACATCCGGTCGCGCCTTGGCTGAACCCGCTTCTTTTACAAACTCGGCATTGAAAAATGTGCCGCGCGGAAGGCGTCCGCGCATATCATGGAGTTCCATGAGCGGCTTTCCGACGATCATCTGCGTGATACGCTTTAGCTCGCGCTCCGGGAACCGTGAAAAATGGCGGTCAACCTGATCGTTCGCCAAGTCCATCGTGAACACCGCAACATCTTCACGCTTGAGCGGCGATAGGGTGAACTTGTTTATTTTCCGCATTACCGCATCGTCTGGGTTTACCGCGCGAAATTCCGCGTGACGCGCCCCTAAAAATGCGCCGATCTTGTGTTCGGTATCAGTTTCCACCCGAAATAGCCTCCTGACAGGCGCGAATCGCGTAGTCGGCCATCTGTTCGGCCCATGCCTGCGGGTCTTCGACTGCCTGAGCCTTGCACAGTTGAATCAAGCGGTCGCTGCTGGTGTCTAAGTAGTGCGCCGCGATTCGGTTAAGTACCTTGTCGAGAGCGCCGGTAAGGTCGTGCGAATTGGCGCAAGCGAAGGCCAGAGCGGTATCTTTTGCCCCGTCGCGCACAAATTCTTGCGTATTCTTGCGGTAATCGGCCTGAAACTCGTGCAGCTTGCCGCGCTTCTGGGCGTCGAGTACTTTCTTTTCACCGACTCGAATCATTCGCGCGAAGTGACCAGCGAACACGATACGGAACGCTTCCACTACTGCGGCCTTACTTTGCGAATCCTGCGGCATCGGGTCTTGTGAATCTTCGGCGTCCTGGGTATCTTCCTGCGCTCCGCTGCTTGAATCGCTAGAAGATGGTGTATTTTGTGTTGATTGTGTGCTTGGCGCAGGTTCCGCTATAGCTCTTTCGACCGACTGGACATTCGCCATAACGAATCGCGCCGAACCTTCCTCGCCGCCGATTGGTTTCAGGCCGACCTCGATACGCATTTCGTCAATCGAATACTGGCCCATCTGAAACAGCTTCATCATTACATCGGTGCGCTTAACGGCGTCGGACTCCAAGAACATCCGATCGTCGAAATATACGTCGATGTTTTGCTCATTCGCGCCGAGAATCTTGACTTGGACTTCCTGAGAGAACCGTTCACACCACGGCTGCAAAGTGTCTGTCGCGTAAGACTGATTCTCTTCGGCGATGTTGCTATAGGTCGAGCGGAGTAGATGCTGAACCTTATTGGGTGGCATCCGGTAGAATCGGCAAACTTCCTCGACGCCTTGGTAGATCGCCTCAATAAGCTGTGATTTCTCGGGGTCAATTGCCAAAGGATGCGCTTTTACGCCGTCCGGCAGAATCGCCCACTTGTAAGCCTTATCTGGCCCACCGTGGCGTAGTGTGAATGACGACCGTAGATTCTCAATCGCCTTGGCCGTCAGCTGCGGCGGCGCTTCTAGGACACCAGACAACACCGCGTTATTGCCAAAGAACCCGGCTGCGTGCATCTGCGCGGCGATAATCTTGCCGAACGCCGTCTTGCCTACTTCCGTCGCCACCCACCCCATGACGCCGTTACAGCCAACGCCGTGAATATGGAGGATGTTACGGGCTGCGAATTGAGTTTTCTGTCCAGCTTCGTCTTTTACAAAGTAAGTCAGAGCGCCGGTATCTTTGTCGGCCTTGACCTCGACGCAATCAGAATCGAGCGGCCATAACTCAGTGACCTTACCGGCCCCGTCGCGCACGATTTCCGCGAACGCCGAGCGGTTAGTCAGCGCCTGCGCGAACATCGCCTCGCGGAAGCTAATCGCCGTCATCGCCTGATTCGGGCGACGGTTCAGTAGTAGCAGCGCTGGATGATTGGTTACAGCATCCGATCCGCCGTCCGGTCGCGTCTTGGCGAAGCGAATCGGCATCTTCGCGCAATCTTCGGAGATATTGCGGACACAGGCGTAGAACGCCGAGATACCCATAGCGACCTTAGTATCCACATGGATACCGCTAGGATCGCTCGCGCCACGGTCGCCAAAGATGTGCTGAAACCGCGCGGCCACACTATCGAGTGCGCGGGATGTGGGCGCAGGCAGTAGGCGGTCTAAGATGCTCGCCAAGTGCCTACTCCTTAGACTTGTTACGGTTAATCATGGATGCAGTTAGCATGAAAATTGCGGACATATAGAGCGCGATACCGCCCCATCCGGCGAAAACCCAGATGCCGACGCCAGCAGAGATCAACCCGAGGCCCAGAAAGACGTTCTCGGCGCGTTCTTGGTGGACGCGGTTATCCGTCAACGACTGCGGCTTGTGGTTGCTCACTACTTGCTCCCCAGGGGCACCGGCCATATCCGGCTACATAGGTTTCCCCGTCGTATCCGTAGAACAACCACGTCATAAAGCTGCGGTTTGTCCACAGTGCTTTGATTGAGTTATCGGTGATTCCGAGATGGTGAAATAGATCGCGACGCACGAATAGGGCGTTAGTTACCGTCACGCCGCAGAGTTCGTAGCCCTTTTCATTGCCAAGCGCCACGATTGCATCGAGACTACTGCCGACCATGAGTGTCGGGCTATCTGGCTGGATTAACCCAAGCCCATCGGCGACGGTGGGGTTGAACTCGATCATCACCAGCTTCGGGCGGTAGTTTGTTAGTGACTTCCAGACGTGGTAGTCGTTTCCGTCTATGTCGATGGATAGGAAGTCAAAGTCGGGCGGTGTATTCGCAACACTAGCTATTAGGGTGTCTAGTGAATTTTCGCCTAGACTAGAAACTACTCTTTCGAGTATAAATGTTTTGGTATTACGGGCGTTCCTATGTAAATCATCGATCTTCTCGGAATTACCTTCAAACAATAGCGCCCAATACCCACTCTCCACCAGCGCTCGCGTATTGCTCCCCGTCACCCCGTCGCCAGCGCCTACATCCACGCACCAGCGGTCACGCGCTGGTAGCTTGGCTAGGGTTGCGGCGATTAGGGGCTGCTCGCCCCATTGGGAGTAGTCGGTGGCGGCATCAACCGGCATACAGCACCCCGTTGTTTTCCAGCCAACTCGGCCCGGTCTGTTCTCTCTGGACTATAAGGCCGACCGGCATAATTGACGCCACGGCACCGTCAATCTTGTTCTGCGGGAACTCTTTGCGGGGATAGATGTTGTCTTTCGCGTCAACCTTGGCGACTACGTTGCTGAACATCCACGCGAGCGCGGGGTTTGCGTCGTGCTTTAGTTTTTTCTCAGCCACCCATGCCGCGAGCGTTTTCATAGGCTCACTAAAATTCTGTACCGTGTTGCGGTACTCGATCATCGGGCAACCTTCTTTTAGAAGGCGCTGCGCCAATTCCGTGGCTTGCCAGGGGTCATAGGCGATGTTTGTCACCTGAAACCGGCGCGAATCTTCAATCAAGTCCTGCTCGATAGCGTCGAAGTCGATTACCGGCCCATCGGTCGCCGTGATCCAGCCGTCCTTCACCCATCCGGCGTACTGCGAATTTTCAGACTGCTCGACTGTCTCTTCGGGTAGATAGAACTTACCGAACAGGACGTAGCCGTCATCCTCTGGAAAGATGTACGCCTTGGCCGCAATATCCTCGCGGGTCGCCAAGTCTAGCCCGATATAGCAGGGACGCCCCTCGAAATCCTCGATATCCAGCGATGGATCGCCACAGGCGTCCCACGCGGCCATGTTCATCCATGCCGTCGAAGCGTTCACCCATACGTTCAGGTGCTTCGTTAGGAACTCGTTTTGGGCGCTGGCAACCTTGAGCGCCTTGGCCGCCTTGCGCTTTAAGTCCTCTGGATTGACGGATACCCCGTAATTCGGGTTCGCCTTTCGCCAGGATTCCTCAGAATCCCAAAAGTCGCCTTCATCAACGGTGTAGATGATGCCGAACGTCCGGTCGTCGGACTGTGAACCGTTCAGGATTTTCTTGATGTAGTCGCGTGTCTCGTAGCAGATACCCGCACGATTGTTGCCGGCGGTCGTTATCTGCCAGATAATCGGCTGTGTGCGTGCGCCAGTGGCCGTATCGAGGGCTGCTACCATGTCGCGCGTCTTGTGCGCGTGTAGCTCGTCAATAATGGCGCAGTGAATATTCTGGCCGTCTTGGCTGCCTTGATTATCCTTGGAAAGCGCCCGGAAGGTAGAGGCGTCTTTCTGTTTCAGGATAACATGCTCGCGGACTTCAATCCCGAAGTGCGCGGCTAGAGATGGGGTCTGCTTAACCATCATCCGCGCCATATCGAGCACGATACGGGCCTGATCGGCCTTGGTCGCGGCGGTAACTACTTCCGCGCCAAGTTCATTGTCGGCAGTCAGGCAATAGAGGCCGACGCCGGAGGTAAGGCAGCTTTTGCCGTTCTTACGTGGAACTTCGATATAGACGACTCGGAAACGGCGTCTGCCTTGCGCGTCAAGCCACCCGAACGCCGTAGTCAGGATGAAAACCTGCCACGGTTCTAGCCTTAGCGACTGCCCCGCCCATGTGGATCCTTTGACGTGGGGCAGTTTCTCGATAAAGCTACAAACGCGATTTGCGGCGGCTTCGTCGTAGTGAAACTCGAATGACTTACGCGCGAGGTCGTCAACTTGGCGCTGGCATGCCTGCTTCACAAACTCACAGGCTGGAATCTTGCCTTGCAATACATCGGCGCAATATCGGGTGGCTAGTTCGGTGTATTGAACTCGTCCCACGGATTAGCGCCCTTTTTGGGAGGTGCCGCCTGTACTTTGCTCCGGTCGGATGGATTTAGACCCATCTTTCCGAGCATGGAATTTAGAAGCCGGTACTCGTCGGCGTTACAGGGGATGGTGCGAATCTGGTGTAGCTTCTTTGCTGCGAGTTCTAGGTGTAGCCGATCCGACTTAAAGAGAACACCATCTGGCGCAAGGCTCACAATCTCGTACCACGCGGCCTTTTCGTCATCGTTTAAGTGGCTAGGAGGCTCGCCGATTGGGCCATTTGGCTGCGGCTCGTGCTTGCGAGACTCGGCCCGGGATGGGTTCTTACGGAAAGCACCGGAAGCCTTGAGTATGTTGGTCGGTGTGCGCGGGCGTCCTGCCATATCAAATTGGTTTCAAATTGTGGATGCGAAAATTTCAC
>Ga0208005_1000416_pt1 | contig 16246 bp, 17 predicted proteins | sample DEB19_08_DNA_3_FD_184530 | JGI IMG/M metagenome (GOLD analysis project Ga0208005, IMG submission 184530) | Aqueous microbial communities from the Delaware River and Bay under freshwater to marine salinity gradient to study organic matter... | ecosystem: Environmental > Aquatic > Marine > Coastal... | reverse complement strand
CCTGTTGGAGACATCAAAGAAACAGCCAACTCAGCAGTTGCTGGATTGCCAGTCAAACTAAAGCTTTGTGCAATCTTGTCAATCTCATTAGAAGGAGTTTTGCTAGAAACCAACTTGTAAATATCTGGGTCTTGACGGAAAGGAACAACAGTATCTTTAAACTGTTGCATTGCACGAGCGTGTTCAGCGCCAGCAGGTGTATATACAGGGCGACCATTTAGTGTTCTTGGAGCAGCCCAAGCATCTACGTCATCAGCCATACATTTGTACAACTGAGACAAAGCATTTACTTGTTTCTCGTTATATGCACCAGTAGGCACACCTTTTTGTACACGGCTTAGTTCAGCACCTACTGTTGATTGAAGGTCTCTTAACTCTTTATACGAGCCACCACCTGCTTGTAAAAGGTTGTTAGTACGCTCAATAACTTTATTGATAACTGCTGTATCTGCAGTAGCAGGGAATTGATCCAAGACATTAATTGTTGCATTGTTTGTGTTTCCTAAAGGAATTTGTGTATTGCCAGCTAATTTCTCTGCACGATCAAATATTGGGCTTACATTGTCTTTGGCAGTTCTGTATTGCTGACGCAGATCTTTGGCAATTACAAGTTTTTCACCGCCTTCTTTTGTAACTGATGCTGGTTTTACTTGCTCAGTTACTTTTTCAATAAGGTTTTGTACTTGCGCTGATTTAACTTGGTTTGCTTCTTGTGTTGTATCGCCAAACTGACGAGCTTTACGCAACAAAGTTGAGCCTGGTCCACCAACATCACCAACATCAATATTTACACCACGTTGAGCCGCTGATTCAATCAATTGACCAGTTATAGGATCTTGATAACGAGTACCAGAAGGAATGTTTCCTGCACGAGCAGCAACAGCACTAGCTGGCAAACCTGCCATTAAATTGATGCCCAACAACGCCAATGGATTTTGAATATCAAACTGACTACGAGCAACTTCTGCAACTCCCGTTCCTGCAGTTGCTCCTGCAATTTGAGCAACAGGTTGAGCTGCCAAACCACGACCAACTACTTGTGTAGTTAAATTAGGTGCTTGTTGCATCAAACTGCCAACACCACCCATAGCAGGGACACCTGCGACTGCACGAGTAACATTTCCTATGCCACGTTCAAAACCAGTTTGAGGTTGTGGCAAACCAAGCATAGTTGCAAAGTTTGACATTGATTGACTAGGCGTACCAAGTTGACTACCAGTTGCTCTGTTAATCAACATATTTAAAGGAGCGCCAACAATGTCAGCAACTTGACCAACACCTTCCATGCCATATCTAGCAGTCAAACCAACTTGACGAGCAATGGAATCTTGATTTTGTTTTGTTGCAGTTTGAGCAACAACAGGCTCACCAAGCATTGATTGGTCAATAACACGATAACCTGTATTTTGTTTTGGTTGTTGTATTGTTTGGTTTGGTTGCTGTGTTTGAGTTCCTTCATCAAGCAATGATGGATCAACTTTACGATAAGTAGCCATATTTGTACCTACAACTTTCTCAACATAATTTTGTGTTTCTTTAAATGGAGGAACACCACCATATTTCTCAACATTACCAGGTCCTGCGTTATAAGCAGCAGCAACCAAAGTTGGGTCTTGAAATTGTTTTGTTAATTGGCTGAGATATTTAACACCACCACGGATGTTATCTTTCCATTCCATTCTATTAACGCCAAGATCTTTAGCCGTAGCAGACATTAATTGCATAGGTCCATAAGCCCTATCACCAGTTTTAGTCTTAGGACCTATTGCGTTAAAGTCGCCACCCGATTCTGTTTCAACAATCTTTTGCACCAAAGAATAAGGAACGCCTTGCCTTTGGGCTTCTTGTCTAGCAAACTCGAAGACTTGTTCTCTGGTAGCCATCAGTCAAACACCGCTGCATCGCCATTAGGCAAGATATAAGCAGTTTTACCCTTATCAGGACCACTTACAATTTTTCGTGATGGTAAATATTTACGCAAACCAGGCGCTTCAAACATTTGTCGTTGGCCTTGTGGTGATGCTTCCCACTTAGCAATAACATCAGGACCAGCATTCTTTGGATCAGCCACAAAGTTATAGAAGTCTTGTTTACGCTTATTAGCTTCACGCAATACTGCTAAGTTGAAGTTTGTAGACTCTTTTGGATCTGTGATCTGAGCATTACGCTGACCATAGTAACCAATCTCAAAGTTAGAGATTGCACCAACAGCTTCTTGCAAGCTTTCGCCAGTCAATGCATTAATACCCTGACGAGCAGAAATAGCATTTGTTAAGAATTGCTTGTTGCGATCACCAGATACACCAAGGCTGTTGAAGACATTTCCTAATTGAGTTCTGACATTGGTAAATGCACCAGTATCAAAATTTGGACTATTGAATGCATTTTGCAGTTGGTCAATAACTGGAGCAGTCTTTTTAGCAGTTTGATAGCCTTTGTAAGCATCTGTAAGAATAGGCTTATATGCCTCATTCAAAGCAGTTTGAGCAGTACTAGGACCAGTTACTGGTTGAGCAACAGCGCCACCTTGACCTTGCATGGCAGGAGGAGTAACAAATGTAAATGTTGGAGCGCCAGTTGCAGTTGTTGATGGGCGAGGAATATTAGCTTCACGAGCTGCAGTTTCTATTGCAGTTCTTTCTTTCAATGATTGCAAAGCCCCGTTTGCATTAACGATACCAATTACATTTTGATTGTTGTCAAAAGCATATTGCTCACCTTTTTGCAACTCAGGCAATGTATTAAGTGCAGCAGCTTTAGCAGCACCTGGCAACACACTTGTCTGAAATTGAGGTTGTCCGTCAACCATTGATCCAGTTGTAACTGTTCCTGCTTTTGTATCAACTTTTGGAGCAAAGCCTTCAATTTTTCCACCTGGGCCAACAATAAACCCATCTTGCAATTTAGGTTGCATTGCTGCCAAAGTTTCACGAATCTGAGGCTGTGCAGGATTTCCTGACAAACGCAAAGAATCAATTAAAGCTCTATTAAAATCAATTGGAGTATTTAAAATTGCTTGTTGGTTTTGAGCAGCAGTAACTGTAGGTCCACGGCCTTCTGCACCTAATGCACGTTGACCTGCTTGCATTGGCGTAGGAGCGTACTGCTCTAAGAAGCTAGAAACTTCACCACGCTGGCGTCTTTTCTCTTGCATCTACGCTGGCGTTTTTTCTCTTGCATTTCAGAAATAGCACGTTGACCACTCAAGTACTGCTCTGGTACTGAGTAAGCAGACTTCAGACCCATTGATGGGTCATTGCTTAACAAAGAGCCAAGCAAGAACTGTTGAGTAGCTTGCTTTTGAAGGCTATTCTTCTCTTCATCACTAAGACCAGTAAGTGCTGCATCAGATAGCAAACCAAGATTAAAAGGCATATAGACTCCTTACAGACCGAGCAAACCAAGCAGACCTTGGCGTGAAGTAGATGTAGATTGCATACCAGAACCACCACCCACATTGAGACCCAATGCTTGATTGATGATCTGTTGTTGCTCCAATGGCAGATTGCGGATTGCATCCAACTGCTGTTGTGAGAACTGTTGCTGAACTGTACCAATGTTTGCCAAGTTCTGAGCGCCAGCAAAACCCATTTGTTGACCAGTAGATGCAATATTTGACATCTGTCCTGCAGCACCCAAACGCTGTTGGTTAGCAGTTAAACCTGCTTGTTGGTTAGCTAAATTAGCTTGCAAGAAGTTCTGAGCATTGGTCAAACCAGTTTGTTGGTTTAATCCTGCTTGTTGGGCAGCACGAGCATTGATAGCTGCTTGGTTAGCCAAACCTGCTTGGTTAAATGCAGCAGCACCAAACTGAGAAGCTTGGTTCAAAGCTCCCATATTAGCTAGATTCATAGCTTGCTGATTACCAGCATTAAACTGACCCATTTGATTCTGAGCTGCAATATTAGCCAAACCAGCTTGTTGCAAGTTGCCAGCATTAAACTGAGCCAATGCGTTTTGTGCTGCAGCATTTTGAGCAGCAATCGTATTCTGGGCATTAGCACCAAACTGGAAAGCTTGATTCTGTGCGGCCTGAGTAGATAAACCTGCTTGCTGAAGTTGTTGGGCATTAAACTGAGCAAGTGCATTAGCTGCAGCTTGATTTCCCATACCTGCTTGCTGAAGATTACCAGCATTAAACTGTGCCATCTGATTAGCCGCTGCTTGGTTTGCCAAAGAAGCCTGATTCCCTGCTTGAGCGCCAAATTGTGCAGCTTGGTTGGCGGCAGCTTGACTTGACAAACCTGCTTGTTGCAAGTTACTTGCGTTGTACTGAGCCATTTGGTTGGCGGCAGCTTGGTTTGCCAATGCAGTTTGTTGTGCATTTTGTGTGTTCAACTGACCAACACTTAAATCAACACCTTGGTTAGCTAATGCAGCACGCAATGATGCATCTTGATTGGCTTGTGCAGCTTGCAATGTAGCAGCTTGATTAAGTTGTTGAGCTTGTAAACCAGTAGATTGATTGGCCAAAGCTGCACGTAAATTAGCATCTTGGTTTGCCAATGTTGCTTGTTGTTGCAACTGAGCGTTAGTCAAACCATACTGAACATCTACACCTTGGTTAGCCAAAGCCGCACGCAAGTTTGCATCTTGATTAGCCAAACCAAACTGACCTGCCAACTGTAAAGCTTGCTGAGTGGTAGCAGCATCTTGAGCTTGATTAAGTTGCTGTGCTTGCATAGTACGAGCAATATCGGCCTCAGAAGCTTGTTGGGCAGCTTGGTAAGCAGCAGCATTCTGTTGAGCAACCAATCGAGCCGCATTCTCTCCAAATGCACGATTAGTCTCAGCTTCAGCAACGCCCTGACGAGATCCACCAAAAGCTTTAGCAGCAGTAGCTTGTGCAGCAGTTTGCTGTTGTTGCAACTGGCGTGAACGCTCTAAATCTTTCAGACTTTGTTCAGTAACAGCTTGTGTATATGGGTTCATATACTGCTGAATATTCTGATTTAAGAAAGATGCAGCTTGAATATCACGAATGTTTTGACGGGCTTGAGGAGCAATCTGTCCTAATGCCTCAGAAGTTACTTGAGCGCCTGTTACACCAGTAGCAGAAACATCTCGAGCGCCACTACGGGCGGCTTGTGCGGCAGCGGCTTGTTGAGCAGCAATACGCTCTGCGGCAACACGTTCTGCTTCAATTTGTTGAGCAGCTACATCACGAATATCACCACGGGCTAATGCTGCAGCTTGCGCTCTTTCTGCATCACCAGCAGTTACACCACCAAATCGTTCGGCAGTATATCCTTGACCAGTTGCTGTAGCTGAAGGACCTGCGCTAACTCCAGAAAACATAGATGCAGGAGCAGCAGTTTGACCACCAAATCCTTGAGCTGTATAACCAGTAGCTTGAGCCAAGGCCGCAGGAGAAGCTTGCGCACCAGCAAATGTGGCAGCAGGACCAGCAGATGCCGCTTGACCAGTAGTTGCTGTATAACCACGTTGTGCAGCCAAAGCCGCAGGATCTACTCTTGCACCACGAAATGCGTTGTATTGAACATTCTGAGGTTGGTAATTGGCAGCCTGACCAGCAACATCAAAAGCGGCACGCATACCAGTAAATACTTCGCTGTTAGGATCAGCAAAGTTACGATAAATCTGCGCACCAGTTAATTGGTCTTGGTTAAAACCTGCAAACTGTCGTGGAGCCAAACCTGCGGCAACACCCTGTGCGCTTTGTACGTTTTGCAAATAAGCATCACGCAATGCAGGATCAAGCTGCTGTGTTGATTGACTTGAACCACCAGACATAATTACACCTCCGTAGATAGCCAATAATGTGTTGGCTTCATGTTAAATTTGGATACAAAAGTTCTTGACCAGCCTCTACGTCCTGTTAAGGTGATCCTTTGGCATCCCATGTGTTCAGCGAACTTTTGAATATGGGGGGTAAGTGTCTCTAGTTCCTCTAGATTACCACCTGCCAAAAATATATGCAAAACCTTCATTCTTGGAAAGTTTTGAACCTGAGTGACAACAGCACTATTCTCACTAGGCCACAATTGCATCGTACAACTGTCAATACAGTCGGCTACGTCCTGCAAATTATGAGTGTTATCGTATTCTAAAGCAGGTTGTAAGATTTTCTCTACTTTTTGAAAAGATACAGCCCATAATGGTAGTTCACCATTAGTTTTGTACTTCTCATAGTCAATCATCTCAAACTGCCAGGCTTTCCATCAAAACGGATAACACCAACTCGCCAATCAGTTAATCTAACGCCTTCAATCTTTGCGGCTACCTGTCTGCCACTAATCCGAACAGAAGTAGGGTTAGCCATTGAATATGGGCCATGATTGTATTCAGTAGCATTAGGATAGAACTTAGTGCTAAAACGCACTTGTACATCACCTGCAGTCTTTTCATCAGGAACCAGTCCTGTAAGACTCATAGTCCTATCGCCAACACCCAACTCTACTGGTCCAGACTCAGCAAAAATGGTCTGTGAATCATAGTTAAACCCAATTTCATGCTCGTAGACATACCCGTCTGTTGAAACCATGATTGGGTTTGAGAAGATTCCACGATCTGTACCGCAAGTACGAGCCAAAGTACCAATAGCCCAATGATTCTCACGATAGTTGTAAGAAACGTAAGAATCTACTTCATTAGAAGCAGAACTAGGGTAAAACCACCAAATCTCACCATAAGCAGAGTTATGGACGCAGTAAACCTTGGATGATTGAGTCATGTTCATGTTACTGAACACATAATCAGATACATCTGAGTTTAAAGGCTTCACATACCCATCGTATATCCAGAATCCTGATCCAGACATCCAAATACAGGCATTGTCAGTAGCTGCTACTGCTTGTTTAGAAATAACACCACAACCAGTACCAACACGCTCAAAACTGTAAATAAATGGTGGGCCAATATAGGTGGCTGTATGTACATCTACATCTGTGAACAAAATAGTCGCACCACGAATTCGTTTGGCACATTGCAATGAACCAATAGTGGTCAACTCAAAGTCACCAGCTTGGTTTGTAGCAGCAGGAGTCCATACTGTGTTGTCTTCTTGGTCACACCATTGGACTTTACGAGGATTACCACCTGCTCCCAAAGCAAATAAGAATCGCTCTTGAGTAACAATCAAACCAGTACAACTTGTTGGTGCGTTAGTAATTACTGCCGCATCAACACCAGTATCCAGTTGCCATTCAAGCAACTTACCATCTTTTGATGAGCAAGCTACTAAATACTGACCCCAAGTATCCATACTCCATGTAGTAGCAGGGGTGTATTGGCCTAAGTCTGGTCTAGCAACACCATAGGCAAAGTTGCCATAAGTGCTGTAGCCATAACCAATCTTTAAAACAGCATCAGCATCACCAACTGTAAATCCTGTTGGGGTAATGTCTGTCAAATTGCCACCTTCATTCATTGCATATAACTTTGAATGTGTACCAATTCCAATACGTCTGTTATTGGTGTTGTCTCGCCAGTTAATCAACCCACGAGCCATTCCACTCAATTGAGTAGATGAACGCTTACGCCATCCACCTACAGGGCGAATAGTACCCTCATACCAACGTACTAGATTGGAACTGTTCCAGCGCCCTTTAGACTGGTATTCAGTACCATTCTTGTATACACCTGGAGGAATTTGGAGAGGAATGTAGGCCATATTTGTAGTCTATCAGGTAGGTAGGTTAGACACAAAAGTCATTGTAGCAATCAAAGATGCTGTAGATGGATAGTTTCCTGCTGCAGCATAGTGCTGGATACTTACAGCCGTATTGTCAGTTTCCCACCAAATTTCAACATAATCATTAGTATTCAAACTAACAAAGTAGTTCCAACCTGCAATCAAATGTCCATGAGTTCCACCATGACTGTTTGGTATGGAAATATAACCAGTTGAACCAGTTACTACTGTTCCATTTATTTTCAACCAAACACGAACATCGTGGATCTGAGTATCAGAATTCTCAAACTGACCAGACCATTGAAGATTCCAGATACCAGCGTCTGTAACTGTAATCCGCGAATTACTAGCAACACTTACACCATTAGCGTAGTCTGTAGTATTCAACGTCATTGCATAAGCAGTATTTGCAGATGCAGCAGTCTGGTCTGTTGTGTCTTGAAATGCCCCATAAGGTATATTTAAATATCTACCACCTCTTGGACCACTCAATGATTGAATAGTATTGACTAACTTAGTAAAAAACAGCCTCAAAAGATTGTTGTTCTGATTCTGAACATTTTGAGAATAGACAACCCCTGACGTTCCCAAAGGAGGAATTGCAGGTATGTCTAATTGCTGTTTTACATTAGCCATTACTTCTTAATCCATGTCTGCCACACAGCACCTGCAGCAATAATCACGCCACCAATCCATAGAATAGGTTGAGCAATAGAAGCTATCCATCCAAGAACTTTAATAGCTCCTTGGGCAGCATCAATGGCCTCTACAAGACCTTTTGTATTATTGTCAATACGATCAACTTTGCTTTCAACAGCGATTAGTCTTTCGTATATTTGCTCATGGCTTACATCGCTCATGGTGCGTCAGGCCAAGTAACAGTCCAAGGAAATCCTGATTGAGAAGGAACATCACGCAATGCTTGGCGATAAACTTCCCATGCACCAGGGATATTAGAATTTGTTTCTAAGTTCTTTATAACAACCCAATCACACTCTTTTAGTTTGTCATCACGAGTAGCACGAACAGACTTGGCTTGTTCTGCATCCTTTTGGGCTTTGTAAGTAGCTTCTTGTTCAGCAGAAGTAGTGGTTACACCATCAACCACTTGGTCAATAAAGACAGGGCCAAGAATGTACTTTGTGTACCACTTACCATCTATTTGCTCAACGCCATTACGCTGAGAATATTGGTAAACAGTACCACCTGTAGCTTGTGGGCCTTCAAAGACTACATCAGCACCCAAAGCCTCCAAGACTTCAGTTGTTGTTGTTTCCCATGATGGACCACCATTGGAGTGTTGATATGCACGAAATTCACTTTCGTACATGACCGCGCCTGTTTGTGTTCTGATTTGCATTTTAATTACCTCAAGCAATTGCTAAAAAGATGAATGAGCCACCACTTGCATTTATAGCGGCTGGTGCAGTTGAGCTAAGTTCAAACCCTGCGCTGTAGGTGTCAACATAGTCGGTGTTAGTTACTTCAATAGCTGCGCTATTTAAAAGAAAATATGGGTCATTTCCGCTCACAATTCCTCGTGTTGAATCCCATACATACCAATCACCAGTTGAGTCTGTACGTTTGATTAAAACAAACCTTGCACCGCTTGTAAATCCACAATCAATTTGTAATGTTGTTGCTGTTCCCGTATAGCTTCCAACTTTGGAAACATTAGCACAGGTTGCAAATAAAAATGCAATATAGGTTGCACCACTTGCATTCACAGCAGTACTTGTTCCAATACTAAATACTGTTGAAGTTGGAGTTGTATTATTCCATCGTGTTGCACCTGATGCTGATGCAGCAGTAGAGTCTATGTCTAAGTAGTTTGTATTTCCCAAAGCAGAGCAGTATGTTGTCCATGCTCCTGTGCTATCTCGCCTTTTTACAATCATTAATTCTGGTATAGATGCTAAATTATGCGACTGAGTTGTATTTGCTCCTGTACCTGTGTAACAAACAATGTCAAATGCATTAGGCGCTCTACCAAATAAATAATTTATGTATGTGGACCCCGAAGCATTTACTGTGCTTGATGTAGAAATTTTTACGCCATTTTGAACATCAAATGGAGGATTTTGTAATATGGTTGAACCAGATATTTGTCCAGCAGTGCTGTTGGTAGTCATATAAGTGAACCCAGCTAAACGCTCTGCCCATACTGGTGCGCCATTACCAACATCTCTACGCTTTATTATTGCTAAATCAGTAGGCGATAAGCCTGTAACAGTTGCATTTGCACCAGTACCACTTCTGGCATTAAAACCAAGCACACTAGTCCCACTCGTAGGCACTTTCATTGGGCCTCTACGAATGGCTATGTAGATGTAGGTGTTGCTAATCCCTGCACCTTTTATATAAAACCCAGTAGTAGTTACTGAAATATTGTCCGCATCAGCAGTTTCTGCGTTGCTCAGGTTTGGAAACAAAACATTGGCAGAACCTGTGTTGTCAATGCCTGTCTTGGCAAGAAGACCGCGCATGGTGTCGGTTATTTCCCAGTTGCCTGTGATGTTCGTAACTTTGGTTAATACAAATTGTGGCTCGTAGCCAAGATTTACGTCAGCCCGTCCATTTGAATCACTAGTAAACGACCCACACGAAATTACATTGTCTGTACCAGTTAGGCCAAAGCCTCCTGCGTTGTGGGCGAATAGGTAGGCTACGTAGTTGTTGCCAGACCAATTGATCTTAGTTACATCAGCATTAACAGTAAAATAAGTTGAAGTTTGAGTAGCTGCTGTTCCAAAATAATTACCAGTATCTTCTGCTGCGGTACTATTTAAAACTAGATTTTTTCCTGCACCACCAAAATCCCCCAAACTACGATGCCAAACTAACCATTCATCAGCGTTGGTTAAGTTTTTAACTATGATGCAACCTACTGTTGCCCCTAAATTATGTGCAATTTGTCTTCCACTTGTGGAATTTCCACTAAAGGTCACAACATCAAAGAACTTTGGTTGCTTGCGGAATGTCCATGAAACGTAGTTAGTGCTTGATGCGTTAATCTGACTGTTAGATGTTCCTATTGAATAGCCAGTTGTTGTTGCGGTAACGTATGGTGTGCCTGAAATTGAAGCGGCTGCGGTAGTGTTGCTTACAAGAATACTGTTTGCGCCTCGGACAGTATCTAGTAGCACGTTGTTATCGGCACTACTGCGTGACTTACTCCAAACCATTCCACCTTTAGTGGACAAATCAATGCCGTTAGTGATGGTCTGTGAAGTGCCGTTACCTGTGTAAAGATATGTGCTGAACACATCCTCGATGTAGTTAGGAACAGCGGCTACACCACCGCCAAACCCATCATAAGAAGCTGCACCGCTAGTTGCTTGTAATGGCATGGTTTAAGCCTTAAATTGTGTGTTGCTTGCCAAGACTGTGAATGTTGCGCTACCTGTCTTGATAATCAGATAACGATAACTATCAATACCACTAGCATTACCAGCAGTAGGTGCACCACCTAACCATCGAGTTGTAACACCAGATGTAGTGCCATCAACTTGCACAGCAGAGTTGTAGTAAGCAGTAGAACCTTGAGTGACCAAGAAAGCCACAGTCATTGATTGACCTGTACTCATCAGAGTATTCAAGGAAGTACCACTAGATCCACGGAAGTTAACAGTCCAGTTAGCACTTGCATTACTTGTGTAGTACAGAACAGATTGAGTTGTAATATCGTAGTTAATCGTACCTGTAGCGGCTGTTGCAGATACTGTAGCTACCTCTGCAGCATCGTTTAGAACAATGGCGGTTTTGCTACTAGAACCAGAAAATGTATTAGTTCCTGTGAAAGTTTGATCTGAAGCTAAAACAGCATCGCCAGAAGCAGGAGCTGCAAAACTTAATGTTCCAGATCCATTTGTCTTTAAGACATAGTTTGCTGTTGAGTCTGAAGTTGGAAGAGTAAAAGCAGTAACAAAACCTTGTAAGTTTGAGTCATAGGCCAACACGTTAGTGCCGATAGCAAGACCCAATGCTGTTCGAGCATCACTTGCAGAAGCAGCGCCTGTACCACCTTTTGCAATCTTCAGAACAGGACCAGTATCAAACAACGCATCAATGGTGTCTAAGTCTGTATTTAACTTAGTACCCCATGAGTCTGTTGAAGCGCCAACTTCTGGCTTTGTTAAGCCTAGATTCGTGGTTGTTGTATCTGCCATGTTTTACCCCTAATAGACTTATTTAAACTGTAGTCCAAGACTCTGAGTTATCTTCAACTGTTGTCCAAGATACTGACGTATCATTAATTGGATTCCAAGTTTCAGATATATCTGTTTCTGTTTCCCATTTCTTACGAGCATTAATTACAACACTTCCAGTTGCACTAAACTCAATAAGAGCCTTCTGTATTCTTTGACCATAAATTGATGTATCACTTATGGCATCCATTGATACTGCAGCATTCAAAATAACAGTTGAATCAACTGTCATCAATGCTTCTGAAGCTACAGTAGCCGATATGAATGCTATTCGTGTACCAGCTATACTGACTGATGATGCAACCGACATAGTAGCCGCACCTGCAGCACTATATCTCGCATCAATAGAAACTTCACTTTGAGCAGTTAATGTTACTGCACCTAATCTAACTCTTTCAGCACCAACACTTACAGAACTTTGTGCGGCAATAGTAGCCTCACCAAGACTTACTCCATAAGAGTAATTCCCACCTCCGTAATAACCAGAGCCGTAAGCAGCCATATCAGGTCAAAGTAACATCCAAGCTTCCAGCAGGAATCCTGAATACATCACCATCATTAATTGTTCGATCAGCAGTCAATGCTGCCCAGGCAATCATATTTCCGCTTGTTGAAGCATCAAAAATAGCAGCCCAACCAATTGTTCCCCAATTGCCACCAGAAGCTGCATCAAACTCAATAGCAGAACCATTTGTTGCTGTTGTTGGAGATGTTCCAGAAACACTCATTGTTCCTGTGGCTTTACGGGCATAACCATTACCAGTCACCTCAGTACCACCACCTGTATCACTAGGTGCAGCAGTAAACAAACCAACATACCAAGCTGTTGGACGAGTGACAGATTCAGTAGTTAACAACCACTTTAAAACTAGAGTCTCTGTATAGTCATTAAAAGATGCCATTTATTACCCCAAAGAACGGGCTCGAACAATAGGAGTAGAAGAAACAGATGCCCTTTGATCTGCAACCTCTATGTCGCCCAAGGAGTTGGTATACAACTGACCCCATGTGGCAAGACGTTCATCGTCTTTCAAGTACGGGCTTGCTTCTAACAAAGCTCCGTACAAGTACAAGTCTGGGGCATAAGCCAGAAGCCAGTTGCTTGTGTTTGAATCACTCAGCGCAGGAATCTTAGCATAATATGTAAGTTCTGCGGAATAAGTTTGATCTGGTGCAGGGATGAATTCCAACTGCGTACCAGTAATTGTGTAATAAGCTGGCTTACCAGTAGAAATGTACCTACTGGCCTTCAAGCTATCACCATAAGCCTCAGTTACAAACTCAAGTCTGACAATAGGACTTGTGTTTAACTGAAACTCTTTTGCCTGTAACCAGTCTGATGGGTATGCAAAGAATGCTGTTTCAATTTGTCCATTCGCACGTTTAATCATCTGGCGAACACGCAACTTACGATTGAATTTTGCTTCTGCAAGAGCAATAAAACTAGGAATAATGCTAGTCAGATCATCCCGATTGAGATAATCAGCTATCGTAGTTTTAAGTCCTGCAAAAGTATCAAGCGCCATTTTCTACATCCCTGCACATCAATGTATGCTCATGTTTGAATTCAAATGAACCAATATGATGAACCTCTTTTGAAAGGTCTTGGTCAATATAGGTTTTAGTGCCGTTCTCGGCAGCTCTGCGACAAAACCAGACATCTTCGCCCATGTAGTCTTGTGCATTTGGAACCCAAGGGATAGCAAACCAAGGATATTCCATTGTCTTGTAGACTTCGGCTTTTACGAGCATTACACCCATGCCGCAGTAATCTACATCAACTAATCCAGTTGAATGATCTTCAGTATATACCCTCTGAATAGTTTTTGCATCCTCATCGGTGGTATTTTTTCGCACCGCAATAGGCTCAGTAGGGAATCTACGTTTAGCATAATTGGCACAAACAATACCAGTATCATGCTGCAATAGTCGGACTATGGTGTCCTTTGGAAAGCGCATATCGCTATCCAACCATAATGTGTGTGTGCAACCTGCCTCAATAGCAGATTTAGCCAAATCCTGACGCTGAGCTGACAACAATGTGCCAGAGCTAGTGTACAAAACTACTTTGTGGTTAGTGTTGCCTACTGTAAACCCAACCAATCTGGCTAGGTCATAAGAAAATCCAGAATTAACAAAGTCCCGTGTTGGAATCAAAACTCCAATGGTCTTACTATCCATTAAACTTCTCCAAATGCTTCCAATATTTGCCTTGACGAATTTGCCTAATTATTGTTGCTGAACAATTAAACTCTTTTGCCAAAACAGTTGGCTTGATTGATGTAAATTTTGCAGTCGCTGCTTGCTCATCATTAAGTTTTGAACAACCATGCGTAACACCTTTTGCTTGTCTATTTTTTTTAAATTTATCTTGTTGATTTTCAGTATGCGTTCCAAGAAATAAATGATCTGGATTTATACACAAAGGATTGTCACAAGTATGACAAACATTTAAGTTTTCATCAAAGTTACCATGAATTTTTTTGTACACATATCGACTTACTCTATATTCTTTGTTAAACAAAGAAATCCTAGGATACCCATTTGATACTGGTCCAGACCAAAGAATGCAGCCGGTAATAGCTTCTGGAGAAGCGTACTTAGATATTTTATTTTCTAAAGAAACTACAAGTCTTCCCATCATACTTTCCCTGGTCTTGTTCTAAAAAACCTATTTTCTGGCGAATTGAGCCACCGCTTCATGTAAGCTTGGTCATCAAGTTTTCCTTCAGCTTTCATTTGATAGTACAAAGCCATTGGGATAGATGCCACATGATGCATATCTCCATTCCAATTTGCTCGTTCATCAAAAGATTTAAATCTCTCTTTGTTCTCCTCAACTATTTGAGTAGCATCAATTACTGTCTCAATAGTAGCTTGGTCAGTTTGAGCATCGTAATGCCAAAGCTTCTTAGTTCCCATAATGGGATCAAAGTCAAAGATTTTTGTTGTCATAAATTAAAAAGGGTGGGTAATTAGCCCACCCCTTAGTTCAGATTAAGACTGAATTGTGCTGTTCAAGTCGTAAACAGCGCCATGAGCTTTTTCGTTCTTCACTTTCAAGCCCCACTCAACCAACAGCATACGCTTCTCGGCATCGCCTGTCTTAGCCAGTTCAACTGTCTGGAAGGGACGCAGATAAGCAATGCTTGCGTACTCGGGATCAAGCACGAAAACATCACGCTCACGTTGGAAGCGGTTGGGAACAATGCTCACGTTACCAAAGTCTGAGACATAGATGTCTGCAGCGGCGATGATAGTGGAAGGACGTGGGCCATTGACATTGAAACGCTGACCAGCAATACCAGTCATCTTAGACAAGTTCTGCTTGTTAACAGGACCAGCCATGACCATAGATGGGTTGCCACCTTGTGTCCAGACCTTCTGGATAACGTCCTTCAACAATGCTTCGCTGAAAGAACGCAAGTCGCCAGCAGTAGCGTCTGTGCGGTCATCAGTTGGGATTGTTGTGTAAGAAGGATCGCCACCGCCTGTACCTTCGTTTGTATTGGTCTTCAAGAAGGCCAACAAAGCGCCAGTCTTACGAGCTGTAGATGTGTCACCAGCGACAGCACCTTGGTTAGCCAAGGCAGTTGTCTCCATGTCACGCTTTAGCTCGGCAGATTTTTTAGCCATTTGGTAGCTCAACTCAGAGCGACGACCTGCTTTGTCAACAGCTTCCAAAGTACCAGCAATGATTACGTCTTTACGGCTAATCTGGGTGTAGTTGCCCAAACGAACTGTAGGAGTAACAGCGGTGAAAGAAGTGATGTCATCACCCTCGATCTGCGCATTAGTTGTAACAGCAGAAGCCAAATCATCTGTTTGCCACTCAAAGAATGTGTTGGAGACGTTCTCACGACCAACATTAGACATGAATGGAGTCTCTTCTGGAGAGATCTGATAGATGACGTTGGAAAGGTCCTCACGAATGCCTTTAGCATCGTATCGTGTGTATGTATTCGTTACTGCAGCCATGATAATTCCTTAAATAAATTTCTCGAAAAGGGATGCGGCATCTCTGACGCTTCCAGATTGTGCAAGACGCTTTTTTGCGTTATTTAATTCACCAGACTTAGAACCTACGCTACCCGCTGAACCTGGACTTGCCATCTTCGGAGCTTTTTTAATCTTTGCTTGGAATTCTGGACGTTTACTCATCATCTGGTCATACTTCCACGCCTTGTGAAGCGCAAGTAATGCCCGTGAATCAGTAATGCCGTTCAGTTCCTGCTCGGAAAAGCCCAAAGCCTGACCATACTCCAATAAAGCTTTACCTTCTGATTTAGCTTTCTCTGGAGAACTCCACTCAGGAATTTTCTCTTTCAAACGTGCAGTTTCCTGCGCTAAAACAGCTTGTATCTGCTTTTGTGTCTCAGCTTGA
>Ga0208005_1000410_pt1 | contig 16281 bp, 27 predicted proteins | sample DEB19_08_DNA_3_FD_184530 | JGI IMG/M metagenome (GOLD analysis project Ga0208005, IMG submission 184530) | Aqueous microbial communities from the Delaware River and Bay under freshwater to marine salinity gradient to study organic matter... | ecosystem: Environmental > Aquatic > Marine > Coastal... | reverse complement strand
CAGGCATGGAATCGTTTGCAGATCTAAACATGCAAAAGGACCTGGCTAAATCTATGGACTTTGCGCTAGCCTGCGCATTTTACGGAATCGTTGAGGGCTACGAAGCCCAGGGCGAAAAGACACCATTCGCATCTGTTCAAAAACTAGGCGCAGCCATTACAAAGTTTAGCGAACTATCGCCAGCACTTGACGCTTTTACACAAGCCGTTACAGACTTTTTCGCAACCGACGAACCCGAGGGAAAGTAAAAGCCAAGGGCGACAGCGCACCGTTAACTTGGCGTAAAGTTGAGCGCATCAGTTATGGGGAGTTAGGTTTGACTGAGGCGCAATTTTGGAAATGCACCCCGCGTTATTGGCGCTTAAAACTTGAGGGAATGCGTGAGGCACAGACGCAAGCTTATCGCAATCAGTGGGAAATTACACGCTGGGCCGTTGCCACAACCATGGCACCACACCTAAAAAAGCCCATCGAGCCGAAACGCTTGTTAACTTTTCCATGGGAGGAGCCCGAGTTTATATCAATACACGAAGCAGTTAAGTTATATTCGCATGTCTTTGATAAACTTACACCAGACGCGATAGCATGAGCGCCCCCATTAAAATAGCCTACAACATCCTCAGCAATTACTCAGCGCTCACGGCGTTAGTTAGCACAAGGATAAACCCGTTACGAATCCCGCAAGAGTCTGCATTTCCTGCGATCAGTTACAACCTTGTCAGCGTTATTGCATCGCCTACCAACACAAGCCACAGCCGTACAGACTTTGCACGGGTGCAGGTTAATAGTTTTGGTGCTACGTTTAGCGATGCGATTGATGTGGCTGCACAAGTTAGGGCGGCGTTTGAAGCGCCAAGCTATCCAAACATTTTTAACGACTATTATTGCCAGGCTATAGAATTTGACAGCGAGGTACATTTGACAGATGACGAAGCGGGCTTTGCTGGTATTTACCAAGTCTCTCAGGACTTTATAATTAATTACTACACGGTGCAAGTTGTAACCGAGTTGCTATTATTGGAGAGTGGCGATTTCATTTTGTTAGAGGACGGATTTAAAATAGAATTGTAAAAATGGCAAGGTCTTTAAATATTGTTATCGGTGCAGACATTGAGAAACTGCAAAAAGGCTTTAACGATGCAGTCAGTGTAGTGCAGTCGAGTGGCAAGAAAATGAGCGAGGCCGCTGCGGAAACTGCCAAAAGCATACAGGATCGACTTGCGTCTATTGCCACTAAAAACCCGACAGCCGGAACGGTTAGACAGTTAACCAACTTGGCAATGGAAGCCAGGGCATTGGGCCCTGAGTTTGTTGGGGTTGCTAACGAAATTATAAAGCAAGCGGGTCGCATTAAGGATAGCATCGGTGATGCTCGGGCGGAGGTTGGATATTTTGCCAGTGACACACGCAGGCTTGACGCTGTGCTTGGTGGTGTTAATGCAGTTGCTGGAGCATTTGGCGCTGTAGAAGGTGCGCTTGCATTAAGCGGAATACAAAGCGAGGACCTACAAAAAACCATGCTTAAGCTGCAGGGCGCTATTGCATTGGTTAACGGTGTGACTGCAATACAAGCTGCATTGCAACAAGAAAGCGCTGTAATGCAGGGGATACTTTCGGCCGCTACACAAGTGCAGACATATGTAATGGGGCAAGCAACAATTGCAGCCCGTGTATATTCTGCTGCGTTATTAGCGACAGGAGCAGGCGCTATCATTGTGGCCATTGGTTTAGTAATTACTTTATTCCAAAAAAGTGGTCAAGCAATTGAGGAAGCAAAAGAAAAATTAGAAGCATTACAAAAACAGCAAGAGCGTGGTTTGACTTTAGGTCAGCGTTTGATTAAAGAAGAAGAGCGTAAATTAGACTTGGCTGTAAGCAGGGCGCAAGCGGAAGGCAAGAGTGAACAATATATTTACAACCTTAAAAAAGCTAGCTTAGAAAAACAAAAAGCGATATACAAGCAGTACGGCAAAGAGGCTTTAGCTCTATTAGATCAACAAAGAAATGCCGAATTATATAGCGTTGAAGCAAATAGCAAAGAGGCTACAGCAATACGCAAAAAATATGAGCAGCTTGCAGAGGATTTAAAGTATAACATTAATCAAGAATATCAAAGCAAGGTTGTCAGTTTGCAAATGGAAGCCGATAGAATGGCTGAAAATTCACGCAAAAAAACAACTCAAAACACTAAAAAAGAGCAAGAAGAAATTTTAAAAAGCGCTGAAGAAACCGCTAAAGCCGAAGCTAGTTTTATTGATTGGTTAGAAAATAAAAGATTTGAAGCCGGAGAAAAAGCCAAAAAGAAAGCCATTGAAGACGCAAAAGCGTTAACTGCTGCAAACTTGCAATCAGGCACTGCAAACTTGCCTGTGTATATTGATGTCAAAGTAAATCCGGTAAGTTATAGCGAGGCTGCAAAGGACATTCAAAAAATGACCGACAGTCTTAATCAAGCATTTGCACAATTACAAACACAGGCGGCTGTTTCGTTTGGTGAGTTCCTCGGAGATTTGGCAAGCGGTGACAAAGAGGCTGGCAAAAACTTTGGTAAAAACATGCTTGGCGCAGTTGCTGCTTTTATGGATTCATTGGGTAAGGCTTTGATTGCTACAGCCGTAGCATCAGAAGCATTCCAAAAGTTAGTATTTTCACATCCAGCCCTTGCCGCTGCTGCGGGTGTTGCTTTGATTGCTGGTGCTACTATGGTTAAAAACTCTTTAAAAGAAGGACCAAATGTTACAGCATTTGCCGAGGGTGGTATTATTAGCGGTCCGACGCTTGGTCTTATGGGTGAATACCCAGGGGCAAGTTCAAACCCTGAAGTCATTGCCCCACTTGACAAGCTTAAGGGCATGCTGAACATGAACGACAACAACAGCGGATTCATTGCATCCACAACAATACAAGGCCGAGATTTGGCTATAGTTCTAGAAAGATATAATAAAGATTCACGCCGTGGCTAGAAAATACTTTGGTTCGTTTTATTCGGTGACAGGCAAGTTGCACCGTGTTGAAATTTGGGACGCACCAAGCGGCTCGGGTACCGGTGGCACTGAATTAAAATTAGCAGGCAGTGGCTACGAAATTGAAAGGGAAGGGCAAGGCGACACATTCTATCAAAATGCAATCCGACCTTCACGATCTACAAGCTATTGGGTAATGCCATCCAATACAGTGCTCGGTGAATTTAAAGCCATTGCTACAACATCGGAACAATTTTGGGCTGTGCTTATTTATCAAGACAGCAGCCTTGTGCATGTGGGCCGAGTGCTTGCGGATCAAATGACTTTCCAACGCGAAGCCATAGAAGGCAAACCAATTATTTCCCTAGGCGCTGTAGATGGTTTGCAATTGCTCAGCGGCTACAAAGTGCAGGCTTCGTGGTTTACTGATGGCAAAATTACAATTGCTCAGTTATTCCGCAGATGCTTGGATGAGTTAGCGCTAAAAGATTACTGGGTTGTTGCCGGAACTAACAGCGATTATTTTCGTGATGCTGTTGCGCCCTTTTCTTTGGATGCTACACGCAAAGGCATCGATCTGCTTCAGGTTGACCTTAATACTTTTGTAAGCGATTACGACCAATTTAAGGATATAAAAGCCACAGACATTTCAGCGTTTCAATATGCTGAGAATAATATGTTAGATTGCAAGCAAGCCATTGAGCAAGTTTGTGAAATCCTACAAGCTAGATTTATGCTAGAGATTGGCAAATATTGGCTTGTTTCTGCTACGGAATATTTGGACACTACGGTTGCATATCGCCAGTTTAGTTATACGCTTCAATATATTGGGACGGGGACCTACACTCACGCCGTACAATTAGGCACCGATGCACGCCCGCAATGGCTTGCAAAACCATCACTAACTTATCAACCTGCTGCCAAGTATGTGCAGATTGACACAGAGCGAATGCTAGCGGCAAGCGTATATAGAACATATGCCAACCAATCCGATACGTTTTTTGCTCACACTTTTACGGGTATACCTACAGGAACAACGCCTGACGAAGCCCCTTTAAGGATTCGGTTTGCTGTCAAGTTTGCACGCCATACATTTACGACATCGCCTACAGGTCCCGAAGATAAATCGGATGTAGCAATTACAATCTATTTAAGAGATGGCGGGACTGGCTATCGTGTATTGGATTTGAATACTTTGCTATGGGTCAGCGCTGCATCTGCTCCGACTCAGTCATTTATTGAAACCATTGCAAACGATTTTCAAAATAGCAACTGGACTAGCTTTGTTTTTGACAAGCAAGTAAGCAGCCCTCCTGCAGGGTTTACAATCTTAGAGGTAAAAATCAATTGGGTTCGAGCCGTTAAACAAAAATATAATGTGTTTGGTTTCCCAAGTTCTAACGGGTATAATGAATTTTTCAAACCATTTTGGGGATCGATACAACTTGCATTTGCAGACGCTTCGCCATACGAAAACCCTGATTTCACATTCAACATAACAGAAACCTACACGCCTACAACTGCTAACGCTGTAAACTCCACACCAATAATTTTAGAGCCAAAGTATTATAGCAGCTCAAACAAATACGCAATCGGTAATATTGAAGCATACAACTCTAGTAACCAGTGGGTAATTGCAGACGATTGGCGTGGTGGATGGGATAGCACAACACACGGCACGCCTACAGAAATGCTAGGCCAAGGCGTTGCAGGTTTATATAAAGACTTTGTGCCAACCATTCAAGGCACCTGGGCAGATGCCGGAACTTTAACCGCTATCAAATCTTTATACTTTGACGATTACAAGTGGCTTTTAAACGGTGCTGTCTATAATGCACGGTCAGAACAATGGCAGGGCGAATGGCTTGGATTGGTTCCAGTTTATACCGGGCTGACTTCATCAGGCGAAGGGCTAAAAGTTGGCAGTGGTTTAAAGGATCGCGTCAATTATCATGAAGAGCAGATAGGAAGGCTAAACGATTCAGTGCAGCGCACGCCTGCCTTGGTGCTTAATTACTTGGTAAACGATGCTGAAGGTGCGCCAACATCTGTGCCAACGCTAAACACAAGATACGAAGTGATGGTGCATTTTAATGATGCGGACCAGCAAATGGTTTGGCATATACAAGAACACAACGCCAGCGTAACCTATACAGCAGGCACGCACACAATCACAAACGGGTATGAGCTTATTTTGTGCGATACTTCGGGCGGTGCGGTTACAGTTGATTTACCTGACCCGACATTAAGCAAGGGCAAAAAATACTATTTCAAAAAAATCACAACTTCGCACCAGGTTACAATCACGGGCGGAGGTGCAGATATTGACGGCTCGGCTTCTAAAGTTATGACCAACCAATTTGAGGCATGCCAAATAATAAGCAACGGAGTGCAGTGGTGGATCATTTAATTTGTTAACGAGTAGGCGGTGGGTGTTTTGTAATTTTGGGCTATGCCTAATCAAAAAATTAGCGAATTAACCGCGATTGTAACTGTTGACAATAGCGTAGACGTTCTGCCTATTGTTGACATTTCAGCAAATACTACAAAGAAAGTAACCCCTAATGCGCTTAAGACTGCGCTCGCGTTGGATAACGTAAACAATACCAGCGATGCAAACAAGCCCGTGAGCATTGCGCAGCAGGACGCGTTAAATGCGAAGGTAACAGGAAACGCTGCTATTACTCCAGCTACAAAGCCAAAGATTACATTCGACGCGAAAGGGCTTGTAACTTCTGGCGATTCATTGGACGAAACAGATTTGCCGACGGGAATAAACGCGAACAAAATAGGCACGGGCGCGGTAAGTTCTACGGAGTTCGGATATTTGGACGGGGTAACATCGGCAATTCAAACGCAGTTAAATGCTAAACAGGCGACGCTTGTAAGCGGTACGAATATAAAGACGCTTAACAACACATCTCTTTTGGGAAGTGGCGATATCACATTGAATGCAACCCCAAGCGGAGTCGCGGGTGCTATTCAGTTCAGTAATGGAAGTGCGTTTGCAAGTGATGCGGCTAACTTGTTTTGGGATGATACCAATAATCGTTTGGGGGTTGGAACAAATTCACCAAGTGCAACCACACATATTAAAGGCAGTGGCTCAACATCCGCCACTACATCGCTTTTGGTGCAGAATAGTGGGGGGACTGCTGCGTTTCAAGTCAAAGACGACCAACAAGTTCAAATTAATTTTGGTGATACCTTAGCAAGTGCGGCAACTCCAAACCTAAGATTCAGTTCAACCCAAACAGGCATATTTTCACCAAATCCAAACCAATTAGGTATTTCTTGTTATGGAAACGAAACGGCACGATTTATATATGGTAATCCGTTACATAACGGGGCTTTAAACATTGGTAAATTTGCCAATCCTGATAATAATGCATTTTTTGGATGGTGTAGTGATGGCAGTTTAGAAATTACGGGAAATGCCCAAAGTGTTTTTGTAAACCCAACAAATAATAAATCGTTAATTGTTGGTGGTTCAAGCGAAAATACAACTGCAATTTTACAAGCGGATTCCACAACCAAAGGATTCCTCCCACCCCGAATGACAACAACTCAAAAGAACGCTATCGCATCACCCGCAGCGGGATTGGTTGTTTACGATTCCACAACTAACAAACTATGTTGCTACAATGGTAGCACTTGGAACGATTTATTCTAAAATAATATGAAAGCAATAAAAATCAATCAAGCCGTAAACCTTACTAGTGGATTGGCTATCCCAAGCGGTTCAGTAGTAGTAATCGCAGAAGGTTACGCAGATGTAAAAAGTCAAAAAGACGGAATTATCCCCGCACAAATCGCAACCTTTGTTTTTGCAAGTGTACAAGCATTGGCAGAAGGCAAAGCACCGATTCAAGGCATCCAAGATTTTAACACCACTTTTTCAAACTTGGAGTTGAGCGTATCTGCTTATGAAACACAATCAGCGGAAATGCTTTTGATAAATGCAGTTGAATCAGCACTTCAACTCATCTACCCAAATCAGGTAGAGATTATAAACTTGTAAACGCTTAAGGCAATGACAGCACCAAAGAAAACCCCATCACCAATCCCTGTAAGCTTTGAGCAATTCAAAAAAAATCCAGTTGCTGCCGTTGCTTTTTGTATGCTTGTGGCTGTTAGCTATTTGTACATGGACTTGCGTTCGTCCAATCAAAGCCAAATTGACGAATGTAAAAAAGAACTGGCGGTGTTAAGAGCCGAGCAGAAACAAGCGTACAAGTTACTCAAGACCGCTGACTCGGCATTGTCCGCAGCCATTACCGAATTACGCATCATCAATTCAATGAAAAAACTATGACACGCCTACTTTGGATTTTCTCCTTTGTCTTTTTGTTTGGTTATTTGTTCACCGAATCGTGGGCAGTTGAACCGCCACCCATCAACGAGATGGATGCACTACTAAAGAACATCAAGAGCCACACACAAGCCGTTGGACAAGCCACAAAGGCAGCACACGAGGTGAGTGAGAAATTGGTTGAAGAGAAGGTACAAGAGAAGGCAGAATTGAAAGAGGCGGTTGTTGTTGCTGAAGCGAAGGTTGAACAACTTGAAACCGTGCAGGAGGTTTATGTGAGCAAAATGATGGCGGTAGGTTTGGACACTTCTGTATTTGTGGATCAGTGGAAAAATGCTGGTGCAGCTTATGACGCTTTTTTGCAATACCAAAAGGATGGCGGCACTGAGGACTTTGAATATTTTAGACTTTACATATACAAGTAATGGCAAAGGCAAAAAGCACAGCGTCGGCAATTAAGTGGGCACCCAAGCCCAAGCGCAAAAACAAAGGCGTACATTCTAAAAACAACAAACCCGATAAAAGATATAGGGGACAAGGACGATGAAAAAACTATTAGAAATTTTTAAAGGCGACAATGGCCAGTTAAGCAGTAAGCGCTTTGTCGGAATCATTGGTGCATTTGTTCTGTTTGGAACGATGGCACACAACAGCATGAGCCCGCAAGAGATTGCACCCAGTAAGGAATTGGTTGCAGCTGTTGAGTGGGTTACAATTTTAACCCTGGGTTTCACATCGGTGGACAAGTTCAGCGGTAAAAAGAATGACGAAGAATAGTCTAACTGTTCTGCTGTTTGTTTTGCTGTTTGTCGGCGGCATTCTCTATGTTGAGTATGCAGTGCCAAAGATAGAACGCGTCGTGCATGGCCCGGCAATTCGTGTAATTGATAAAGAACTGGACACGATCTACAAGTTGCGACTGAAATACAAAACGCTGCACGATACACAAATTGTAATCAACCAAAAATATGACACGCTTTACATTAGCCTTACTGGTGATACTTCTTGCGGCACCACGCTGCGCCTCATCGCAATGCACCGACAGCTCGACAGTAGCGGCAAGTAATTACTACCTGATTAAGGGCGCAGAAGCCCGCGAAAATCTTGCACTGTGCCGTGAATACCGCAGGATAGATAGCGCAGTTATAGAAACCCAAGGGCGCATCCAGGATAAGCTGTTAAACGAGATTAAAAAGCGTGATGAAAAGTATATAAGACTGCGACGCATCACATATGTAATTGGTGCAGCGTTTATTTTAACTTTGATCTTATGAATATACAAGTATTAAAGGCCACAATGGCCGCCAAGGGCTACGCCTTTTTTGAAAATGGCGAGTTTAATTTGAACATTATCGGTGTGCGCAACAGCGACACTGGCAAGAAAGTAACCAACGCATTTGACGACAAACTGATTTGTGCCTACAAGCAGGGCGGTGGATGGGTTGTAAAAGAATGGCCAGCCACTTGCGACAACGGTGGAGGCACTGCGCGTTTGGTCCCTGGTCAGTATCGTGGAAGCCATGCAATTGGTTTGCATCAGGGAAAGTACGAAGCGCTCAAGCAATGCGCACCTGTAACCGTTTACCGTGACTTTACAAAGGACGGAATCTATCAAGAAGACAAAAAAGAAACCGGGGTTTTTGGTATTAACATCCATAAGGCTGGCGTTGACAGTGCTCGGGTGGATGACTGGAGTCATGGCTGCCAGGTGTTTAAACGCGTTGCAGATTTTAACGAGTTTATGCTGCTTGCAAAAAAAGCGGCCGCCTTGCATGGCAACCGCTTTACATATACGCTTATTGAATCTAAAGATTTGGTTAACCCTTTGGGCTGATCATTTTGTTTATCTCGGCCACAGCGTTGGGCTCTTCGTGCTGTATGTCCACAATTTCTTCAACGCTGTGCATGCCCATCGTGATTTCGGGAGCATAGAGACGGCCAAAGAATGCAGCTGCACGGTAGCGCATCATTAATTCCGGCATTGTTTTCCATTTGCTACCTGCCTTATCTACCCACCCTTCTGCCTTGGCCATGTCCATGGTGACAATAGGACCCTCAACGGGCTCGCCTGTTGCCTTTTCTATGCAGACGGCTTTAATACCCTTAGCCAAGTCGCCAACGAAGCGCAGCGTGGTAAATTTACCGCAGCCGTTTATCGCTGCAATTACGAAAGTGCTGGACCATGATGGACGGCCGTGAATGATGTGCAGATTTTGCATAACCATTAAAGGGCTTGCGCCGATTCGGTGTGCAATTTCTAAGGCGACGAGCGTGTTGGCTACATTGCCTTTGTACTGTGTGGGCACAAGGTCCGAGGCGCTTAAGGCCTTGGCTTCGCGTTGTGCCAGGTCAAAATTTGACAAGGGTGCTAGTTCTGTTTTATTTTCCATAGTTAAAAAGTGTTAAGGGTTGCACGGTATCGCCATAGCCAGGCCATTCGTCACGCTTTACGCATTCTATAAATGTTTGGATGTCTGCCTGGTATTCTTCACGGCCACGCTGCAGGTCTTCTGCGGTCATGTAATACACCCCAACCAAATGCGGCTCGGACTTTTCTACAGCTATAAAGAAAAAGCCTTGGCTATTGGGAACGCCGTCGGTATAGAATGCGGCTTGCACATGGTAACGATATTTATGGCATGATCTTGCGAAACCTCTCGGGCTTGCGTCGTCTGTGGTTTTAATGTCAATTATCAAACCGTCATCCGTCAACCGGTCAATGATTCCACGGCAATCAACTAGGGTTCTGTCCTGCCAGTTAACCATGATTTCACTTTTGCCGGGTTTGGCTAACAGATAGGCAGCCGCAGGATGGTCATAAATGGCCTTTGCGATGGCCTCTATTTGCTTATCTTGCTCCTTGCTTAGTATGGTCAGCCCTTCGGTTTTTATTGCAAACTGGTGCCATAATTCTTTTCCCTCTTTTGTGCGCCTGTCTATGTTCGGTGCAATGGTGTAGCGCTTGCCAAACTCTTGAGGCTCTAGGATTCTGCAGTGCACAGCTTTGCCCATTATAAGGGCCGGGCTGTCTTCGTCTTTTTGTAGCGTGCCGTCAATGTATTTATGCTTATACAAGACTGGGGCCTTATGTATAAGGTCCAAGCGGCTTTTTGACAGTATGTGTTTCACTTTCATAAGGGCAAAAATACAAAATGTTTTTGTATATTTGTGGTATGTATAAGGAAAATATTGTTAAGGTTTGGAAAATCAAGTGCATACAAAAGGGCACAAGCCTAAACGCCATCTGCAAAAAATTGGATATAGACCGCGAATTGTTAACCAGGTGGGAAAGGGAAGAGCCAAAAAGTTTAAGACTTGCAAAACAGATAGACCAAGCAATTGAAGAAATGCCGTAAGTTTGCGGTGCCAGGCTTGACAGCTGGTGTTCTGTACTTCATTAGGGCCCTCAAGAAATTGGGGGCTTTACTTTTTTGTAAAAGTTTTTTGTTTTTTTCTTGCATATGTGAAAAGTATGTGTTTAGTTTGTGTTCACAAGATACAAACACTATGAGCCTAGACATTATTTATCTAATCATTGCAACGCCTGTCACCATTGCGGTGATGTACGGCAGTTATGTAATTAAGCGCAACCGTAAGCGCAGAATTGAAACGCCTGAAGCCACGCCTTACCAGTTTGAGCGTGATCAGTTCATCCCCGAGTTTAATGAGTTCACGCAGATGCTACTTCAGCGACGCATGTACAAAGGGAGGGGCGACAAATGAACACACCAATTGAAAAGCTGATCCTGGATTTGCTTGCATTGCAAGACCATTACAAATTCATTGAACGCCACGGCAAAAACTTGCGTGCAAGTGATGCCATTGAGGCTGCGCTAAAGCTATTGCACAAACGACTGCAAGAGGAAGCCGATGTTATTATTGAGGCTTACAATGCAGCTGGAGGGCAAGCCGGTGGGCAAAAGTATTATGAAAGTCTATACAGATCAGGTGTAGACGAACTAAAATCTTATGTAGGTTACAAGTATGAAAGCCAGAGTAGTGAAGGCAACAATTAATTTCATTAGCAAATGGCGGGTATACTATGCAGGCGAACTGCTTGCCACCTTTGAAAACGAAAAGGATGCCCGGGATTATGCAGCGTTTATAGATAGCCAATAACATGACAAAAAAAACCTACTACAGCAAGACAGTGCCATTGATTTGGGCCGTGGCGGTTCTGCGTGATGACTTCCGCATGACCTACGCAGACATCGGCAAACGCTTAGGCAAAACTGCCAGCACAGTTAGACATCTATACTTAGAATTTGACAACATTAAAAACAAAAAACTATGATTTACATATTTTACACCAGTATCGCATTGGCTGCCATTATAAGCATTGGCACCATCAAAGCGCAAATGGCTCACATCAAGGGGCTAAAGAGCATGTACAGAGACGAAAGCCGCAGGGCACACGATTACAATTTAACCATCATGGAACTGCGTGCAGAGCTTAGAAGCGTGCAAGATGTTAGCAAGACCTGGGCCAAGGTTGCACAGGAAACTAGCGACGAACTGACGCAGGCAATGAAAAACCACGCTCACGAGGTTGAGCAGATGCGTGCACAGATTTGGCAGGCGGGCGAAACCAAGCGTAAGCAAAGCGAGTATAAGAAAGCATGGAGGGCTAAGCGCAAGGCAAATGGACACGGAAATTAATTATTTGTTAGCTTACGCTAAGTGCAGGCAAAAGGTGGCGTATTTAGAGCGTCACCTGGAAGCCTTAATACAAAAGTATGAGCGTGAAATTACGGACCTAAAGGGCGAATTGATTAACCCGTTTATTGATTGGAAAAAGCCACAGCCACGGAATATGTCGAGATTGTGTAAAGCAGTTTGTCGTGTTTGCGACATAACACCAGGGCAATTGATGAGCCCCCAGCGCAAGCGTAATTTTGTGATTGGCCGACATTTGTTTTTTTATGTGGGCCGTTTTGAGATGAAAATACCATGGTCAAAGCTTGGCGGGTTTCTAACTCGTGATCACTCGACTGCAATACACGGCGCTCAGCAGTTTGAGAATTATTTGAAACTGGGATACAAAGAAGAAACGCAGTTGTATTATGAGGTGCTTGCTGAGCTTGCAGATGAAGTGGATTTAATAGATGAAAAAGAATTGGCAAAAATTGAGGAGGTTAAACAATGAGCAACAATAAAAATCTATCGCTAATTGATGCACTTTGCATTGTGAAAACAGGATGGCGAACAGAACAAGAAAAAGAATTATTAGACAATGCGTATTTAGTAATCAAAAAACATTCAGAAATACTGCATCTTGAGTATCAAAGAGAATGCATTGATGAGAAACTTTTTAAGATTAAAGAAAATGACAAACAATAAACAACAGACGGAGATTAATGCAGTTGAGTACATTGACAAGGTTAATCAATTTGCAAAAGAAAACAACACGGGTAAGCCAAAACAACAAACGGCAGTGGAGTGGTTAGAACAAGAAATGTTAAAACCAAATTTGAGTATGAAAGAAATACTTGAACAAGCCCAAGAAATGGAGAATGAGCAAAGGTCTATCAAACTACCAAGTGATGAGGAGATAAAAAAAATGATGGAGTTGGATGGTATGGAGTTTGATGAATTTGACCCTTACGATGTATCTTATTTAGGTGGTGCAACTTGGATGCGTGATAAAATACAAGGAGAATGAAAACCTTTATAATAACCATAGAAATTGAACACACTGACCGCAGTTTTGAGCGCCCAGAGGTACAGCAGTTTGTTGCGCAAATTGGTAGCCCACAGGCTAACTGGGTGAAAGCCATGAAGCAGGCTTTTAAACAGACAGTGTTAGGCGAGAAAGCCCATGACATCCAAGTAACTTATGCAATAAAGGAATGAGAAAGCGATGGACAGAAGCAGAAAGTGAACAGCTGCGACAATTATACCCCACGACATTAGGCAAGGATCTCGCCAAAATGTTCAACTGCGAAGTTGCCCAAGTGTACAACCGTGCAAATAAATTAGGTTTAAACAAGGATAAAAACTGGTTAAACGATTATTACAAAAAGAATTACAAAGGGTACGAGCGCACGCAATTTCAACAGGGAATGAAAGCCTGGAATAAAGGCATGAAAGGTTTGCAGATTGGAGGCAAGGAAACCCAATTTAAAAAAGGGCAACCGCCTCACAACATTAAGCCTATTGGCCACCGTTCACTGCGTGATGGATACCTAGTCGAAAGGGTGGAAAAAGGGTTTGAGTTTGTTCATGTCCTTTTGTGGAAACAACACAACGGAGAGATTCCAAAAGGAATGTTTGTCGTGTTCAAAGACAGAAATAAGAATAATATCACAATTGACAATTTAGAAATTATCACAAGGGTAGAGCATATGAGAAGAAATCACATTCAACATCTACCTGAAGAATTGAAAGAAGTTGTACATTTAAAAAAATCACTAACAAGAAAAATAAACTCCTATGGCAAGAAATAAAATTAACGACTTGAGAGATCATCTGTTTGAGGCACTTGAACGATTGAAAGATGGCGACATTGATGTAAAAACAGCCAAGGCTATGGCCGATGTAAGCCAGGTAATTATCAACTCTGCAAAGATAGAAATTGACTTTATTAGGGCCACTGGATCCACAAAGGATTCCGGGTTTATCAAACTACAAGAAAACAACGAAAAATTATTATGAGCACAGAAAAAACACCAGTCGAAACATACGCCGTTGAGGTGCTTAATTTGATTATTGCGTACGGCAAAAAGCAGATCAACGATGACCAGCTTGTAATCCAAGTATTGCAGCTTAAAAACGAATGTCTAGACGCTGAAAAGCGGGCGCACCAACTTTGGTTCAACAAAGGATTTGAGTTTTACCGGGAACAGCATTTGCTGAGCAAGTTGGAAAGTTAAAAAATGAGAGACAGCATTGTATTTTACCGCTCATTCTACGAGGCTATACAAGATTTGCCAAGTGAACAACAGGCCCAGGCATATAACGCCATTTTTGCGTATAGTTTAGACGAAACCGAACCCAAGTTATCAGGCGTGGTTTCCACCGTGTTTAAGCTAATTAAACCGCAATTAGATGCCAACCAAAAACGCTACACAAATGGCAACAAAGGAGGCCGACCAAAAAACCAAACACAAACCGAAACGAAACCAAACCATAACCAAACCATAACCGAAACCGAACCTAATGTAAATGTTAATGTAAATGACAATGTTAATGAAAATGGTAATGGTAATGTTTTATTGGCTGCGCCGCCAAAAGAACAGGTCATTGACTATTTTGCTGACGCCAAAATAAGCAAAGAACAAGCGTTAGCGTTTTACAACTACTACGACAGCGCCAACTGGATGCGCAACAAAACCAAAATAACCAACTGGAAGTCGGCCGCTGATTTTTGGATAAGCAAAGCAGACCAACCCGTAAAGCAAAGACAAATGTTTAACCCAAACCAATATGAATAACCTTGAAGAGTACATACTAGGACAATTACTGTTTTACGAACAGACCAGGGCGCTACTGCCACGAATTAAACCCGCTTGGTTTAACAACAAGCTTAACAGAAAAGTCGTTGAGACCATGACGCAAAAGTATTTTGCAAATGACCCAATCGATTACATGAGTTTAACGCAAGGCATGAGCCATGAGGATCGCATGAAGGTTATTTACATTGGGCAAAATGTTTACAGCACTGCCAACATCAGCGATTACATACCGCAATTAGAGCACAGGTATCTACAAAAGCAACTAATTGAGGATCTAAGCCAATTGGATTTAACGCTCCCGCTAACTGAGTTAATGAGCTGCATTCAAACACTGTTAGACAATTCACGATTCACAACCATACACGACCCAGTGAGCATCCATAAGCTGAGCGCTTCCATGGTTGACAACATAAGCGAGGCCATAAAGCGAGGCGACAGAATTACGGGTAAGTCAACCGGGTGGCTATCCTTAGACAGGATTCTAGGCGGTTGGAATGCCGGCGACTTTATTGTAATGGCCGCACGACCTGGGCAAGGTAAAACTGCGCTAGCATTGTCATTGATCTATGAGTTTGCCAAAAGAGACGGCAAAGGGTTATTTTTAAGCTTAGAAATGTCAAGTGAGCAGTTAACCAAGCGTTATTTTTCCATCATTACCAAGATTGTGAACTGGAAGATAAGAAACGCCACGTTAAAGGATAACGAACTGCAAGAGCTATGCGAATCAGTTAACGCCAGTGAGGTTGAATTTTTTGTAGATGACGAGCCAAACTGCACGATACAACAGTTGAACAGCAAGGCCAAAATACATAAAGCAAAACACGGCCTAGATCTATTGGTAATCGATTACATCCAATTGATCAAAGGAACAAAGCGAGACAGAGAACAGGAGATAGCAGAGATAAGCAGAAGCCTTAAGCTATTGGCCAAAGAGTTACAGATAACTGTAGTAGTGTTGGCCCAGTTAAGCCGTAAGTGCGAAGAGCGAAGCGATAAGCGGCCCATGTTATCCGACATTAGGGAGAGCGGAAGTATTGAGCAAGACGCAGACGTTGTGCTGTTTCCTTTTAGACCTGCGTACTACAGCGGAGAGAAACACGAGATAGAAGAGGCTGAGGTTATTGTAGCTAAGAACAGGCACGGCGAATGCCATACAATCCCGGTCCACTTCACTGGGTCACGAACTATGTACACCGAAGACCTAACCCCACGCCTATAATGCCATCACTGAACAAACCTAAACAGGGCGGTAAGCCTAGCCGTGAGTATACCAAGGGCACATTTGTTGAGCCTAGATACCACACTACACACTGGCGCAACCTTCGCGCATCAGTGTTACAAGCATCACCGTTATGCAAAGCGTGTGAGGATGTCGGTTTAATTACCTTGGCTCAGATGGTGGACCACATCAAACCCGTGCGACTGGGTGGCGAGTTCTTTGATGCGGAAAACTTGCAGCCGCTATGCAATTCATGCCATGCCTCTAAGTCAGCCAAAGAAAGGAACGCCGACCCGTATGGGGTGTAAAATCTTACACACACGTGCCTGAAAC
>Ga0208005_1000403_pt1 | contig 16458 bp, 27 predicted proteins | sample DEB19_08_DNA_3_FD_184530 | JGI IMG/M metagenome (GOLD analysis project Ga0208005, IMG submission 184530) | Aqueous microbial communities from the Delaware River and Bay under freshwater to marine salinity gradient to study organic matter... | ecosystem: Environmental > Aquatic > Marine > Coastal... | reverse complement strand
ATACTGACAGGAGACAAACCATGACCCACGACATGACAGCACTGATTCAGCAGGTACAGGAGGCGACCCGACAAATGGATCTGGCCGCTCAAGCGATCACCGGCTTCAAGGCCCGGATCCACGAGCTCGAGGAAGAGAACACCCGCCTCCGCGCGCGCCTCGTCAAAGCTATGTCCGTCATCGAGCACTACGAGAACCCGGAGACTATGTGATCCGCTTCCCATTTCAGAACCTCGTCCGCGCGGCCCGAGTCCCGATCCAATACCGCGCCCACACCGAGCCCACCCGAGGCGACCTCGCTCGAGCGTTTGGCGTCTGCCTCCAGACCATCGACCGATGGCGTCACGACGGCATTCCGTGGTACGACGCTGACCGTCTGGCCGTCACCGTGGCCGGCGTCCATCCGGGCGCGATCTGGCCTGAATGGTGGGACATCGCATGATCGTCCGCACCCCACGCCGCCGCGAGAACTTCACCATCGTCAGCAACGAAGTGATCCGCAACCAGCACCTCTCATGGAAAGCCCGCGGCCTCCTCATCTACCTCCTGAGCCAACCCGACCACTGGCGCACCAGCTCCGCCCACCTCGCCTCGATCAGCCCCGAAGGAATCCACGCGGTCCGCACCGGCCTTAAAGAGCTTGAGACGTACGGCTACCTACGCAGGGCCCGCACCCAGCTCCCCAACGGCACATGGCGCCACGACATCCTCATCTACGACACCCCTGTGGATAACCCTGAGGATAAGTGGCTGAGTTACCCACAGACCGACGACAGGTTTTCCGACGTCGGATAACCACTCGTTCTAGAAAGAACTGAACAAAGAAGAACTGACTGACTAATAGTAGTTCTCAACTCACATAGGAACCCATGGCCCACGCCGCCTACAACGACCCCAACTACAAAGCCCTCCGCCAAAAGATCCTCGCCGACCAACCCAACTGCGCCATCTGCGGCCGACCCGGAGCAGACACCCTCGACCACATCCAACCACTCGAACTCGGAGGCACCAACGAAGAACACAACCTCCGACCAGCACACCGCTCCTGTAACTCACGCCTCGGCGCCAACCTCGTCAACGCCAAGAACAAAGCACGAATCGACGCACGAAACCGAGCAATGGGTTTTTTGACCGAAACAACGACGACCCCGATCCCCACTGTCGCTTCTCTCCAGAAAGGGAAAAGGGACTGTGATCTGGGTGTTTCAGCCGATTTTCTGTCTGTTTCTGGGCGGATCGAGCCGCGTCTGGAGAGTCTCGCCGAGTGTCATACCAGCGTCGGGCCTCTGGTGGCCGAATGGTCTTCGAGACACCTGATGCCGCTGATGGACTGGCAGGTCCGGGCTGTGAATGGGATGCTGGGCCTGAAGGACGACGCGTTCTGGTATCGGGAAGCTCTGATCTCGTGTGCTCGACAGCAGGGGAAGAGCGTGCTCCTGAAAGCGATGGCTGGGTTCTTCGTGACCGAGTGGGCGGCCAAGACCGGCCGGCCGCAGTCCGTCATGCTGGTCGCCAACAAGCTCGACCGGTCGTCGGCGATCTTTCGCGAGCTCGCCCCGATCCTCGAGGGCTTTGGAGGGAAGCCGTTCTGGTCGTATGGCCGGGAACAGATCCTCATGCCCGACGGCTCCAGCATTCGAGTCGCCGCGGCAACCTCCACCCAGCACGGCGCGTCCAACGACCTCGTCCTGCTCGACGAGATCTGGTCGATCTCCCCCGCCGTGATCTTCGACGCGCTCCGGCCGACCATGATCGCCCGCCCCAGTCCACTCATGGCCATGTTTTCCACCGCCGGAGACGAGAGCTCCACCGCGATGCTGAAGTTGCGAGAGCAGGCGATCAACGCGATCGACGCCGGCCGCACCAGCAAGCTCTACTTCGCCGAATGGTCCCCCCCGCCCGGAGTCCGCTGGCAGGACCGCGAATGGTGGCCATGGGCCAACCCGGCGCTCGGCACCACCGTCACATGGGACGCCCTCGAGGCCGCCGCCGAAACACCCGACAAGAACGCTTTCCTCCGCGCCCACCTCAACCTATGGATCTCTTCGGCGAACTCGTGGCTAGCCCCCGGCCGCTGGGACGAATGCCAAACCACCGCCCTCATGCCCGACGGCGGGATCCTCGCCATCGACTCCAGCCTTGATGAATCCCGCTATGTCGGCGTCCGCGCCTACCGCCGCGACGACAAGAAGATCCAAGTCGCGCCGGCGTTCATCGTCGAATCCGAGGACGAACTCTGGGCCAAGGTCGAGGAGCTCATGGCAAACCGCGATCTCCAGCTCGCCGTGTCACCGTCGCTCGAGATCCACACCCCCAAGACATGGAAGCCACGCACCCGCACCGTCGGCTACGGCGAGCTCCTGAAGTGGACCGGCCTCGTCCGCGCGATGATCAACGAAGGCAAAGTGGAGCACGGCGGAGAACTCGCCCTTGCCGAGCACGTCTCACGCGCCGTCCTTGTCAAACAATCCGGCAACGTCGTCCTCAGCTCCCAGAAGAGCCCGGGGCCGATCGAGCTCGCCCGCTGTCTCGTCTGGGCGACAGCTCTCGCATCCGCCGCACCCTCCAAAGCGCGCGTCGCCATCGGCAGATCGTAGACATCCGATCAACGCTGTGGGAGACTCCGCCTAGTGGCACTCTTCAAGCGCACGACCGCCAAGCCCGCCGTCGCCGTCAAAGCGGCATCCGGTGGAGCCGGACAGATCGGCTCGTTCCTCGGCTATTCAGTCGGGACTGCTGAGGAACGAGCTCTGTCGATCCCGACGATCTCGCGTTCCCGCTCCATGATCTGCTCCATGATCGCCGGCCTCGACCTCAAGCAATACCAGCTCGTCTGGAACTCGATCGACGAGGAATACCAGAAGGTCTACCTCCAAGGCGAAGGCTGGTTCACCCGCCCCGACCCCAAGGTGCCGCGCCAGTTCATCATGGCCAACACCGTCAGCGATCTCATGATGTACGGCCGCGCCTTCTGGTACATCACCGCCCGCTACTCAACCGGCTTCCCAGCCGCGTTCACATGGCTCCCCCACTCCAACGTCGAAACTCCCAACCAGCAGGGCCCGCAGTGGTGGGGAATGCCCGACGAGGTCGAGTTCAACGGCGTCATGCTTGACACCGCCAACGTGATCTGCTTCCTCGCCCCCGACCAAGGCCTGCTCTACACCGGGGCCCGCTCCGTCGACATCGCCATCCGCCTCGACGCCGCCGCCCGACGCTTCGCCCTCACCGAGATCGCGGCCGGCTACCTCCAACAGAAAGACGGCTCCGAACCGATGACCGCCGAAGAACTCGGCGAACTTGCCTCCGGCTGGGCGTCCGTCCGCCGCGAATCCGCCATCGGCGCCCTCAACTCCGCCGTCGAGTTCAAAGAGTTCCAATCGGACCCCAGCAAACTCCAGCTCGTCGAGGCGCGCAACCATGCGGCGCTTGAGATGAGCCGCCTCGCCGGTGTCCCCGCCTACCTCGTCTCCGCACCGACCAGCAATGGAATGACGTATCAGAATGCGCAAGAATCCCGCCGCGACCTGTGGCTCTGGGGCGCGCTCCCATACGCCACCGCGATTGCCGAACGACTCTCTATGGACGACGTACTCCCCCGCGGCCGCCATCTCGAGTTCGACATCGACGAAGCACTCGCGCAGGCCGGAATGATGGAAGAACAACAGACCGACCAAGTACTAGAGGACCAGCTCGGATGATCAGACTCGCAGTCACAGACCTCACGATCGACGCCGCCGCACCAGACGAACCCCCCACCCGGTCGATCACCGGGCTCGCCGTTCCGTGGGGCGTCACCACCATCGACTCGCTCGGCACGTCCGTCCGCTTCGAGGCAGGCTCACTGTCCGAAGAAGGCCGCGCCCCTAAGCTCGTCGAGAGTCACGATCTGTCCAAGGTCGTCGGCCTCGTCACCGAACGCGTCTCCACCGATCAAGGCATGATGTTCACCGCCAAGATCGCCCCCACCGCCGCGGGCAACGACGCCCTCGAGCTCCTGAAGATGGGAGCCTTGGACGCCGTCAGCGTTGGAGTCGAACCGACCAAGTTCAAGTTCGACAAGAACGGCACCATGGTCGTCACCGCCGCCAACTGGCACGAGCTCTCACTCGTCGCCGTACCGGCCTTCGATCAAGCCCGCATCACATCTGTCGCCGCTTCCGCCCCGGAGGACGACGAAGAACCCCAACCCGAATACCCAGAGCCCGAGGAGGACTCACTCATGTCAGAACCCACCCCGGTCGCCGTCGAGGCCTCAGCCCCGACCGTGATCCCCACCCAGCCGATCTTCGCTGAAGCCCGCCGCGACTTCAAGCTTCCCTCGGCCGGCGAATACATCGCCAAGTTCCTCGCCGGAGGCGCCGAGTTCGCCGAGTTCAACGCCCGCATCCGCGCGGCCGCTCCAAACGTCGAGACCACCGACACCCCCGGCATCCTCCCCGAGCCGATCGTCGGCCCGGTCTACAACAACTTCCGCGGTCTCCGCCCGGTCATCGACGCCATCGGCGCCAAGGCCATGCCCGGAGGCGGCAAGGTGTTCCGCCGCCCCAGCGTCACCACCCACACCACCATCGGAGCCAGCAACGGCGAAAATACGGCGCTCGATCAGGGCACCTTCGTCGTCTCCGACAATCAGGTCACCAAGGGCGTCTACGGCGGCTACGTCCGCCTGTCCGAAGAGGACCTCGACTGGACCGACCCGAACGTGCTCGCACTCCTGCTCGACGACATGAGCCGCGTCTACGCCAACGAGACCGACAACGTGGCCGCCGACAACCTCATCACCGGCATCACCAACAGCAACAACTTCACGGCCGCCAACATCGCCGACCCGGTCGACTGGGTGACGTGGATGTACACCGCCGCGTCGGACATCCTTTCGGCCTCCAACGGCTGGCTCCCGACCCACCTGTTCGTCGCACCGAACCGCTGGGCCTCGATGGGACAGCTCACCGACACCGCCGACCGTCCGCTGTTCCCGCAGATCGGCCCGATGAACGCCTTCGGCAACATGGCCCCCGGCACCGCCACCGCGACCGCCTTCGGCCTTCAAGTCGTCGTCGACCGCAACTTCGCCAGCGGCACCCTCGCCATCGGCCACCCCGACGGCTTCGAGATCTTCGAACAGCAGAAGGGCGCGATCTCCGTGGAGGCCGCCGACGGCTCCCTGTCCCGGTACATCAAGTTCCGCGGATACTTCGCCACGCTCATGCTGGACGACACGAAGTTCATCAAGGCCGCGTTCGTCTGATCTGCCCCTAGGAGTCTGGATCATGGCGACGTTCACAGTGACGCATCGGATGAGGATCGACGACATCGTCGTGATCCAGACTCTGGACAACACCCCCATCTCCGTCGGCGACTCGATCACCGTCGCCGGCCTCGGCAACGGCATGGACGGCACCTTCACCGTCCTTGACGTACCGACCTACCTGTTCACCGGTGTCGACGACGAAGGCGACTACACGTTCGACTTCAACGAGATCATTCTCAACCAGTACCTCTACGCCGACACCGGCGACGAGGTCGAGCGCGATACTGCGGATCCGTTCGGGACGATCACATGGACCCAGACGTGTACATGGATCACCTCGAGCAACGTCACCGAATGGCTTGGCATCGCCACCGCCACCGCCAACGACACGGCCTTCATCGCCACCTGTGTCTCGGCGGCCAACGCGTGGAGTTTTCGACGCAGAGCCGCGGCCGGATACACTGACAGCCTCACGACCAGCCCTTCCGGGGCTGTCACGCTTGGGACGACCATGTACGCCGCCTCGCTCTACCGTCAACGTGGAGCTGTGGATTCGTTCGCATCCTTCGACCAGATGGGCAACGCGATCCCCAGCCTCTCCCACGGCGAGATCATGCGCCTGCTAGGCATCAACAGGGCTCAGGTGGCATGAAGTGGCATCCGGCATCTTCATCGAGGCTCAGAACGCCCTCGTCTCCACCATCACCGGCCTCGGCTACACCGCCATCACCGACCCCCGAAACATCCGCCCCATGTCGGTGCTCATCAGCCCTCCGACCTTCGAGACCTTCACATACAACGTCGGCGACATCACGTTCACGATCAGCATCGTGGCCGCACCTCCCGCCAACCAAGACGCCGTCGACTACCTGCTCACACAGGTGGACACGCTAATGAACTCGGCGCTACCCATCACCTCCGGCCGGCCGTCCGTCGTCACCATCGGCGGACAAGAACTACCGGCCTACGATCTGACCGTGAGAATCGCCTCACGGCGCAACTAAGGAGCCCCACATGGCAACCACGACCTACCTGTCCAACCCCACCGTCAGCGTCGGCGGCGTCGACGTCTCCGACCAGTGTAAAGCCGCGACCCTCACCGTCGGCTACGACCAGCTCGAGACCACCGCGTTCGGCGACACCGGCCACAAGTTCACGCAGGGCCTCCAGTCCGTCGAAGTGACCCTCACGCTGTTCAACAGCTACGGCGCCGGCGAGATCGAAGCCACCCTCTACTCCGTCGTTGGAGCCGGGAACACCACGCTCGTCCTCTCGCCCTCCGGCACCTCCGAAACGGCCTCCAACCCGGAGTACACGATCACCAACGCATTCCTCGCCTCGTTCACGCCGATCTCGGCCACCGTCGGAGAGCTCTCCGAAGTTGAGGTCACGTTCGTCGGTGGTACGTTCGTCCGCGACATCACGCCGTAACCAAAGGAGTCCCGACATGAAGCTCACCATCCGCGTCGACATCGGCGAAGGCCCGGTCGACGTAGAAACCAACCTCTTCATCACCGTCCTCTGGGAACGGAAATACAAGAGGAAAGCGTCCGATCTCGCTCAAGGCGTCGGCGCCGAGGATCTCGCATTCATGGCCCACGAAGCGATGAAGCAAGCCAAGGTGACCGTCCCCGCCATGCTCGACGACTTCATCAAGAAGATCGTCAGCTTGGAGGTGGTCGAGACAAGCTCGGCGAACCCTACCCAAGAGGCACCTTCCGACGCGGCCTAGCAGAAATGCTGGTCGCGGTCGGCTGGTGGCCTCCACACATTGAGTTCGACACGCGTGACCTCAACACCGTGATCGAGATCCTGAACCGAGGCCACAAGTGAGCGCAACGATCCGAGTCGACGGAGTCAAGGAGACCATCGCCTCCCTGAAGCAGATCGACCCGGAGCTCCGCAAGACGTTCAACCGGCAGGTTAAGGAGATCGCTAAGCCGATCATCACCGCCGCCCAAAGCCGCTACCGGTCGCAGACTTTCCCATCCGGGACAGCTCGAGCGTGGAATCAGCGCGGCCGTCCGATCTTTCCGCTTGATACCCAGAAAGCCGTCCGGGGCGTCACCGCTCAGATCTCCACCTCGCGCCGGTCCGCCTCAACGATCGCGGTCGTTCAGAAGAACGCCGGCGCGGCTGTGTTCGAGTTCGCCGCCTCAGGCAACCTTGGCGCCGCGTTCAATAGCAAGAACGGCGCCCCGGCGCGCGTCATGTGGCCCGCGGCCGACAGCGCCGAAAACAAGGTCTCGCAGGAAATGGCAAGATACGTCGAGGAAGTCTCCGACCAGATCAACAAGGAGCTCAGCCTCTAGTGGCCATACGCATCCCCATCATCAGCGAGTTCGACGACAAAGGACTCGCCCGCGCCACCCGCCAATTCAAAGATCTCGAGACGACCGGCGAGAAGGCCCAGTTCGCCATCAAGAAAGCCGCCCTCCCCGCCACGCTCGCCCTAGGTGGTCTGGCGATCGCGGCCGGCGACGCGTTCAAAGCGTTCGCCGAGGACTCCGCCGCGGCCGACAAGCTCGCGCTCAGCCTCAAGAACTCCACCGGCGCCACCGACGCTCAAGTGGCCGCCGTCGAGGACTTCATCAGCTCCACCAGCAAAGCGGCCGCCGTCGCCGACGACGAACTCCGCCCCGCCCTTGACAACCTTGTCCGAGGCACCAAGGACATTACCAAGAGCCAAGAACTCCTTACCTTGGCGCTAGACATCTCGGCCGGCACCGGCAAAGACCTCGAGTCCGTAACAATGGCGCTTTCGAAGGCATACAACGGTCAGCTTGGCCCGCTCAAGAAACTTGATCCGGCACTCGCCGCACTGATCAAGAACGGCGCGTCGGCCGATCAGGTATTCGCTTCGCTGGGAAACACCTTTGGAGGTCAAGCGGCCGCACAAGCCGACACCGCTCAAGGTCGAATGAGAAATCTGACGATTCAGATGGGCGAACTCAAAGAATCGGTGGGCGCGGCCGTCGCCCCAATCATCGAGAAGCTCCTGCCCGCCTTCACAGGGATCGCTACTTGGATTCAAGAGAACACAGGCCTCGTAGTCGGCCTTGGCGTTGCCATCGGAGGCATCGCTCTCGCCGTGTGGGGAGCCAACGCCGCGCTTACCGCCTGGAACGTCATCACCAAGGTCACCGCGGCCCTCAACGCCGTCTTAGGCACCTCATTCAGCGCCCTGTGGGTCGCCACCGGCGTCGGCATCATCATTGCGATCATCGCGGCCGTGGTCGCGCTCCAAGCCAAGTTTGGACTGTTCACCCCGGTAATCAACGCCGTTAAAGCCGCATTTGAGATCTGGTGGAACACCGTCTCGGCCATCTTTGGCTGGATTTTCGACAAGATCCAAACCGTAGCCAGTTTCCTATCCAGCGCATTCACACTTGCCCTTGAAGTCGTGACAGGAGCCTTTGACATCTGGTGGGGATACATCTCCGAGCTAATCGACGGCGTCAAAGCTGCGTTCACCGGAATGGGCGACGCACTCAAACAAGCGTTCAAAGCTGTATTCAACGCGATCGCTGATTTCTGGAACTCCACAGTCGGCAAACTGTCATTCAAGGTCCCAACGTGGGTGCCGATCATCGGCGGAAAAAAGTTTGATGTGCCAGACATCCCGAAACTGGCCGAAGGTGGCATCGTCACCGGCCCCACCCTCGCCCTCATTGGCGAAGCCGGCCCCGAAGCCGTCATCCCGCTTAACCGCATGAACCAAGGCGTCACCGTCAACGTCGCCGGCTCCGTTATCAGCGAACGCGACCTCATCGAGACCATCCGACGTGGCCTCGTCAACGCTCAACGCAACGGCGCCCAACTCGTCTACAGCAACACATGACCCTCCCCTGCCAACCAGTCGTCCGCCTCCGCCTCGGAACCGGCGCATCGTTCGGCAACGTCCTCGTCCTCGGCGACGCCATCAACGGCATCCTCGGCACCAACATCCTCGGCACCACCGTCGTCCAAGTCGTCGACATTTCCACCGAGGTTGACCAGATCGCCATCCGTCGAGGCCGCGACCGCATCTTCGAGCATTACACACCCGGCTCGGCCACCATCAGCTGGTGGGACCCAAACGGCGATTGGAACCCGGACAACGCATCCGGCCCCTACTACGGCCAGATCCTTCCGATGCGACAAGTCAAAGTAACCACTAACTACAACGGCACCGAGTACGCCCTGTTCTCCGGGTTCATCAGCTCATGGGACTGGGAATGGCCCAAAGGCACGCAATTCGCCAAAGTGACCGTGACCGCCGACGACGGCTTCCGCCTCCTCGCTTTATCCAACGTCGACAACGTCACCGGCGCCGCGACCGGCGACTACCCCGGCACCCGGATCAACCAGATCCTCGACATGATCGACTGGCCGGCCGACATGCGAGAAATCGACACCGGAACTCAAGAACTCCAGAACGACCCCGGCGGCCTCCGTGCCGTCCTCGAGGCCATCCAAACGGTCGAAGCGACCGAGCTCGGCGGGTTCTACATGGACACGAATGGCAACGCCCGCTTCAAGTCCCGCAACGCGATCAGTCAACAAGCCTCCGGCACAGCTGTCGACTTCGCCGACGACGGCACCGGCATCTACTACCAAGACCTCGACGTCGCCTTTGACGAAACAGAGCTCTCTAACGTCGTCTCCGTCACCAACCACGGCGGCACCGCCCAGACCGCCTCCGACGCCACCTCGATCGCCGAGTACTTCACCCGCACCTACACGCAAACCGAACTGCTTGGCCGAAACAACGCGCAAGCCCTCAACATCGCCAACCTCATCCTCCAATACCGAAAAACCCCGCGCATTCGCATCGAATCCATCACCCTCGACCTATCAAGCGACAGTTCTCGAGTTGAACCAGCCCTCGATCTGGACTTTGGCGACCCGATCTACGTCACCCGCACCCAAACCCCCACCAGCGTCCTCGACCTGCGGCTCACCGTCCAAGGCGTCGAACACACAATCACCCCGGACCGCTGGACCACCCGCCTCATCACCCGCGAACCACTGAGCACCGCTTTCATCCTCGGATCAAGCCAGTTCGGTATTCTCGGCACCAACACCCTCTAGGAGCATTATGACCACCACCTATCCGATCTCAGCCGCCTACACCGACGGACAGGTCCTGTCGGCGTCAAACGTCAACCAGATCGCCGGAGGCGTCAACGACATCGCCGCCCTCCAGCTGAACGCCCAGACCGGCACCAGCTACACGCTGGTCATCGGCGACGTCGCCAAGATGGTCACCCTCACCAACGCCTCAGCCGTGACGCTCAACATCCCGACCAACGCGACGGCCGCCTTTGCCGTCGGTAGTCAGATTCTCTTGTATCAGGGCGGAGCTGGACAGGTCAGCGTCGTCGCCTCGACACCGGCCACCACCACTATCCGAGCACAAGGCTCCAAGACCAAGATCACCGGCCAATACGGCGTCGCCTGTGTAATGAAACTTGCCACCGACGAATGGGTCGTCTTCGGGAACACCTCGGCATGATCCCCGCCGTCAGCGCCGCAGGCACAGCCACAGCCGTGACCTTCACCGCCAACTTCCTCATCATCGCCGGAGGTGGAGGAGGCGGCACCAACTTCGGTGGAGGCGGAGGAGCAGGCGGCTACCGCACCTCGAGCGGAACCTCAGGAGGTGGCGGAGCCGCCGAAACAGCCCTCACCCTCAACACAGCGACCGCGTACACCGTCACCGTCGGCGCTGGAGGTGCTGGTGGCACAGGAAGCGCACCCGGAAGCAACGGCAACAACAGCCTCGTCAACACGACCACGTCGACCGGTGGAGGAGGCGGAGGCAACCGAACCGTCGCAGAAGGCGACGGTAACACCGGAGGATCAGGCGGTGGCGGCGGATACGGCACCGGATCAACACCCGGCGAATACGGAGCAGGCACAGCCAATCAGGGCTACCGAGGAGGCCTTGCCAACCTGACCGCCAAATACGGTTGTGGTGCTGGTGGAGGCGCTGGAGCCGTCGGAGGAAGCGGATCAACAACAGCTGGAGGCAACGGCGGAACCGGAGTGTCATCATCCATCACCGGATCAGCTGTCACCCGAGCCGGAGGTGGAGGCGGCGGCATCGACGCCACCGGTACGGCCGGCACAGGTGGCACAGGCGGCGGAGGCAACGGAGCCGCAGGCACCGGCACACCCACCGCAGGAACCGCCAACACAGGCGGAGGCGGCGGCGGATCAGGCACCAACACCGTCAACGGAGGCAACGGAGGTTCAGGAGCAGTGTTCATCGAATACCCATCCGCACGCTCAGCAACAATCGGCGCCGGACTCACCGCCACCGAAGCAACCGTCGGAGCCAACAAAGTCATCACCGTCACCGCCGGAACCGGCACAATCACTTGGTCGTGACCATGGCCCACTACGCATTCCTCGACGACAACAACACCGTCACCCACGTCATCGTCGGCATCGACGAAACAGAAACGATCGAAGGCGTGACCCCCGAACAGTGGTACTCCGCGTTCGTTGGCCAACGATGCGTCCGCACCAGCTACAACGGAAAAATCCGCAAACAGTACGCAGGCCCCGGATACACCTACGATCCCGACAACGACATCTTCATCCGACCCCAACCGTTCCCATCGTGGACCCTCGACACCAACCACGACTGGCAACCACCACAACCCATGCCCGCCACCGGCCAATGGACATGGAACGAAACCACCCAAACATGGGGAACCGATGGCGACTAAAAAGAAAGCCGCCGAACCCACCGCAACTGGTCGGCCGTACACCGGCAACACCGACCCCGCCAACGGAGCACGCCCCGGCACCATCCGCTTCCAGAACTACATGGTGTTCCTCTTCCAAATGAAGAACCTCGGGATCTACGCCAACCGGCCAATCCGCGGCGGCTCCGGGCTCTCCGTTCATGCGACCGGCCGCGCGGCGGACCTTGGCGGAGGCGACAAACAGATCATCGCCGCAATTACCTTCCTTGAGCGACACGCCGACCAACTCAGCATCGAGGAAATCCACGACTACGGCAACCGCGTCCAACCCGGCCAACACGGCGCCGGCTGGCGATGCGACCGCCACGCATGGAAGATCTACGACAAACCCACCATCGGCTCCCCAGGAGCCGCATGGGTTCACTACGAAATCAGTCCCGACATGGCCGACAGTCCCGACAAGGTAGACGCCGCCTTTAAGGCGATCCTGTCGAAATGAGACCGAATGAAACTCGTGATCTGCGCGCTCCTAGTAGCGACGATCGCCTGCGCGGAACGATCCCGCGCACCCCAATACGAGATCGAGTACGAAAGGATGTACCGTGAGCGAATCACCCAAGAAACGCCGGATGTCCCCTGACGAGATCGAGGCCCGCACCCGAGCGATCCTGATCATCACCCTCGCCGCTGTCCTCGGCTTCTCCGTCATGGCCATGCTCTACGGCCTGCTCTTCGTGTACCAGCCCGAGAAGATGTCCGAAGCGGACGCCAAGATGTTCGAGATCCTCGGCCCACTCGCGGCCGGCATCACCGGAGCTCTCACCGGCCTCGCCGCCGGTGGAGCAATCAAGTCGCGCCGCGACGATCAGGATTCTTGACCCTGCCCTCCTGAGTCGGTAGACAGTCCGCACCTCGCGGACCCGACCCGAAAGGAAATCCCATGTCCAGATTCATCTTGGGCGTAGCCATAGCCTGCGGCGCCCTCTTCATGTTCCTCGACCGCCCAGAAACCATCCAAACGGCCCCTGCGGTCGTCTCCTACGCCCCGGCAACCCTGCCAGACCCGACGACAACGATCGCCGCTCCTACGACCACACAGGGCCCAATCCTGCCACTCGTGGGGCCCGACACCCCATGCCAAGAATGGGTGCCCGAAGCGATCGCGGCCGGCTGGCCTGCCGACCGGCAGATCCTCGAGACGCTCATGTCAATCATCTGGCGCGAATCCCGCTGTCAACCGGACGCTTGGAACGGCCACGACGCAGGCCTCACCCAAATCAACCAGATCCACACCGCATGGATCGCAGAACTAGGCCTCGGCAACCACCCGGACGCCATGTTCGACCCGGCCCGCAACCTCAAGTTCGCATGGAAGCTCTACAGCTCACGCGAAGCCGCTGGGAAGTGCGGCTGGAAGCCGTGGTCGATCTCGTGCTGATCAACTGGGAAGGCGCCGCCTGCCAAGGCCTTGACGTCAACATTTTCTTCCCCAGTGTCGGCGAAAACAACAAAGCCAAACTGGCCGTGCTCGTCTGCTCCAGTTGTCCGATCCGCTTGCGCTGTCTTGAGTACGCCCTCCAATGGTCGTCTCGAGACTGCCCCGGTATCTGGGGAGGCACCACCGAACGGCACCGTCAACAACTCCGACGCACCGGTGTGATAAACAGCGGAGCGTGACCGCAACCAAGCCGGAAATCGCCTTGTGCTGTAAGTGTCAGAAACTGCTCGTGGACGACCAGATCGTCCGCTGGCTCAACACTGGCACATGGTGGCCGTGGTGCTGGCCGTGTTTCAAGCGGGAACACCTCAACAACCTGACCCGACTACAGGAAGAGAAGTAATGGACCTTGGCAACTACGTCCCAGTCAACCAACGCCTCTTTGACGCCCTCGGCCGCTGGCCCGAACTTCGCGTCCAAGAAACCGCGTTCGACATCATGCGCATCGAGGAACAGACCTTCCTCGTCTGCGAAGTAACCGTCTGGCGCACACCCGACGATCCCAAACCCTCGATCGCCACCGCCGCCGAACCGTTCCCCGGCAAGACCCCATACACCCGCGGATCCGAACGGATGGTCGGGTTTACGTCGGCGCTCGGCCGCGCGCTCGGCTACATGGGCATCGGCATCCACGAAGCGATGGCCTCCAGCAACGAAGTCCAAGCCCGCCAGACCGGCGACCGCCCTCGAGCACACACACCCCAGCCATCCAGCCAGACGGAGACGACCGACGCTCAGCGACGAATGCTGAAAGCTCTCGGCTACGTCTCCGAGCCTCCGGCACTGAAGAAAGACACCTCGGCCCTTATCGACAAGCTGAAGGCCGAAGCGATGGGCGAAGAGGCTTTCTGATGATCGTCAAAGTAGAGCTCACCGCGGAACAGTTCTCGCTGGCCCGAGCAGAAGGCCGCGCCCGCCAACAGAAAGCCATGACCGAAAGCCATGTTTCCCACGGCGTTAGCCACCATCCCTTACGCCAGAACATCGTCGGCGCTATGGGCGAGATCGCATTCTCCGAATGGTCAGGAATCGCATGGACCGCCGCCAAAGGCGGAATCATCGACACCCGCCCGGACGTAGGACAGATCGAGGTTCGCACCAGACGCCACGAATCAGACCGCGACCTCTTTGTCAAACCCAAGAAGGTCAACACTCAGAAACCGAGCCAGATCTACGTTCTGGCATGGGCCACCGAAAACTGTCGCACCGTGTCACTGGTCGGCTGGACCACCCTCGGCGACATCATGGAAAACGGCTACGACCGCACAGATACCGTCGGCTACAGATGGCGCGACCTTCGCCAGATGAGCGAACTCAAGGCCGACCAGTGATCACCGAGAAAGAGTTTCAGAACGCCATCGTCGAGCTCGCCAAATGGACCGGCTGGATGGTCTACCATCCGCTCCCTGCGCAGAACGTCCGCGGCCACTGGCGAACACCCACCCTCGGCGACGTTGGCTTCCCCGACCTTGTCCTCGCCCACCCGATCAAAGGCGTCATCTTCGCCGAGCTCAAGAGCCGCGTCGGAAAACTTTCTGACGCCCAGACCCGATGGTTGTCCACGCTCCGTCTGGCCGGCGCCGAAGCGTACGTCTGGCGCCCCGCAGACCTCCCGCAAATCCGACTGATACTGACAGGAGACAAACCATGACCCACGACATGACAGCACTGATTCAGCAGGTACAGGAGGCGACCCGACAAATGGATCTGGCCGCTCAAGCGATCACCGGCTTCAAGGCCCGGATCCACGAGCTTGAGGAGGAGAACGCCCGCCTTCGTGCTCGCCTCGTCAAAGCGATGGCTGTGATCGAGCACTACGAAAGCCCCGAACAATGACAGCGATCCAGCCGGCCTTGTTGGGCGCCGAACAGGAAACAGCCACTAAGGACGACCACTACACCCCCAAGTGGATCTTCGACGCCCTCGGGCTTCACTTCACGATCGACGTGGCCAGCCCGCCCGGCGGTATTCCGTGGATACCGAAAGACCGCTACTTCACGAAATACGACGACGGTCTCAGCCAACCGTGGGAGGGCCGCATATGGTGTAACCCGCCGTTCTCCAAGCCGGGCCCTTGGGCGGACCGCATGATTGAGCACGCCAATGGCATCCTGCTCTGCTGTGTCTCAAAGTCGGCTTGGATGGACCGAATCTGGGCATCCGACGCCGCCATCACCCTGCTCCCAAACAAGTTGAAGTTTGAGCGCCCCGACGCCTCAGCCGGCATCAGTTTCCCAACCTTCATGGCGGCCTTCGGCGACGACAACATCGCCGCCCTTCGAAACGTAGGTCCGGTCCGATGATTGTCCGCTCACCCCGCCCGAAGAACAACTTCAGCATTGTCGCCAACTCAATCATCCGAGACCATCGGCTCTCGTGGAAGGCCCGAGGGCTCCTCATCTACGTCTTGAGCCAACCCGACCACTGGAGGACGTCGAGCGCCCATCTCGCCTCGATCAGCCCCGAAGGGATCCACGCCGTGAGGTCGGGCCTCAAGGAACTCGAGACCCTCGGCTACCTCCACCGCTACCGCACACAGCAGGCAAACGGAACATGGCGCCACGACATCCTGATCTACGACGCCCCTGTGGATAACCCTGAGGATAAGTGGCTGAGTTACCCACAGACCGACGACAGGTTTTCCGACGTCGGATAACCACTCGTTCTAGAAAGAACTGAACAAAGAAGAACTGACTGACTAATAGTAGTTCTCAACTCACATAGGAACCCATGGCCCACGCTGCCTACAACGACCCGAACTACAAGGCCCTCCGCCAAAGGATCCTCGCCGACCAACCCAACTGCGCGATCTGCGGACGACCAGGAGCAGACACCCTCGACCACATCCAACCTCTCGAGCTAGGCGGAACAAACGAGGAACACAACCTCAGACCAGCACACCGCTCCTGTAACTCACGCCTCGGCGCCAACCTCGTCAACGCCAAGAACAAAGCACGAATCGACGCACGAAACCGAGCACTCGGTTTTTTGAACGAAACGACCACGAC
>Ga0208005_1000397_pt1 | contig 16571 bp, 25 predicted proteins | sample DEB19_08_DNA_3_FD_184530 | JGI IMG/M metagenome (GOLD analysis project Ga0208005, IMG submission 184530) | Aqueous microbial communities from the Delaware River and Bay under freshwater to marine salinity gradient to study organic matter... | ecosystem: Environmental > Aquatic > Marine > Coastal... | reverse complement strand
ATGTCCGAACTGGTCAGCGTTCGGCAAAACTTACCCCCCCCGTCGAGGTCGAAAAATGCGACTTTTTTGAGAAAAATCCGTCGGATTTTTTGCGTGTATGGAATCGTGGCATTCGTGGCACAGGCTGGCGAGATTGGACTCTGAGAGCGTCAGGTGAGGCGCGACGGCGCGCGGTACACGATGGTGCACGACCTCGGCCACCCGTCCGCATCCCTCGCACAGCGGATGATGCCTAAGCCAGTGGTTTCGCAGGTCTCGCCACGCCCTGACGTCGACCCTTGCCTCGTGGCGCTCGGCCGGCACGAACGCCTTCCGATGCCCCGCCTCATGCCGGAACGCCCGCACGGCGCGCCTCCTGCTCGGCGACCGCTGCCTTGACGTCCGCGCTGTCGGCGATCCATCCCTCGAGAGTCTGAATGACCATCCACCTGCCTCGGTTCGTGCGGTGCATGATGACCCAGGGCTTGCCCTGGGCGTCCCGCTCGCACTGGGCGATGGTCGCCGCCCATTTGAGCTTCTCGGTTCCCTTGACCTCCACATGGGTGCGGGCTCCGACCAGGACGATGTCCGCGGCGTCGCCCGCCGATCCCATCCGCTGCGCCGTCCGGTACGCGAGGATGCCGCGCGACACGAACGCCTGCACGGCCTCGCGTTCTCGCACGGCGCCCTTCCGTCTCTGCATTCCGCCCATTGTTTTTAGGCTCCTGTTCGGTATTGCGGGTACTTGACGGAGTAGTTACGCTGCTTTGCGGCTTCTCTCAAAGAAGCCAGCAGCAGCGTAAATACTCCGAGAGTACCCCGCAACCCGTGCGGGGTTTTTCATTCTGGTTTCGCGCCACGCTTCTTCGGCGCGCCGTGCAGTGCGTCGATGTCGCCGACGGTCGTGTCCTCGAACAGCGGGTACTTCCATCGGATCGCGAGCGCGCCAGGCGAGCGGTTCGTCCGGCAGGTGAACCGCTCCACGAACACATCCTCCTCCTCGTGCCTGAAGAGCACCAGGTTGGTGTCGACCGAGCGGGCGATCGACCCTGCGCCCGCGCCCGCGTCGATCGCGTCCTTGCCGCTCTGGTTGCCCTTGGTCGTGTGGTGCACGAGAAGGACCGCGGCGCCCGTCCGCGCGGCGAACCGCGAGAACTGGCGCATGAGCACGGTCATGTCGGCGTTGCTGTTCTCGTCCATGCCCTTCTCGAGAAAGCGATACAGGGCGTCAAACACGACCATGCTGTAGCGGGTCTCCTCGAGCTTGCGAAGCAGGCTCTTGGCGCCGATGTCCGACTGGCGCAGGCTCAGGACATCGAGCTTCCCGCGCACATCCTCAGCATCGAGCCCCTTGGCGTGCAGGATCGACGCCATGCGGTAGCGCAGCTCGTTGGGGGTGAGCTCGTTGTCGACGAGCAGCACCTTGCCGGCGGTGGTCTCCCAGTGCCCGTGCCAGGGCTTTCCCGTCGCCACCGATACGGCCAGGTCGCCGACCAAGAAGCTCTTGGCGCACTTCGGCGGGGCGATCAAGCAGGCGACCTCGGCCTCTCGGATGAGCTCATGGACCACGAACGGCGACCGCTTCGGCTCCTCCTCGAGGAGGTCGGCGAGCGCCACGGGCGCCAGGGGCTCGTCTGCGGGCTCCGCTTCCCCGACCTGCCGCAGGGCTGCCTCCACCGTCCGAGGCGCGTAGTCGGCCCGTGCTGCCTTCTGGTGCCTTCCCTCGGCCTCCATCTTCTCGCGGAGCCTCGCCACGAGCATCTCGGGGGTGAATCCGCCCTGCTTCGCGAGCTCGCAGACGAAGGCGAAGTCGGTGGCGGACGGGTCGGCGGTACTTGGAGAGACTTGGAGAGACTCGGGAGAGACTTGGAGAGACCTGGGCGGGGATGCCGCGGCAGGCGCCTTCTGCTCGAGCCACTGGCGCGCCACGTCGTCGACCGCTTCCTGCCCGCCGCCGATCCTGCCGGCGCCGATCGCCTTCCCGGTCACGCAGAAGAACCGCGCCTTCTCGTAGAGCTCGACGTTGCCGCGGCGGTTCGCCGACCAATCGGGCTTCTGGGCGCGCAGGATCGCCTTGCAGCCCGTGCCGCTCGGGGAGGTCTCGAGGTAGACCTCGGGATGGCGCGCCTGCCATTCGACCACCCAGGCGCCCAGGGCGGCGTCCTGGTCGACATGGTCGAAGTCGATGCCGAGCCATCCGTCGCCGAGCATGAACCCGATGCCGAGCCCGTTCGCCTCGGCGTGCTCGAGCGCGTCGACGGCGCCGCTCCATGTCGACGGGTCGATGCTCGAGGCGGTCGAGCCGTCGCCCGGGTCGACGGGCACCTTGGTCCACCTGCCATCGCGCTGCACGGCGCGCCAGCAGACCCACCTCCGCTCCCTGAGCATCTCCTGCGGTATGGAGTCGAAGTCGAACCCCGTGTCCGGCCGTGGCTTCTCCAGCTGCATCCATGCGCCTCTCTGGCGGGTCGGTCCGCCCGTAAAAAGACCACCCGCCCTGAGGATGAGGCGGGTGGCCCGGCGGCGCGGAAGATGAGAACGCGCCGAGAAAGGAGTCCGTGCTTGGCATCGGACGAGCCCCCTAGGCAGGCTCCTGGCCGACGCCGGATTCAGTTTTGTTCCTACCTAGGTCGCCACACGCGTATCAGAGTCTCGCACGACGGCACAAGCATCTTTCCGTCGACGGTGGCGCGTCATCCCTGCCCAGATGGGCAGGCTGATCCATCAGGCGCGCGTGACGCGCAGGTCGGCGAGGTTCTCGTACTCGCCCTTCTGCACGCTCTGGTACTCGACGAACGCGCCCTTCTCGAGCGGGTCGATGCGCCCGATGAGCTTCTCGTCGAAGGTCGAGAGGCGGGCCTTGCAGTCGCGGCCGTTGTCGACCCACGCGAGTCCGACCGTGCCCTTGGTGAACGGCTTGCCCGCCTTGGAGACGCCCTGGTCGACCGCCCAGAAGGTCACGCGGGCGCGCTTCCACCCGTCGGCGGGGGCGGGTGCTCCCCCGCCGGCGGGCAGCGGCTCGTCGGCCTCGAGCTCGGCGATGATGCGCCTCAGGTTCGCGATGATGGTCGCCCTATTCGTCACGCTTGCCATCGTTCTTCTCCTGCGCCTCGTGGCGCGGTGTATTTCGCAGGTCATGCAGCTTCCATTCCGTCTCGACCCATCTCTCGCGGTAGTTGCTCGTGCAGAACGCGAGGTGCTCGATCATGGCGGCGGCCTCGCAGAGCTCGCGCGCGATGCCCGGGTGCAGGTCCGCCATGCCGCGCACCTTGGCGCCCATCGCTCGCGCCCCCTGGAATGACCAGAGCGGCTCGGGGTTGCCGATCATGGGTTGCCAGGTCTCAGTCATCGGCGGCCTCGCTCTCGGTGCGGTCGTTCAGCGCCTGCGCGATCTCGACGAGAGCGAGGCGGACGGTGAGCTGCGCGACGGGTCGCGTGATCGAGAGCTGTCCCCTGCCCTCGATGGCGTCGAGCGCCTCGATGAGCGTGGCGGTCAGCGAATACAGCGTCTCCCAGTCGAGCTTGCGGAGCGCGGCGTGGTTGTCGGCGGCGAGCTGGTCGAACCTCGCGCGGTTGCGGACCGCCGAGCGCCTGAAGTCGCGCGGCGTCACTGCTCCATGTCCTTCCAGAGCGGCGCGAACGCCGCCACGAGCATGAACAGAACCGCCGCCCCGAAGAGGGCCATCCCCAGTACGTCAAGCATCCCGCGTCTCCTTCCGCGGCTCCACGGGAAACGCGGCGGCGACGGCCTCGCGCACGATCCGCAGGCGCGAGCACTCGCGGGCCTTCGCGAGCCGCGCGATCCTCAGCCATGTCTTGCGGTCGAGCCTGACCAGATGCGTCTTTCGCGGCTCCATGTGGACCCGTTATCAGCGCATGGTTTGGATATTATGTAAAGCCGCGCCATGCGCTGCGACGGCCGATACATTCGGGCACCGAGCGGCACGCGCCGCGTCGGGCTCGGGTAAACACCTGTTTACCACTATCGTCCGAACCGCGCAAGGGCCTGCAATCTTCTTTCGCGCGCCCTCACGGCGTCGGCGTGGCTGCCGGCGGCCTCGCGCCAGTCGCCACGTTCCCAGGTCGCGTCGCCGACCCTGCAGATGACCACGGTCGCGCCGACCCGCACGGTTCCCCACCTGGCGAGCTCGCCCTCGAGGCCGATCCCGAGCTCGTCGAGCGCCTCGCCGGCGATCCTCGCCTTCGTGTCTCCGCGGCCGCTGAGCCACCGGTGCACGGCGGTCGCCGAGCAGACGCCGCGCAGCTCGAGCCGCACGGCGAGCCACTCATTGGTCCGCCCGCGGCGGCGCAGCCCCTGGAGAACCGTCTGCCTGAGGTCCATCCCCTGACTCTTGCGCGGAAATTTGTCTGCACAAGGGGAAAGGCACCGCATTATTCAGGGCTTCCCTGCGCTTCTGGCACCCCCCGCACGGGGCGATGCCGACGGCCTTGGCTGCGACCGCGACGATGTCGCCGAGCCCGCGCGCGGCGCCGGCGTAGTGCGGGCAGCTCGCGCACGACGACGGAGTCTCGGCGCCTGCGCGCTTCGCGTGCGTGCACCTGCCGTCGTGGTCGTGCAGGCACCTCATACGATGTTCCACGACCACGAGTTCGACACGCGGTACGAGCAGCACACGATCGACGGGCTCGGGTAGCACAGGAAGACGGGCTGGTTGTTCGCGTCGAGCTCGTAGCACGCGTGCAGCGCGTCGCGGTAGTCGCGGCACTCGTCGCAGTGCTTCGCGGTGAAGTCGAGCGAGCTGCATCCGCTCGGATACACGGCGACCTGGGCGTAGCCGTTGCACGGGCTTGCGGCGTTCGGGAAGAAAGGCAGGTTGCACGCCTGCTCCGACCAGTAGTAGAGCGCGGCGTCGAAGGTGTTCACGCCCAGGCACTCCGATTTGCCGAGCACGGCGAACGCAGGGATGCACAGCGTGCCTTGCGCCGATGTCGCGGGGTCCGTGCAGCATGGCGCGGTGCCGTCCTGTATCTGCTGCACGAGCACGTCGATGCATCCGCAGGGAAGGCACGCGGAGTCGGCGCCTGCGTCCTCGCACGATGGTCCCGGATTGAAGATGAGCACGGGCCGCACGCATCCCGGCGCGCACGGGTCGGGGATGCACGCGATGGTGACGGCCGAGCCGTCGACGGCGTACGGACGCAGGCCGACGGGTATGTTGGCGTTGCTCCTGCCGACTATGGTCGTCGTCGCGGTCGTCTGGTTGCGCAGGCACTTTCCGCGGCGGACCGGTCCGCACTGGCAGTTGTCGCAGTGCGTGCAGTAGTTCGGCGAACCGCTGCCCGGTATGTCGCAGTTGTCGCCGAGCGTCTCGTACATGTACCAGTAGCGCGTCGTCATCGTGAGCGTGGCCGTCGTCGCGTGGTACCTGTAGCTCGCGCAGTCGGTGCCGATGCGCGTCACGTTCGCGGTGAGCGTCCACTGCCCCGTGCCCGCCTCGAATCCCGTGCCGTCGTCGCAGTAGCCGTTGACGCTCCACGATCCCGAGAGCGTGATCGTGCGGTTCGCGGAGCCGCTGCAGGCCCACCATGTGCAGCAGTCGGAGATGCACTGGTTGCCGCAGCAGCAGGCGCGGTGCAGGCTCACGGCTGCTGCTCCACGTAGCGGGTCGGCACGATGTACCACCCCTCGGGCAGCGCGATCGCGTTCTCCGAGAGCGTCCACTCGCCGGCGACGCGGTGGTAGACCCTAGCTTTCGCGCCCGGCCCGAGGCGCATCGGGCTCTCGTCCGGCACGAACACGGTCCTCGTGCCGCAGCCACTCGCGCAGGCGACCGCCGGCACGAGCGAGGCGAGCAGGATCGCGGTCCGCGTCGACCGCCGTCGAGACGCCGCGCTTCTCGAGCCACCCGAGCAGCGCGATGACGATGGCGACCGCGATGCGGTCAAGCATCGGCCTTCTTCGCGTCCTTCGCGAAGACGAGCCCGAGTCCCGCCATGATCGCGGCGACCGCGGTCGCCCAGTCGACGGCGGGCCAGGTCGAGACGATGCCGCCGACGGCGGCGATGATCGCGCCGATGCCGGCGAGCGTGGTGTTACGGTTGCTCATGCTTTGGCTCCAGTGGCAGCACGCCGCGCGCGACGAGCTGCAGGTTCAGTTGATGCACGCGGTTGCGCAGGTCGTGGATGTGGCGGTCGTGGCGGTCGAGGATCTCGGCGATGCGCTCGCGGTCGGCGGTCATGCGCTCCTCGATCCTGCCGAGGCGCGCGGAGACGTGGAACATGAACGCGACGAGCGGGCCGAGCAGCACCACGACCGGCACGGCGAGGGTGAGGAACTGCTCGATGTTCATGGCTCAGGCGGTAATGGGCTCGTCGGTGATGATCTGCTTCACGTCGACCGAAGCCGCGGAGTTCGGCGAGACCTCGAAGTCGGCGCCGCGGACGCCGCGACCGACGAGCATGGGCCGCGGAGATAGCGCCGTTCCGACTGGAATCCAGTCGCTCGCGTTGCCGCCGGCCCTGCGCAAGCGGACGTACGTGTCGGTGAAGACGTAGAGGTACTGGCTCCCGGAAGCGTTCACCGTGAGAGGGGTGTAGGTTCCGACGACGTTGCCCGTGGAGAGGTTGGTGATGGAGACGATTGGCATGGTTTGGTCCTAGCAGGTTCCGTCAATTGCGTTCGGCGAGTAGAACAGCCACGTGAGAGCGCCGCCGCCCGAGAGCGGCGTGCCGCCGCTCGTCTCGTCGCAGCGCCTCGCGGGGTACAGCAGGACATAGCCCTGTACGGGCTTCACCTGCCATCCGGCGGGGAAGTTGGCGGGGTTGTAGCCAGGGCCGACGAAGGTCGCGCTGTTGGCGGCCTCGCAGACGTTGATCGCGGTGCCCGTCTCCCAGGTCTCGCCGGGTCGGTCGCGGAAGTCGTTCTGCGTGCCGCCCGCGCCGCCGTAGCCGCTCGGACGGATCTCGGCGCGGACCCACGCGTAGACCCAGCGGTACACGCTGTTCGGCATCGGCGTGCTCGAGTCGAGCCGCGCGAGCAGGAACGGCGTCCCCTCGTCCTGCACGGCGCGCATGGTCTCCCACTGCGCGAGCTTCACGCCCTCGCCGTATCGCGCGATCCTGTTTCGGTCGGTGCTCGAGATCATGGGTAGGTCAGCCAGCTCCCTTCCTTCGCCCACTGCTTCGCGGCGACGGGGTCCGGCAGGGTGTTGAATATCACGTTGTGGTCCGACGATCCGCGCGCGAGCCCGGTCCAGAACACGTTCTTCGCGCGGCCCGAGCCGTCGTTCTTCGTGCGGCCGTCGTTGTCCATCTCGGGGATCTGGCTGCAGTCCTTCCAGTAGTCCCAGCGGAAGTTGTAGGTGACGCGGTAGTACTCGTCGCGGATCTGCGTGACGTTGGCGCTCGTGCAGAACACCTCGTACTGGACCCAGTGCAGGAAGGCGGCGTTGTTCCAGGTGCCCTGCACGGTCGCGATCTTGTCGTAGATGGTCACGAGCGTGCCGGCGGTCGCGTTCGACACGTCGTGCACAAGCGAGATCCGCACGTCGAGGGTCGGCACGCGCACCTGAGTGGGCTTGCCGGCGTCGTCGATCTTCGTGCCGCCGATGTCGTAGCTCTTGCCGTAGCTGTGCGCGGGAGCGGTGGCGAACGCCGCCGGCGTCGCGGCGGTGCGCCACGCGAGGATCGTGCGCTCGCCCGCCTCCATCGACACCTCGACGGGCAGCAGCAGCTTGTCGGTGCCGCCCGACAGCTTCGCCCAGGTGTACTCGCTCGAGTACTGCCCGATCACGTCGTAGGTGTAGGTGGCGGTGTTCGGCACCGGCCGCCATCGCCATGTCCGCAGGCGCATGGTCGAGAGCAGCGCGCTCGTGCCCCAGGTGTTCTTCGGCAGAGGCGACAGCGGCGCGCCGCAGGTCGCGTCGCGCAGCGACGCCATGTCGGTCGACTTCAGCGGATCGAGCTTCGCGGTCGAGGTCGCGCGGAAGGTCACGGTCGCCGACTGCGACCCGCTCGGGCTCGAGTCGGATATCTCGACGCCGATGATGTTCGCGGTGATCGCCATCTACTTCGACTCGCTCCTGAACATGAGGCCCATGAGGTCGACCGTCAAATCGACCACGCTCATCGTGAACGGCAGCTCCTCGCGCAGGCTGTCCGAAAGGCGCTTCTGCTCGGTCTGCCCGATCGCGGCCGCGATGTCGCCGCCCTCCATGATGCCGCCGGCGGCGAACCCGCCGAGCACGGCGCCCAGGGCGCCGGGGCCGTACTCCATGATGTTCTGCAGGTTGCTCCGCGGGGCGTTCTCATTCGCGATCGCAAGCGACTGCGAGAGCCCGCGGGAGAACCCGATGGCCTTGTCCTTCTCCGCCTGGCGGGCGAGCGCCATGCCGCCTTGCTCGGTGAACCCGAGCTCCCGCCAGGTCGACTTGCCGGCGAGGACCTTCGCCTGCGCCTCGGCTGCCGCGCGCGCCTCGTCGCCCATGTCGGCGTAGGCGCTCGCCACGGCGCCGATCCCTGCGGCGATGCCGCCGAGCGCCGCATAGCGCAGCCCCGCCGTGCCGAGCGATCCCATGAACCCGAGCGCGCCGATCGCCTGCAGGCCGCGGGGAGCGAAGCCGAGCTTGGCGATCGACTCGGCGACCTGGTTGGTCTCCTGCTTGAACTGGCCGAGCTTCTTGGCGGTCTGCTCCTTCTCGGCGCGCAGGCGGCGCATGTTCGCCGCCGCCTCGTCGGTCGCCTTCGTGAGGCCCTTCGAGTCGCCCGTGATCGAGACGTTTACCTTTGAGACCTTTGCCATTACGCGGCCCAGTCCTTCAGCACCTGGTCGGCGATCGCCTGCTCCATGATCGGCAGGAGGTACGGCTCGGCGGCGATGCCGGCGCGCCTCAGGTAGAAGCGCCCGGCGACCTCGCCGACCTTCACGGTCATATTCCTGCGGCGGCGCTCGCCGCGCGTGACGAGCCGGATGCGCTCCTCGTCGGTGGCGGCGCGCTTTAGGTCGTGCCCGAACTCGACCCAGCGGAGGTACCAGTGCGGAGTCGCGTACGAGCCGCGCAGCTCCTTCACGCCGACGGCCGCCCAGATGACCTTGCCCTTCGAGTAGCCGACGACCTTGGTCGTCACGAAGTCGCGGATGTGCGGATTCGGCCTGACTTCGCCGCGGACCTTCTCGGTTGGCGCCGACCTGCCTGGCGGGATCATCGCCTTGGCGATGGTCGCCACGCGCTTCGTCCACTTGCGGAATCCGTTTCGCATCGCGTTGGCGGCGCGGACATCGCCGAGAGCCTTGAGCTTCCGGTTCACGGCCTCGATCTCGCTGCCGTCAATCTCGACGATGAGCCTGAATCCGTTCCGCAATGTCGTGTGCCATGCCTTTCTTCGACTTCAGTGCGTTGAACAGGGCGAGCGGCGAACCGAGCCCCACCGTTATGCCGGCGGCCGCGAGCACGTCGCGTCCGCCCGTCGTAAGTCCACCCCTTCACCGTAGAGCTGGTCGACCTCCTGGGCGACGGCGCGGACCCACGGGAAAGGCAGCTCGAGCACCTGCTCGACCGACGCAAAGGCGCGCCTGCCGTCGGGCTTTACGACGTGGTTCCAGACGTACCAGGCGGCGGGGTTCACGCCTCGCTGCGTTGCGTCCTGGAACGCGACGAAGTCGGCGACCGTCGGCCGCCTGACCGTGATCTCGACACCGCCTGCGACGAGCGCGACGGGCTCCATGTTGAGCGCCTGGATCATGCGGTGAGAGTCGTCGCCCCGTTGCAGTACCTGACCGTGACCGTGCACATGGCGACGCCGTTCGGCGCGAGATCCCACTCGGCGCTCTCGACCTTCGCCTTGCCGCTGAGCTTCTTTCCGCTCGCCCAGATGATCGAGACGTCATCGAGCGTGGCGTTGCCCGAGATCGCGCCGGCAAGCGACGCGTGCGATCCGCTCGAGTAGTAGAGCTCCATCGTCGCGCGCGCCTCGAGGTTACCCGACTCCATCTCGAAGAATGTGCTGTCGATCGAGGTGGTGTCGATGAGCGTCGCGTTGACGGTCGCGCGGGCGCGCGCGACGTCGGCGACGGTGGCGGCGGTTCCGCCTACTGGCGTGATCGAGACCTGTGCGTTTCCAGCTGTGAGCGTTGGCATTTCAGTACCTGTGGTAGATGGTCACGGGAGCGGTCACGATGGCGGGCTGCGCCTCGTCGCCTTCGCCGACGACGGGCTCCTCGATCGTGCGCATGGACGGGTTGAACGCGACGCCGCCGGCGTTCGACACGGAGAGAAAGAGCTTGGTCATCACGCTTGCGTTGAGCGTGCTCGCGGCGTCCATCGTCTCGGCGACGGAACGGATGGTGACGTCGTAGCGCGCGAGCCTCGCGATGTCGAGGTCGATCACGCCGTCGAACGCAGCCTCCTCGCCGCCGGTGACCTCGATCACCACGGCCGGCAGCGCGTCCGACTGCAGGCGCGAGCCGACCGACACGCGCGTGCCGGCGGTCGTCGCGGTGCCGATCCATGTCTTTATCTGGGCTTCGATCACGGGCACGGGCATCAGACGACCTCCGTGCACTGGATGACGGCGAGGCGGTCGCGCTCGTCGGCGTTCTCGATCGACTCGATGCGCAGCGTCTTTCCGCGCACGACGATGCGGTCGAGCTCGGTCATGCTGGTCTTCGCGACCTCGGGCCACCGCGTGCGGAGCTCGTACTGCGTCGTGACCGCGACGCCGTCGGCGTACGCGACCTCCGCGGCGCCTCGCTCGCGCATGTCGGTGCGGAAGTAGAGCCCGCCGGTGAAGGTGCTCGTGCGTCGGCCGAGCGAGTCGGTCGTCGTCGCGGCCTTCATCACGCGCGCGTTCCAGCGGAGCCGTCCTCCAGAGATCATCGGAGCGGGCTCCTGACCTGCCAGAGGTCGAGTATCGCGTCGGTGCCCATCGGCACCACGGACAGCGAGATCGGCTGAGACGCCTCGGGATTGTTGTACCACGCGCCCGTGATCCCGATGATCGCCGAGACGAGCTCGTTGGGGATCGACGCGTATCCCGCGACGTAGGTGATGGTGATCGGCGTGCCCTCGTCGGTGGCCGGCGCCTTCAGGAACCTGAGCACAGGCAGCGGCCCGCAGCTGCGGTCGACGTAGTAGTCGGCGGCGGCCATCGTGACCGACGAGCCGCCGTAGGTGTACGCGACGCTCGTCAGGCTCGTGAACGGATGGACCGGCACCATCGTGTCGGCGAACGACGCGAGGTACATCGTCTGCGTGCCGGAAGAGAGCGCCACGCCGGTGCGGCGCTCGACGTACGACTCAGCGGCGGCGAGGAGCCTGGTGAGCTCCGCGTCGTCGTCGGTGTAGCCGATCCGCAGCGCGGCCTTGAGCGTGGCGAGTGTGACTGGCATCGAAAGCCGCGGCGCGCGTTTCCGCGCGCAGCGACCGAGGAGGTGGATGGATCACTTGAAGGCGAGGTAGCCGAACGCGTTGACGTTGGTGACCACCACGTCGGAGCGCTTCCAGGCGGTGAGCACGGTCATCAGCTTCTGCGCCTGGCTGGTCGTGTCGACCAGGAACTCGAGCGGGCCGCGGTCGTAGATCTCGACGTACGACCAGTTGCCGACCGTCGCGGCGTTGGAGTTGGCGGTGACGGCCGTCGGCATGAACTCGGAGATCGCGACGGGGATGCCGTAGAGCTGGCCCGAGAGGCCGTTCGTCAGGCCTTCCGCGACGTTGTCCGAGACCTGCCAGAGGTAGCGGTTGCTGCCGTCCTTCAGCTTGCGCACGGTCTTGGCGACGGCGTCGCCCATCATCCACCGGAGGTTGGTGCGGTAGCGCGGAAGGATCTTGTGCACGGTCTCGATGATGTCGTCGGCCGCGATGGTCGCGAGTCCCTGGCCGCTCGATCCGGCGGTCGCGACGTAGCGCTGGCCGGTAGCGGCGGTGATCGCGGTGATCGCGCCGGTCGGCTGCGCAGGGTTGCCGGTGGCCGACGTGCTGCCGTCGCCGGTCATCAGGAACTGCTCCTCGGCGAGGTACACGCCCTCGCTCACCTTCCGCGAGAGGAAGTCGCCGCCGCCGATGTAGTCCTGGTACGCGAACTTCGTCACGGGAACCTGGACGGCGAACGCGAAGTCGCCGATGGTCTTGCGCACGAACGTCACGCCCGACTGCGTGATGCTGTTGGTCGGAGTCGCGTAGCTGTCGGTGGTCGTGGTCGACTCGTCGACCAGGTAGCCGGTCGGCACCGAGGCGTCCACCGTGATCTGCTGGTCGCTGCTGACGTTGTAGACGGTCGCGACCGAGCGGAGCACGAGCTGCTTCTGCACGAGCTCGACGATGCGGCGCTGCATGTCGATGGGCACGGGCGCGTTGCTGGTGCTGGTCGCGTTGCCGTTGATCGTGCCGCGGATCTCGTGCATGGAGCCTGTCTGCAGCGCGCGCACGAAGAGCGAGCGGTACTCGGGCGAAGCGTGGTATCCGCCGACAAGCTCGTAGCCGTTGCGCTTCTCGGGCGCCGCGACGTACGCGTCGATGAGCGGCTTGCCCATCTCGGCCTTCAGCATCTCGGCGCGCTGCGCGCGGACGATCTGCCCGTCGAGCTCGCGGTAACGCGTGTCGAGCTTCTCCCACTGGTCCTGGTCGGTCGGTCCGAACGACGCGCGGTCGTTCACCTGCTGCATGTCGAGCAGGGTCTTCTTGCGCTCCTCCATGAGCGCCTTCAGGTTCGCGATTTCAGCCATGTGTCTTCTCCCATTGTGCGCGCAGGTAGATGGTGCGCGCGTTGCGCTCGCGGTCCGCGACGCTGCGGAGCTCTGAGCTGGTGTTCGTTCCATACGCCGCGTCGACGACCACGGAGAGCTCGACGAGCCTCGCCTTGGTCACGGTGCGCAGCGTGCGCTTGTCGTTCCATTCGTCGGCCTCGACGTAGAAGCCGAACGACATCTCGCCCGTCAGGTCGCCGCGCTGGATCAGCTCGCGCACGTCGTTGCCGAGCGTGGTCTCGGGAAGCTCCGCGTCGAAGCGTAGACCGCCCGCGGTGTCCTTCAGGCGCAGCGTGCCGCTCTTCGTGCGAGCGAGCAGCGCGGCGCCCTGGTGGTTGTAGAGCAGCTTGATGTCGGCGCCGTCGAGGTCGCCGAACGCGCCGCGCGAGATCCGCTCCTGGAACGTGCCGCGCACGCCGGGCTCGGCGATCTCGCCGCTCCACTTGCCGTACGGCACCGCGAGCCCCGCGAGCGTGCGCCCGTCGATCGACTGCTCGGTAGCGATGTTGCGCCTAGATAGCACAGTTCACCTCATTCCCCCAGACGATCCAATTCGGTCTTTCGCGACGAGCGAACAGCTCCAGATATGGACCGTCGTACATTTGCTCAACGATGTCTTGGAATGCCTCAGGTTTTTGGCTGTGGCGGCCGCGCTTCCAGTTCCACCAGGTCGAATCGTGTCGCTTCAGGCATTTTGGCGATCCGCGCCGACAAAATAGGACATGCTCGGAAGTGTTCACGAAAGCACCCCCCAGACCTAAGCCGTGAGGGTTTTTGCACCATGTCAGCAAGGTCGAGGGCATGAATCCCCACGCGCGGGCGATGTCGTATGTCCTCTCGATATAACGATTGATAGTCCAGAGAAAGAGAACGGAGTCATCTGCCGCAACATCGGAAACCGGCAACGATTCAATCTCTTCTAGGGCCATCGTCGGGTATTCGAGGGGTCGCGATCTACCGTTAGAGTTCCACTCTGGGCCGCGAGTAACCTGCCACGGCGGATCGGCAACAATGCACCGAAAACCAGCGTCGATACGCGGTAGTTCAGAAATCATTGGGCGTCCCCGCGTTCTCGCTGGTGTCGTCGCCGATGTTGGTCTGGCCGCCGCCCGTTCCCATGTTCTTCGCGACGATCGGCTCGTCGAGGCCGGGAAGCGGCTCCAGCTCGAGCCACTCGCGCGCCTCGTTCCTCGTGATGACTCCCGACTCGACGCCCGTGCGGAGAGCGGCGAAGTGCTCGGCGAGTCCGGGCTTCGTGAGGTAGTCCGTGTCCCATGAGGCTCGCGCGCCCGGCGCGCAGAGCTTCGCCTCGATCTCGGCGGACCACGCCGCGAGCCAGTGCGAGAGGCACGCGTCGAGGTACATGCGCGAGAGCCACTCCATCGAGCCGTACGAGCTGCCGACGCTCTCGGATAGATAAGACGCCGGCACGCCGAAGATGCGCGATACCTCGGCGACCGAATGGCGCTGCGCCGCCTCGAGCCCCGTGTCGTCCATCGTGCTCGAGATGCGCTCGACCTTGACGCCGTCGCCGAGCACGAGCGGGCGGCCCGCGTTCTCAGGTCCGGCGTGCTTCTTGGTGTAGTGCTCCTCCATCGCCTGCATCAGCTCGGGGCCGATCTGGCGCGGATGGACGATCGCTAGCTTGGGGTTGCCGCCGTTCGCGTACGACTCGAGCGCCATGCGCTCTTGGGTCGCGAGCGTCTGGATGGAGGTCTTGCAGAGTCCGATCGGCGAGTCGCCCCAGAGCGGGGAGATGCCGGGCGCCCGAAGGTGAAAGACCTGCTCGGGCGCGAGCACGCCGTACGCGACGGTGCGGTAGGCGATAGTCCTGCCCTGCGATATCACCGAGAAGGAGTCGGGCTCGAGCGGCAGCAGCTCGAGCAGCTCGCCGCCGACGGTCCTGTTGATCGCGCACGCGGCGTTGCCGTAGAGCAGCGCCTGCAGCTGCATGGACCGGCGCAGGTCGTACGCCGTCGCCGTCGACGACGGCGAGCGGAGCAGCGAGTCCGCGGCGCGGTCGTCGACGGACAGCGGCGTCCGCGCGATGTCCGAGGCGATGAGAGTCGCCGCGCGGTAGACGGGCGCGTGCTGCAGGCTTGCGGCGCAGCCGCCGAACGCGACGCACGCGCGCGACGACCCCACGAGCGTCGTGGAGGTACCGCCCGAGAGCCATCGGCGCACGATGTTCCCTAGCCCCATGCGAGCATTGTGCCGCGCTGTCAAGCGCGCGATGGTGCCCTAATTCACGATTGCAGGAGAAAGTCGTAGCTCGTGCTCGACTGCCCGCCCCAGCAGTGCACGGCGATGATCGAGGCGACGAGCGCGTCGATCACCTTGGTCTGCTTCTCCTTGGTCACGGTGATGTTGCCGTTCCTGTCGCGGTGCGCGTCCGCCTGCCGGCACGCGGTCTGCAGGATGGGGTCGTGTCCGACGACCATCCGCCTCGAGGCCCACAGCTGCTGGAACAGCTGGCAGCCCGGCCCGAACGTCGACACGCCCATCGAGTATCCCTCGAGCGGCACGCCCGCGGTCTCGAGGCGCTTGACGAAGTCGGCGGCGCCCCAGCGGTCGAACCCGACCCGAACGAGGTTGAAGCGCTTGCCGAGATCCGCGACGCAGGCCGCCACCTGCCCATGGTCGATGGCAGCGCCTGGAGTCAGCGTCAGGTGCCCGAGCTCGGACCATTGCCGCACGGGCAGCCTGTACTCCCGCTCTCGGCGCTCGAGGTTCGCGTCGGGCCAGAAGTACGAACCCTGCAGCGCCACGCGCCCGTCGGGTAGCGGCACGGCGAGAACCACGGCGGTCATGTCCATGCTCTTCGACAGGTCGACGCCGACGTAGGCGTCGCGCCCCTCGAGCGCCTTCCAGTCGATCTCCTGCCCGCCTGGCCAGAGCTCCATGTCGAGCCAGTTGGTCGACTCGACCGGCGTCCGCGCGCAGTGGTAGCGGCTGAACTCGGAGCGCCCGACTTGGTCGCGGCGCTTGCGCTCCCATGCCGCTCGCAGCGAGCGGACGGTCGGAACGCCGTGCTCCATGTTGGGATTCGCCTTGTGCCACGCCGACTCGTCGCCAAGGTCGTCGTCCGCGTCGATCCCGAACAGGAACGGTGCATATGCGTCGTCGTTGCTCTCGCTCTCGAGCACGGATTCGGCGCGGGCGACGAAGGTGCCGTACACGCCGTCGGGCGTGCCGGCGGGCGTCGAGACGATGAGCCCGCGTCCGCCGCGCGTCTTCACGGTGGCGCTCTCGAGCTTGGGCAGGATCTCGGGGTCGGTGAACTCGTGGACCTCGTCGGCGACCCAGAGGGTCGGCGTCAAGCCGTCGATGGTGTTCCGCGACGCCGGCAGCGGCGAGAGCTCGCAGTCGTCTTCCGGGCACACGACGCGGTCCCAGAGGATCTTGGTGCCTGGGCGCTCGAGCGGGCGCGCCATCGTGCGCGCGGTGCCGACGCAGATGGCCGCTTGCTCGATGCGGTTGGCGATGACGTGCACGCGGCGTCCGCCGCCGGCCCAGAGGTCGTAGAGCGCGAGCGCGGCGGCGAGCGTGGTCTTGCCGTTTCCGCGGGCGACCTGGAGCAGGCAGAGGCTTGTCCGCCGGCTGCCGTCGTCGGCGTAGCGCCACCCGTACAGGCACGCGACGAGCCAGAGCTGCCAGGGCGCGAGGCGGAACGGCTGACCGCTTGACTCGCCGACGAGCTGCAGGCGGGCGCAGTGCGCGTCGACCTGGGCGACGGCGGACCAGTCGAGCACGAGGTCTGGCCGCTCGAGATCGCGCAGGAACCGACGCGCGGCGAGTCGCAGCCAGCGGTTTGCAGGTCGCGCGCCGGCGGCGGTGGCGTCGACATACGCGAGCACTGCGGCGGCGGTGTCTTTTTCCGTCGCTGCA
>Ga0208005_1000396_pt1 | contig 16581 bp, 15 predicted proteins | sample DEB19_08_DNA_3_FD_184530 | JGI IMG/M metagenome (GOLD analysis project Ga0208005, IMG submission 184530) | Aqueous microbial communities from the Delaware River and Bay under freshwater to marine salinity gradient to study organic matter... | ecosystem: Environmental > Aquatic > Marine > Coastal... | reverse complement strand
CGAAGCCGACTCAACACGACGCAGCGAAGCCTCACGGAACCGCGAGTAACCGCCGAGCCAGTACCAACCAATCGGCTGCAAACGAGCCAACGTGTCAGTCACCGGGCCACGAACGATCTTCGGCACCGAGCCGTTACCATCCGTGATCGAGTGAGCCTTAGCGAGAGCCTGACGGCCCATGATGTGCGTGCAGTACACCTCAATCGTGCCGGTCGAACCGGAACCGTTCGAAGCGTTCTCAAACCAAACACCTTCGCACGCGGAGTCTCAATGAAACGGACACCTTCGAAGGCACCGATCTCACCGTTGTAAATCTCCATCGTGTCCTGATACACGTGCGGGTCACGCCACGACGCGGCACCGGTCTCACGACGAAGGTCGTACGACACGTCCGGGTGGATGAAGCCCATGTACAGGCCGTTGAACGAGGCAGCGTTCGCCTTACGCAACTGGGCGGTCACCTTGCGAATATCGTTCGCTTCGATGATGTCAGTAGCGGTGACGGTGGTACGGCTCGTCGGGGTGGACGAACCGCCACCGCCGTAAATCACGTTGGTTCCACCAGCAAGCACGTCACGGACGACCTGATCGATGGAGTCACCAGCGTTGTAGCCGACCACGTTCGCGGCCACCGTGTCAACGTCAAGGAACGAGGTTCCACGAAGCTTGGCGGTGGTGATAACTGCATTACCGTACTCAGCGAGAGTGACGGTGACCTGCGAATCCGACAGAGCGACCGCAGTCACATCGGTCGTTTCCGACAGGGTGGAAGTTGCTGGTGGAAGTTGCTGCGCTCAGATCGTTGAAGATCGTGAACGTGACACCCGAACCGGGCATCGCTTGGGCGGTGGGCTGAACATCGGCAGCCTGATCGAAAAGCAGTTCGCTACGAAGCGCGAAGTACGCGAGCCGATCAAATGCAACCTGATCAACTGACACCGCAGAGGTATCGGTATAAGCCATTGGGGGTTACTCCTTGTTGTGGTTTCCCCCCAACCGGACGGTCAGAGGGAGGCTTGGGTTTGACGGATTTCGGCCAACAACGCCTCAACCTCAGAAGGCGACTTCGCCTTACCGATTCGAGTCACCCAATCCACCGGAGCTTCACCTGCCGTGTTGCCGGTCGCAGCCTGCGCAGTACGATCCCACGCTTTCGCTTCGGCAGCAGCCTGTGTAGCCCGCTGATCTTGGATGATTTGGGCTTCAATCGCTGCTTGCCTGATCGCGTCGGGTGTGAGGTCTCCGTCGTAACCCTTCATAAAGTATTTGGCGACGGGAAGGTTCGGATCAACTCCGGCTTCCACGAAAGCCAACTTTCGGGCGGCGGCAGAGGCTTCTTCGGCCTTTGCTTTCAGGGCAGCGTTTTCAGCTTCCAACTGCTTCATGCGCTCGCGAAGCGGATTGCGGTCAGAATGCTGACTTTCTTCGAAGTCCACGCTGTCGTCCATATGTACACTCCTTTGCCCAAGCCGACCACGGAGGCATGACCGGCTGCTGCTTACTCCCCTTGTGGGGGTTCCTGCCTATTGGCATCAGGTCAAGTATACACAACTGTTTGTCGTGTACAAGTATCTGTGCTTATTGGAGTCCGGTGACGGTGCCACCTTGACCGGCGAAACCGCCACCTTGTTCAAAGATGGCTTGCCGTTCGCGTTGCCTCTGTCGGATGCGCTGTTGGGCGGCGGCTGACTGTCCGAAGATTCCAGCGATCTGTTCGTCTTGTGCGATACCAGTTTCGGTGGTACCAGCCAACGGGCCGAATAGTTCTTGGCTGGCGGCGATTGTTTGGAATCCGGCTTGTGCTTCCTGCTGAGTGACCCCAGCGGTGGCGAGCTGTTCTGCTTGCATCGCCGTAATTTCCTGTCCGGCTTGCAACTGGGCTTGACCAGCGATCTGTGCTGATTGTGCCTGTCGAAGCAGATAGGGGGTGGTGCGTTCCGGGTCAATGAAGTAGGCGGCAAGTTCACCTTCGGATACTCCATAGAGGCGACGCATCTGGTTCACCACTTCCGGGTTTGACTGAGCAACCGCTGAGTAGCCTTCGTTGATACGAGATGACAGTTCCGCAACGGACACGTCGTTACCGATCAAGGTTGCGAGATCGTCCGGCTGATCAAACAGTTCCATAGGAATCGCAGCGGTACGCATCACCTGACGGTACGCGTTCTCCAAACCAATGTACTCAGCCTCAGACGGCACGTTCAACCCGGCAGCACGACGCATCCCAATACCCTTGAACCGGGTCTTGTATTCCTCGGTCTGTCGTATCTTCCCGATCAACATATCGGGCGACACCACATCTTCCTTGAACACCAAATCAGTTACAAACTGAGTGAGCGACCCTAAACCGTATTGAGTGAGCATGTTCTGGATGACACCGTTAGCGGATTCGCGTGCCTCTTGACGGGCCTGTTCAGCCTGAGCCGCCTGCTGTTCCTGCAAAAACTGCAAGTACGCATCCTGCGAACCTTGCTCGGCGGGAGTTTCCGCAACAGGAGCCTGCTCAGCGGGCGGCTGATCACCCAACAAATATGATCCGGCAGCAACACCCCGATCACGGCGACGACGCGCACGTTCCTCATTCTGACGTGCTTCCTCCTCAGCCTGCTGAGCCGTAATCTCACCGCGTGTCTGACGACCATAAATATCGAGAGCTTTCTTCTGCTCCCGTTCCGGCATATCCGCATAATCAATAGCCATCAGCCTGCTCCAAACATCCGGGCCAAATCATTAGCCACCTGATACGCCTTATTCCTCGCACTATCCGTAAACTCGTAACCGAACGACGGAGTAGTACGCAAATAATCAGCCCATTCACCAAACGACATCTGCGACTGCACACCCTTATCGTCCTTGATCGTAAACGCAGCCGCCCACTTCGGATCAGTAAAATCAACCTGCGACGACGGAATCTCCAAAATGTTCGATGCGACCTGCGCATACGGATCAGTCATCTGCTGGAACGTCAAACCACGATCAAACCCACCTGATAGCGACGGATACAGATTCTTGGAGAGGTCACGCACATACGCTTGGAACGAAGCCTCGTTCTCTTGGCCGGTCGCCAATTTAGAAATCCATTGGTTCGTCACCGTGTCCGACAACGGAATACCGTAGTTTGATGCGATCGCTTTCACGGTTTGCCCGTAATAGCCTTGACGCAACTGTGATACACCGGACTGGCTACGCAACGCTTCCATGCCGACAGCGTTCGTCAACACTTCCTCAGACCAACCGAACTTCAACGAATCCTCAGCCAGCCGGGACAGCGACGCGTCGTCGATACGAAGTCCTAATGTGAGCGACTGGTTTCGTAGATCAGCGACACGGTTATCAACCTGAGTTTGCAGGGTGGCAGGGTCACGGGTTTTCTGTTCTTCCCACGCACGCGCCGAAGCGGTCGTGGTACGCCACCAAGTTGTCTGCTCCAACTGGTATTGGAACTTGTCGTCAGACCAGCCGCCCGACATCGCCTCGCCAATAAGTTGACGCAACTCGGGGATGTTCTTGATCACTTCGTAGTACCCGCCATACAACTCGATAGCGGCTTTCTCCCAGTCGGGAGGGGTGGTTGGGGTTTGCGATGCGAGCCATGCGAAGTCAATACCTGCGGGCAGGGTGACGGTTTCGCCGGACGGAAGTGTTCCGGTGACAGATCCATCAGCAGCAGGCTGACCCCCAGCAGCAGGAGTCGTAACAGTCGTGGGCTGCTCGGCAACAGGAGTCGTCAACTGTTCAGTCGGTGTCGCAGCAGGACGCTGACCTTGCGGGCCGAACACCGTCTGCACAACATTCTCACCAGCAGGCTTATTCCCAGCCAACGCACCAAAATCAATACCTTCCGGCAACGTCACATTTGCCACCAAACCAGCCTGCGCCGGAGCAACCGGCTGAACAGGAGCAGCCGGTGTAGCAGGAACAGCGGGGCCGGGCGCACCCTGCTTGCGAGCAGAATCAACCGACACCAACTGAATCGCCGGAGGAACAACAACCCCCAACTTACCGGCCTCAATATCATTCAACGCTGCGCGAAGTCGAGCCTCATTCGCCTTGAACAAAGTAATCCATGTTGAAAGATTGTCGCGCTCAGGAACAGTCTTGGCATTAGCAAACGCCTTCTCTAAATCCTTGCGGCGAGACTCAACAGAATTCAAATCCAACTGAACCTGTTGGGCGCGTTGCGTCCGTTCAGTTTTAGAAGCAGATTCAGCGGCAGTAACCTGACTTGGGGTCGGCTGAGTTGCCTTCTCTAACTTTGCGATCTCTTTCTGAGTTTTAGAAATCTGATCTTGGAAACCCTTTTGCGTATAGTCAGTTCCCTCAAACTTGTAGACACCATTGACGGCCTTGACCTTGTTCAACCGTTCCAGTCGAACGCGAAGTTCTTTCAGCCGTTCACGATCCTGTTCACCAGCCATTAGCGTCCTCCGGTTGTCGCACTAAAAATGCGGTTCATCAAACCCAAAAACTTGTAGCCATTCGCCTCCGAAGGCGCAACCTGCTGCGCGAACTGCTGAGCCATCACATCAGCAGCCGGAGCCTCCGAATACGTACCACCACTCATAGCCGCCTTCTGAGCCTGCACCTCACGCTGCTGATACGCCGACACAAACTTCGCAGCCTCATCAGTCGTGAACTCTCGACCCAACGTCTGCTTCGCCACCTGATTAGCAACAACTTTCAAATCCTCAGCAGCAGACACACGGAAACGAGGCCGATACCCGCCACCACCGCCACCAAAGTTAGGGAGGTTCTTCTGCATTTCCTGCAACGCCCGACCAGACGTGTAGCGGATAGTGTTGGAGTAGTCCAACCAACCCTGAATAGCCGTAATGTCGTTCGCATAGAAACCGACATCACGCCCACCGTAAAAACCCTTTTGCTTCAAGATTGAGAAGATTTGGGCGCGGCGTTCCGGCGACAGAGAACCGTAGACGTACTTAGCGTATTCTTCTGAGGTGTCATATGCGGTCAGGTTCGTCACCTGATTGTTTTCGTCAACAAGATTAGGCCCGGTATAAATAGCGGGGACACCCATGCCCCGATTGCCGACAACAACACGTCCAGGCCCCGGATACGTCTGTTGGCCTGTCGCCAACGTACCGATAGCCGACCCGAAACTAGAAAGAACGTCACTAATTGACGAACCCTGCCCGGAACCCTGATCCTGATTATCGCTCATCGCAACCCCTACGCATCAATATCGATCTCATTGAACAACACACGATCATACAACCGTTCAAACTCCGGATACTGCTGAATGATCTGATCAGCAGCCGACCGCAACAAACCACGCAAATCCGCAACCTTCTTACCAGCCAACGTCGTAAACCCGCGAGCTTGTGCCTGCATCAACGCCTGATCACGCAACGTCAAATACTGGCGCAAACCCTCAGCAACCGGATTCCCATCCAACAACGGATCGCCAGCCGCACCAATCAACTCTTGAATCTGAGCAGACTGACGGTTGATATCCACCGGAGTCGTACCGAAACCGGGGAACATTTTGATCAACGCCCCACGCACCTCACGTAACACCGCCTGCTGATTAGCGTTCGGGTTCGGGCCAGCCTGACGAGTCAACGACCGATACAACGCACGCCCAACCTGCGACTGTGCCTCCTCAATATATTCCGAAGGCTTCAACTTCTCGCGCTTACCAGTCGTCAACTGACGCAAATACACCTGATAATCAAAGTTCTCCCCGACCGGCGCAAAATACCCAGCCACATCCTTATACCGTCCAAACAGCGACTTGTTCTCCCGCTCAAACTGACCGAACTGAGTGGATGCATCCAACCCGCCAACAGTCGCCTTCGACTTCGAGGCAACATACAGGAATGCGTCGTCACCGAACGCATCCAAGAACTTCTCAACAGCCGCATCATAGTTCTCGTCCTGCAACACACGGAACGCCTTAGAAATCTCGCGGGTGTACATATCACCCTTGTAGGTTTCAACCTTGAAATCTACGTCCGGTCGGGTCGGCCCAACAAACTGACCAAGCGCACGCATCATCAGCAAGGTGCGGGCGCGACCCGTTGCATCTTTCTCCAACCGTTCCTGCTCGGCAGGATCAGCAAGATTGTAAGTACCTGTCTGATTCAGGACGCGCATCACATCAATCGTGAGATCACCCAGCAGACGGTCGTTCTCAGGATCGCGCAACGCGGCAATCAACTTCTGTCCCCACGACGGCACCGGCACCGGCCCCAACGTATAAATATCCGGCTCACCATACGGCGCAATAAACTTCATAATCGCATCCGCTTCCGGGCGGTTGCCAAGAATCTTGGACGCTGCGATCTGAGTGAACGGGCCGACACCGGGCAGGAAGTTGAAACCCATCGTCAATGTTTTAGCGGGGGCAAACATGGTTGTTCCGGGAGTGGCTAAACCAGCAGCCTGCAAACCGGCACCGACACCAGCACCGCCCAGACCGCCAATAGCGGCACCACCCAAACCACCCAACGCCAAACCGCCCACCGCGCCGATACCACCCAACCCAGACACCAACGGGCCGAGCTGTTTTGAGAACGGATAGTTGAACACGTATTCGCCGGTCACCGGGTCTTTCCAAAAGAAACCTTTGCCGTCGTTGTCGGGGTCGGCGTTCTTCAATCCTTGAACGGTGATACCAACCTTACGGATCGCCTCGGGGTTGGTGGTGGCGATCTTGCCCCATGACGACATGACTTCTGCCCATGCGGAACCGAACGGTGCGACGATACGAAGAATGTCAGCAAAGTTGGATCGTTCGGTGGCGTTGTAGAACAGTCGCTTGGTTTCGTCTAGGGCAAAACCTTTTGCGTACGCATCTAACTGGTCAAGTTCCAGTTTGCCTTTACCGAGAACGGTTTTGCCGGTTACGATATCGCTGAGTTTCGTGGCAAGTTTGCTGTCGCCCACATAGTCGCTCAGCCAGTCAATGTTGAGTACCTTGCCCTCAGCGGAAGCGGCCTTCTGCAAAGTATCACGCAACACGGTGACACCCGTAGAAGTCAGTTCGTCAGCGAGGAAACCAACCTGCTTGTAATAGAACTGACGGAACGCTGGGGACTGCATCAGATAAGCAGACCGACGTGGGTATAGCGACGAGAAGAAGTAGTCGGTGGACTTATTCCAGCCAGCCAACATCCTTCGAACCTGAGGGTTCTTCCCAGCTTCGCCAGCCATTTGCGAACCCTCAATACGATACTTGTATGAGTCTTTCAGTTCTGCGCCGGAATCAATAAGTTTCTGAACTTCATCATCCCATTCGCGCGCATATCCTTTTCGTTCCGATTGCATACGCTGAAACTTTTGATCCGACACTTCAACGCGCTTTGTTTTGAAATCAAATATGTCTACAAGTTCACCATCAGCGTTACGAAAGGTGCCATCAGCGATTGCGTCAACAAGCAACTGATTATCTTTCGTAACCGACTGCAAACGCTTCGCCGCATAATCGTTCACAAAAACCCGAACCGTGTCCTCATTGATCGAACCATCAGCTTTGTAAATTTCAACTGTTCCAACAGACTTGCGACCAGCATCATCAGTCAAGGTGCGGTTCGTCCATCGACCTTGCAAATTACGCAGATACTTGCGACCGTATTCGGTGTTCATCAACTCTCTGACAAGTTCATCTGGGTCTATCCCCTGAGCTAATGATCGGGTAACGAAGTCGTCATGCAACAAACTCACTTCGTCCTGAATACCTTTGCGAAACTCTGGGCCGGACGAACGGCGAGCAAACGCCCAATTTTTCGTAGCGACCTCACGACGCGTACGCGAAATCGGATCGACACCTTCACGCAAACCCTGACCGACCGCCTCAGCAAACTCGTCCTGTGCGCCCTTCAACAACTTCTCGGCAGTATCAGGATCAAACGCCTGCCCCAATATGTCGCCACGGAACTTCTTGTATGACGCAATTTGAATCCATTGAACCGGATGAAACACGCCACCCTTCAACGTCGGCATAGTCGAAGTACGCAACGCCGAATCGGTCAAGTTGCGCAAAACATAACCGCCCGTCATCAAGGTAATGGGCCGCCAAATTTCCTGTTGAAAAGCCTCCAAAGCAGCCAACGGCATACGCAACTGACCAGCCTTAGTCGCATCACCAATGATGCCCTTCTTGCCGGTAACCCAACCGACCTTACTCATCATGCGTCGAACCTGACGAGGATCGGGCAACGTCACCGACAAAGCGCGCAACTGCTCAGATTCCAACGCTGCCGTAGCGATAGGTGCGTCAACGATCTTGCCGTCCGTGGTAGGAACCTTTGCGCCGAACGATGTTGGGTCACCGAGATCGTCGCCCGCACCATACGTCGCCTTGTTCTGCTTGAATTCTCGCATCTTTTCAATAAACAAACGGCGCGCATCATCAGGCACGCCCGCTGCTTCCAGCGACGCATCCATCACCTTTTGAAATTCTCCAACAACCTGATATACGTCACCGTTAGCGTCAACCAACGCCTTCGTGTAATCGTCAATCAGTTTTGCTCGATTCGTGTCCTCAACTTTGAGCAACTTCAAATAGTTGTTCATGTTGCGCACGGACTGTGCCGCGTCGCGAGGATTGCCCCCCTGCAACACAAGATGCTGACCGGGAACGCTAGCCATCCACTTAGAGACAAGATTAGACCTTCCGACAAGACCGGCCTTGATGTCATCCAATCGAGACAAGTTGATATCAGCAATATTGCGCGGGCCGGAAGTGCCGAGCGTTCCCTCCAAGAAATCAATTACCTGCTTATCAGTCTTTGCATCAACAACACCAGTCCAGAATGACGGATCGTCAACACGCGGAAAGATACGCATAGCCTCATCAACATTTTCAATCTTGGCGATGCGCTTCACAACCGCACCACCAGACGACGAACGCAACCAGCTCGCAACCTTGCCAGCATCAATCGCCGCAGACTCAGCCTCAGTCAAACCAGCCAACAAACGCAAGCCAGTCATCTCCGACGCACCCTTCACCGCACCCTTCGCCACACCCAAACCCGGAACAGACGGAACCGCCAGCGCAACACCAGCATCCACCAGCCCCGACAGAATGTTGTACTCCTTAGTACCCGGCTGCAAAAACGTGGTAGCGATACCGCGACCGATCGTGAACGCATGACCATCAATTTCGCCTCGATACTCGCGAGCGCGTTCAGCCTGCAACTGGGCAGCACGGCCACCCATAAACCAGCCTTCGCCAGCAACCTCATCGTTCGCAATCAACGTACCGATATCCGTTGAAATGAACCAGCCTTTCTGACCCTTCGGATTATCAGTAAACGGTTGGGCAACCAAACCGACAGCAGCCTGCGGGACAAAGTTCAAACCAGCCATCGTCCAACGCGACGCAGACTTAGCCTTGTCAACAATGTTTCGTTCCCACCACGACTTCTTCTTCTTTTCTGGTGGGTTACGGGTAGACCATTGGACGGCGTTCTTGGTGGCCTCAGCAATAATACGATCGGCAGCCTCGCGGGTCATAGCCCCCGACGCGACAGCCTTCGCAGTCGACAACACGGTTCCGGGGGTCGCGTACGGATGTGTCCGATACAAGTCGCCAGCAGTCTGCGCAATAGCAGGATTAGCGGTTGCACGATACGACTGTGCTTTCTGATCCAACTGATTCAACTCGGTGAACAGTTGATCTTCTTCGTCGGGTGTGAAATCCCATTCACTCATGCGGAGCCGACACCATACTTGGCGATCATGTCAGCCAAATCATCATTCGGGAACATCTGATACAGGACACGCAACTCGTTCAACACTTCATCTTCGGGGACGATGCGAGGCATCAAACCGGCCTGACTAGCGTTCGGGCCAGCACCGAAATCTGCGCCAGCAGTAATCGGCTCGGCAGGACGTTCCGTAGGACGAAACAACGGTTTCGCACCCGGACGCGGCGCAACCTGACCCGCCGTCTGCTGCGCTTGAACATCCGCAGGTGCAGACCCCGGCGCGACAGCCTGCTGACTCGCAGCCTGCTGCGCAGCCTGACCATACGTCTGCCCAGTAAACTGAACCTGCCGAGTCGCAGGATTACGAAGATCAGAACGATTCGGATACTCAGCCACTTACGCTCCCAACTGTGCCAACAAACCCTCAATACCCTGAGGGGCGGGCGGTGCCATCGGTGCCTCAGCACCCATACCGGGCATAGCCAAACCGGGCATCCCAGCAGGCGCACCCGCAGGTACCTCCTGAGCCTGCCGTTCCTTAGCAAGCTGATCAACCTCAGCAACAGCATCAAACAGGCTCATATTGTCAATCATCACTTTACGAACCAGCAACGCTAGATCGGCAGGCTGATACGGGCCGTCAGGGTTCGCAGCCTGCTGCTGAATTGACGACAACAACGCTGCTTCCACACCCTCCGACACAATCCGATCATGTTCCATATCCGGGTCAGAGATCAGAGGGTCAGCCTCACGCGCCGACTCTTTCGACATGAGTCCGGTGCCGACACGCTGACCCAACCCGATAATCAGATTGTTCACATCAGTACCAGCAGCCGAATATGCCACATAATGAAAGTCGGTTTCCCAAATCTTGTTCGGCACATAATCAACCTTGCCGACCGCAGCACGCCCAGCGATAAAGAACGACTTGCTGGTGTCACCCCAATACGCTTTCTCGATCGCGATAGCAATACGATCTTCTTCCAACATGGAAGATGCGAACAGTTCTTGTGCTTCCTGCACACGGAAATCCACGGTCGCTGCCAACACCGATTCACCGCGACGGCCAGTACGAATGTTCGTAGCCGACTCGCCACCGAACTCGGCAGGGATAGCACCTTCGAGTCGTTCCTGACGTTCCAAACGATCCAACGCCTGCTCGGTCTTATAGCCCGGATTGACCTGCTGAGTACGCAGATCGCCACCCTTGACAACACCCAACAAACCAGACTTGCCGTCAGCCAACTGCACAATCTCCGGGTTCTCACCGGGACGAGCCACCAAATATTCGTCAGGGAAAATGCCTCGCTCAATAGCGATTTCGGTGAGAGCCTGCAACCGGGCGCGCGTGTAATACATACCGAGCAAACCGTCAAACTGACCGTGCGGGCGGTTCAGGGTGATGCGCTGCGGAATAACCGCCAACGGCATACCAGTCCGGTTCGGGATGCGTTCCAGTTCAACAGCATCCGCACCCGACCGTTCAAACGGGGTCAACGACGGATCGTCCTGCTGACCCAACACACCCAACACCAACTCATGCTCATCGACATACTCGATGAGTGTGAACATGGTGTCGTACTCAACTTTGCCGACACGCAACCGGCCATCAACCAAAGCCCCATAATTCTGAATCAGCCACGAAAACGGCTTCCGATACGTGAAAATACAATCGTACGGAACCGGATTCTCCATGTCATCAGACGGACAAGGGAACGTGTCCAACGGGTTACGGATATGCCACTTCGGAGTCAACGTCTTGAAATCCGGCTTCAACACCACCGGACTGTTCGAGTAGGCGAGCAGATGGCGGGCGCGGCGACGCAACTTCATGTTCATCCGGTTCTGATCCCAGATACTCAACATCGCCTTCTTACGGGTAGCCGCCGAATCCTTCGACCGTTCCGACCCTTCCTTCAACGCCGGAAAAAACGGGGTCGGCATCGTCGACGAAACACGCATCGACATCTGATCCAAACCCTGAACAAGCAAGTTCGCCACCGACGACTTGGCGTTTCGGTCAAGCTCTGAGAGTGGGATCACTACGTCGCCGTCGGCAAGTTCCCTGACCTGTTGCATCTGCTGGTGAACGGGGCCGAGGTTCTGTCGGCGGGTTTTATATATCGCGACGATTTCCTCAATGGAACGCACTCAGACTCCTTAGGGCAAACTTACCCCTAAGGATAACAGAAGTGACCTGCTAAAAGGAAAGATACCGATGCGCTTCGAGTAGCCGATCGGGGTTGTCTCTGAATTTGCCAAGAGCTGTGTTGCACGCGAAGCATAGCAGGCCCCGGATTTTTCCTGTTTTGTGGCAATGATCTACTGCCAGCAAACTGAGGTGGCCGCCTCGTGTGATGTGTCTTTCTGGTTCTTTGCAGATAGCGCACACGCCGTTTTGTGCGGCGGCTAGTTGGTCGTATTCGGCTTGGGTGATGTTGTACTTGCGTCGGTAATGCTTTCGACGGTTCCAAATTCGCGCCATCTCTGGGTTCTTTTTTTGGTATTCAGTCGAGACGATGACTGCGCATTGTTTGCACCATGCCGACAGGTTTCGTGTTCCGTCTTTCCGTACATACGATGACGGCCCGAACTGTGATTCTTCTTTTTCTACTTTGCACCTAGAACAAGTTTTCATAGAGTCCTAGTGTATCACCTTTTGTTAGAGCCACGACGGTCGCCACATTCGGGGTGGCAGTTTCGGTTCCGTCAACTTCGGTGCGTGCAACAACGTGAACCAGAGAGCCATCGCCAAGTCGGTTCCCCGCTTCTTATCTTTCGTCCACGTCGAAAGTTCCTCCACCAGAGCGAGGGTTTTCCAGTTTGCGGTCAAAGTTGGGAGGCGAAGCGACCCTGATCGGACAACCGGAGGGATCAACGCTTCCAAACCGAGGTTCTCATCCAGTTTGTTGCGGCTGGTCGTATGCGGAATGACCATCACCTCACGGGATGCTTGCCAGCGACGCACAAAATCGTGTGCCAATAAGAACCTTTGGGCAGCGTTGATCTCAACAATGATGTGCGACACCGGATATCCCATCGTGTCGGCCCGCTGCACCCAATCTTCAAGAATTCCGGTGTACCTGCCGGTGGACAGGTCAAAGCCGAGTAGTTCTTCGGCGGTTAGTTTGACTCGTTCCAAGTCCACAACGTGATACAAACCGAGATCGGGTTGGACAACAGTCCAGATCACACCCCAAAAGTTCGCTGGTGACGGGTCAACCGAAATGATTGACACCCACGGTTGCCGTAGCAGGGGTGGCAGGTAGCCGGGTTGCCGGTCACGATCAATGCACCCCGTATAAAACACGCCGTCCGAGCCTGCGCCACCCGTCAACATGACCCGCTCAACCAGCTGATAGTCGGTATCAATATCTTCCTGCTGGTACACAACCCGAAATTTGGTTGGTTGGTTGTGTTTGATGAACGACAAGTCTTTCCACGGGAGACGCACCGGATCAAGAAGTGGGCCTTCCGGCCACGCTTTCGACCCCTTTGACCGTGACTTCGGGCCGGAATCCAACTCGTCGTAATACGCCCGATAGGTGATGTGATGATACTTCTGCTTTTTTACCGGGTCACGCAGTTGTTCCTCCACGGTCGCATCCTCACCGGATGCTTCACCCCAATCCTCAATGTCATCGTAGGTGACCTTGTTGAGACAATGGGCGTACAGGTCGCCGGGGCCAAGCCGCTGACCGATCACCGCCACCAAACCACCCGGATCGCAACGAGCCTCAGCCATCGAATCCCACCGTTCCAACAGGCGGTCACGCGCAACAGACTCCTTCGAATTCTCCGGTGACGCTACGTCGTCAAACAAACAGAGATCGGCACGATGACCAATGAACTCCGAATCAATACCGTACGCCGACACGGTGGGTTCCTTATTGTCCAACCCGCCAAACCCCATCTGCTCAACAATGAACTCCTCCGCACGCCACAACGAACCCGAAGCGGTTGGTTTGAACCTGCCGTAATCCTGCGCCAAACAACCCTCAGCATCAACCGCCAACCCCTTACGCACCAACTCCGGATCAACGATCAACCGCGTGGGCCGTTCAAGAGTTTCGCGGATACGACGCGAATACATTTTCGCCAACGTCTGCGAAATCGAGCCGTACAGCACACGAATACCACGGTTACGAACAATGCACCACACCGCAACATCGTGAAACAGGGTGGACTTGCCTGCACCCGGAGGACAGTTCAAAACAAGAAACTCTTTCTCCTCCGACTCCAAATATTGAACGATCCGATACGCAGCCTCAACCTGCCACGGTGACGGCACACGCCCTAGATAAACACGTCGAAAATAATCGAAATCATCCCAACCACGTTTCGCACGTTCCGACAACCGCTCATACGGAATAACAGGCGGCAGTTCTGCGATCTCGTCAAGGTTTGCACGCAACTTGTCTAACGACTTGCCGGAACGGTTCGCTTTATGGCTCGCAGTTTGCTCCGCGAAATCGGCGGCTTTCAACTCGACTTCAAGTTTGCGGCGTTTCGCATCCCACTTTTGGCCGGTGTTGTAATGAATCCCGGCGATCTTGCACGCTTCGGTGATCGAGATACCGGCAGCGCGAGCTTCCCAAAAACGAATTTTATCTTCGTTCGGTACGAACCGTCTGCCTGAGTTTTGGTTACCTGTCATGGTGTTCCCATTGTAAAGTGAAACGCCCGCCCCATGCTTGGCATCGGACGGGCGTTTCGGTGTGGGGGAAAGTGACGGGCCGGAGAAGAACAACAGCCCGTCAAAATCAGAATAGCACCTTGCACACCAGAACACAAGGTGGTAGATTGAAACCGTAGCGGGAAGCAAGGAACAGAGATGAGCGCAGAAGCATCGAGCTTCGTATGGCGATACTCGCCGTACACCGGAACCAAATTTGCGATCCACCTCGCCATCGGTGACGTAGTGAACGACACCAACGACAACCTGTTCTGGATGGCCACCCGAACCCTCGCCCAGAAAACCCGGTCAAACCGGCGAACCGTCCAACGAGTCATCGACGAAATGGTTGCTGACGGATACCTAGAAGCCGTCAAAGCCGCCACCCAACACCGCCCAGCCGTCTATCGGTTTATCCACAAGACCAGCCCGATGATCTGGGGTGACGAGTCCAGAGGCGACATTTCGTCCCTCAGGGGCGACATTTCGTCCCCCAGAGGCGGTCACAGACCGCCCGAACTAAATATAACTAAACATGAACCCAAACCTTCTTCATCATCTGACGATGATGGATTCAACAAGTTCTGGGCCGAATACCCCCGCAAAGTAGGAAAAGGCACCGCCCGGAGAGCATGGAAAACCGCGATCAAAAAAACCGATCTGGACACCATCCTCGAAGCCACCCTCACCTACCGGCTTAGCTGCTCCAAAGAAACCCAATACATTGCGCACCCGGCAACATGGTTGAACGGTGAACGATGGGCCGACAACCAAGAATCCTTGCACACTACAAACAAACCTGATCTTCCGGTTTGGGTGCCGTGCGGAACCTGTCAGAACGGGTGGATTGAAACAAACGACAACCGGCTAGCCCCCTGCCCCTGCACCAAAGGACAACCATGAACCCTCGCACCGACACCCTCCACAAAGCCGAACAACTCATCAACGGAGACCGCAACAACCAATACGGCCCACCCACCCAAGACTTCACCCGCACCGCCCAACTCTGGGCCGCATACCTCGAACACCCCATCCACCCACACGACGTAGCCGCCCTCATGTGCCTCCTCAAACTCTCCCGGATCGCATGGCAACCCGAAAAACACGACTCATGGATCGACCTCGCCGGATACGCCGCCTGCGGCTACGAAACCACCCTACAATCCTGACCATGAGCTGGAACGAACAAGACGCAACCATCATCGAACTACAAACCGCACTCATGCGCTACCAAGCAATCATCGACGAACTCAAAGACGAAAACGATGATCTCATCGACCAGTTAGCTGACAACGACGAACGCATCTACGAACTCGAATCCCACCCCCACCGCTACCATCGGCTCGCCGCCACCCTCGGAATCATCGCCCTCATCCAAACCATCAACCTCCTCATCTGCCTCCTATGAAATGGGCCGGAGACAACATCATTGATCACATGCTCGACACCATCCGCGACTGGAAAACCCAATCCCAACAATGGGAACAAACCGCCAAACAACTAGCCGACAGCCTCAAAACCGAACCCTGCACCCCCAAACAACAAGAAGCCCTCACCAACTACACCCGCCAAACCCGCCGCAAATACCGTAACAAAAAATAGGCCATTTGGCCTACCCCGATCACAGCTCCCAACTGCTACAATCAATACCACAACCGATCAGAAACGCAACACAGCGTACCCTCGTTGCACAGGGCGGGCTTCACACACGGAAACGTGGGTAGACCCCCCATGCCCCAGACGGCCCAAACCAACGGCACACAGGCAATAAGCGGGGGAGCAGGCAAGCGCAAGCACCACCAACAAACAAGACATGAGCCGTGTCACAAAACAAAGGCCGGGAATCCGACAGAGGCAACCGGATGGGTGGCATAACAACTCTTTATCTTCCCTCCCCCCAGAGTGGTTCGCGCCACACCCACGCAGCACACCAAACAAAACCACACACACCGATCACAAGTAATATCTACCTCCCCGGCGCGGGCGCGTCGGCAGACCCCCGGTCGAGGCTGGCAGCCGGACGAGTCGAGGGTCGAATAGTTGCAGAGTGCAAGCGTCCTGACATAAGGGACATTATGGGCGTGGCTACCCTCCCCCTAAAGCCCCCACCATTCGGCAACAGACCACCACCCGGCGCGCTGGCCGGACACGCTGTCGACCACCAGCTCACACCATCAGCAGCACATGGGCCCGAACCATCCGACCCTGTGTGTTTCGGGAGAGCGTCGCGCC
>Ga0208005_1000392_pt1 | contig 16686 bp, 6 predicted proteins | sample DEB19_08_DNA_3_FD_184530 | JGI IMG/M metagenome (GOLD analysis project Ga0208005, IMG submission 184530) | Aqueous microbial communities from the Delaware River and Bay under freshwater to marine salinity gradient to study organic matter... | ecosystem: Environmental > Aquatic > Marine > Coastal ... | reverse complement strand
ACAGTCCCGCAAAATCGATCCTCCACCGATCCTGGCGGTGCGAGATCGGTTCAGGTTTTCTTGGTTGGGAGTTTCTGCTAAATGGGACTGACACCGATCTGAAGAGGTTTTTAGTCACGATTTCTATGAGTCCCTCGTAATCGGTCCTCCACCGATCCGGGCGGTGCGAGATCGGTTCAGGTTTTCTTATGGGAGGTTCTGCTAAGAGAGGTCGGGGAGTGTTTCATGTCGCATATGACACAATGTGATCTCATTCGATCGTCTTGCTTGTTTTCATCCCCTGCTCTGACGATGATGACTAAGTGAAGGTACCGAACAGAGATCCTTCGTCGCGCGTCATGCCGAAACTGAAACAGACCGCGAGATATGGTCTCAAGGAGGACAATGTCCGCAAGAGATCCCAGCGGTCGAGCGCGGGGGGAGGAGGAGGAGATCCGCCCCGCGGCGAGGACCAGGACACGCGTAGTGATGGTAACGCAGGCGCCTCAGAGCAGGAGGAGGCCGCGGGGGGAGGAGGAGGAGAAGGAGATCAGGACACGCCTAGTGGTGGTAACGCAGGAGGAGGCGATGATTCCGATCGCGAGCGCAACGAACAAGATGGAGCAAATTCATCGCGAGATTATTGTCAGGTCTCATATTCGCTCTGGCCGAGCATTCTGTCTGGTCTGCTCCTCCATGAAAACAATCGTCGGGATGCAAACGACTATATCCGATCTTTTGGGGGGCATGCTGTTGATTCAAGTGCTGTTGCTCCTTCTCCTGCGGACCAAGTCGAAGTCGAGATAGACGCTGCACCTTTACCGCCCCCATTGGAGGGGAATGGAATGAACGATGGTGACGAAACAAGCAACGCAGAGCCGAGGTACAATGAGCGGAGATACAATCCGTTTTTTAGCGCCGCTATGAATGTGCGCCAGAATCTCGATCTTGCAAAACTGCTCCCACACGATTCAGAAACTGACAGGAAGGGGAATCTCGTGTGGCAAGCCACTGAATGCAGTTCATTGGTCAGCTGTCCTATCAGGGGTTCGTTCACTGTTGTTATAATGTCATTTACGGATCGTGTTGGGGGGTGCGACCACAGCGTGCCTATGTTCCTCACATATAAACACCCTGACAGGCAAGACCCTGAGGCGGACAAAAAGTATCAAGCCATTGCGGCGGATAAAGCTACAATAATTGCAGCCTTGAGGTGGTTATCGGGCGGCACAGAACCCGGTGTCGTTGAGACGAACGATATGGAAAAAATATCCACGGCGTTTATCAAACAGCTTGATACATGCGACATAAACGCCCCTGCCGCCAGCCTACGCCGATTTATCGCGGAACGAGATTGGAGCAACGTGCCATCCGATCGTCTCTGGGGGGGGGATAGGGATGCCTTCCTTGGCATGGTTGATGCTGTCCAAGACGAGTGGAATCAGTGGATGCTGCTCCGCAGCTACATATGTTCCAACATGGCTTGGCAGATAAAAATACAGCTCCTCCCGGTGGATGCCTTGCACAGAGAGGCAGCATTGGATTCCGTTTTCAGGGCCATCCCCCCACCACAAGCCGACTTGATCCTGCGCAAGAAGGTGACTGAGTTTGGGCAAAGGCTAACAAATCGTCTCGAATGGGTCACGAACCCAAACGAGCAGCATCATGTCTTAGCCATACGTTCGTCTGCGAGCCAAAGCCACTCTGATGTCAGTGCAGGGGAGGTCATTGAAGTCAAAGTAAATGTCATTGCCATCGTTCCCAAGTCTGAAGATGTCGATCCGACCTTCCTTACTCATATGCAAAATCTATCGGCACAGCAACAAGGCCTGAATGGTCAACAGACAGATCACACCATTTTTCACATGTTGCATTCGATGGTTCCTGCTTTCGCAAAAAACATGGATTTCCACTTTCTCTTGGAGTCAAGGGACGGCACTAAGGGATTGCAGGCAATGATGCTAGGGATGGACGATGGAGATCGAAGGAGTGCGTTCAAGACAGTCATGATCGCAGATGGACTGTGTAATGAGGCACAGGCAGAGGACTTGGCAACAAAACTTGAGAATAGCAAGAAATGGCAAGGAACTTGGGAGGACACCGCAAATGCTACCCTCTGTGAGGTTTATATTGTTGCCTGGATGGGCCGGAAGTTTTGTCGAGTGCTCTTCGACACGATAAATGAATTCATTCGCGATTACCCAAACATCGCCAATATTGACAGTTTTGTGGACCTGGCATCGACAATGAAAGAAATGACTCTCGAGGAGTTCGAGAAAATCTTCTGTTTGTCTGCACGACGAAAAAAAAAAGAAAAAACAACTTTGGGAGAGGGCGATCTTTTGGGGAAAGGCTTCAGGCTTGATCCTCTTGGTGAGGGGACTAGCCCCTTCGTGGTCAGAGATTTTGGAGCATCGGGCAAAGAATGGGACCCTTTTGTAGGAGATATATTCAAGAAAACATACACAACGCCCTCCGGAGAGGAAAAGTCGATCCCTCCGGACTTTGTGGTCATGTTGTTGGCGTTTCTATATGCCACGATGTCGGGGAACTCGTATGATCTGTTTATTGATTACTTTTCAGGGCGGTACACCGAGTTTGATCAACGGAAATCGGACAGGAGCGAGCACGGCGAAAAGAAAAGGGCAAGGCTGAATTTGAGGTGTTGTGTCCTGTGCATATCATCATCCTCTGGCATGTCAAGTCACATCTGGTATCCCGCCTTTTTCCGGAAATCAGACGGGAAATCTGGCTGCACATGGCCTGACAAGCTTCTTGAGAAAACCCGATTGGCCTTGATTATCATCAGTGCTGTTGCGCATACAACTCCCCACTTTTCTCGCATCGGCTTGAATGCAGCGATGCCTGCTTGGCTCCAAATCCCCGATGATCTGGAGGAAAATTTGAAGTGTGGTTCGCATGCTGCCAGGCGAGTTCGAGATGACTACATGTCTCTTTTGATGGTGGCGTTCTGCCAACAGATGTTCGACCACCTGAAGGGAATATTGAATGATCCGAATATGCCGAAACGAAAATCGAACCCAACTCGGAGAGACAACACAAATAAGAACGCCAGACCCCTTTTCGCGAGGTTTCTCGACCCTAGCCTGAGGGCCGATTTGCGCCAACGAGGCATCAACGGAACTATTACAGAGCAGGTCACTGCCATCAAGCCAAAATCTAATGATCCGGGTATATGGCTGGGAGATCTTAGTATTGGTGGCTGTGAGAACCTGTCTATGAAGCCCGATCCCTCGAAACTCAATACTCCTACCAGCTTTGAAAGCCTGGTCCAAGTACTGGGGGACTGTGGCGAGTCAGAAGCGACGCACAGGATTGGCTTGTTCGCTGAACGGGCGAATCGAGGTCAAGGAGTACTCCAAGGACGCAATCTTTGTGATTGGATAAGGGATGCTTTGAATGACGATTCAAGCGAGGGCCGTGAAGCAGAGGAGGAAACACGCGTCGACGCACAAGGGACCGCCGAAGAGACAGAACAACGTTCAGGCGCAGATGGGGGTGCCGATGGGGGTGCCGGCTCGCACGGCTTCTCGGCAATCGGCAACATGTTAGGGTTAGGGTTAGGGTTAACCCTAAATGGGGGTGCCGATGGGGGTGCCGATGGGGGTGCCGATGGGGGTGCCGATGGGGGTGCCGATGGAAGTGCAGTTGGGGGTGCAGAGCCGAATGGAAACGGCAGCGGGAACAATGCCAACCAGGAGCCTCAGGAAACTGGCGACGACACACAAGGGTCAGGGGCAGGGGACGACTCTGGCGACGGGGAAGGAAGAGCTGCCGAAGAAAATGCTAGTGGAGAGGATCCTGGGGGGGACACACCAAACAAGACGTCCAGAAGACCGCGGAGACCAGCAGCCCCCATTTCAAAAGTCACCGGATTGTGGAAGAAAACCGTGCTGCCAAAGGCCGTCAGTGCGCTCGAAAATGTTCTGCCTGTCCTGGACAAAAAAACAACTGAAGGGGCAACTAGACAGGCTATTGCCAGTCTAGTGGAACAAGGAACACTGATCGAAATTGGCGTGCAACTTCTCATCATCACTGCCAAACAACTGCAACAGCAACAGGCCTTTGAGGATGCCGCAGATGATGCCTCGGGGCAGCAGGAGGCCCCGGAGGATGCCTCGGGGCAGCAGGAGGCCGCGGAGGGGGGCAGCGATAATGACGAGGACGGCGATTCCTCCAACCAGGATCAGGTGGCCGCGGGGGGGAGCATCAATGACAAGGATGATTCCAGTGACGAGGATGATTCCGGTGACGAGGATGATTCCGGTGACGAGGATGATTCCGGTGACGAGGATGATTCCGGTGACGAGGATGATTCCAGTGACGACGACAAAGGCAAGAAGGGGTGCAGATACGTACACAGCGAAAGCAGAGTAAGCAAGACAGGCAGGGAAGACGTGTCATCTGACGAAAGCGAGAACGAACCAAACGAATATGAGATTGATCAAGTAGCCGAGAAAGAGGGCGCTGAAGACGACGCAAAAGGCTACCAGCCGGAAAAGCACCTCGCATTTGATCAAGCCGCCCCGTCTCCAGTTCCTCAAGAAAAACAACCAGTTTCTCGAGGGAAACAATTAAGAACGCCACTTGACGCCCCCCCCGCTGAAGAATCATCAGATGAGGATTCTGATGATGAGCCACACACGGAGCCACCACAGAAGAAGATCAAACTAAATGCTACACCTCCCGGGACAGGACGAACCAAGCATTCTAATTCGGATGGTTCTAGTTCGGAGGGTTCTATTTCGAGGCCGCCGAGAGTTGGCTATCAAAACGCTAGGACCCGCGGCAAGCTGCCGAGGACCGACACATCCAAGATTCCTGACCCATGGACAGCGGCGGGCAATGATTTGATCGACACCTCGGAAGGAAGCGCTGAAGAAGGCGCCGCTGCCGAGAATACAAACGCTAGCCAAGAGAACCGCAAGCAGCCTGCCAAAACCAACGAACCACGTAAGAAGAAGCGCCAGCCTGCGCCCGACCCGGACCAGGATGCCGACGAGGATAACGAGACGAACAACGAGACCCCCCTCCTGGAGACCCAAGAACGAGAAGACGCAGACGACGAGGAAATGGCCGAGTCGCAACGGGGACTCGAGGCCATGCGGCAAGCAGGTCGAAATGGAGAGCTCGACGAAGAAAATGATGACCTTAGTGTTATTGGTTTTCTCGATGACCCAGAATTTCTCGACGTGTTTGCGAAGAAAGGCAGTTAGCCCGTGCGCATATGTAGACACATGTCGCCAAATAACTAAAACCAATTTTACGCGGGAACGAAACCCCCTCTATGGACTTTGTAACTTCCGGGCTCCCCGCCCATGTGCCTCGTCTGTGAAAAACGTCCGAAGCTTGAGCTGCTGCGTACAATTTTGATGGTGTGTTTGTATTCTACCGTTATTATCCACTGCACTTCTCGTTGATTCAGGGCTTATTCAGGGTGTCGGATTGAAAACTACATCACGTGCGTCCCTCTACTCGTCTTGTCGGGTATGGTGGTAGGTATTATTATCCGGACAGAACTCTTGGGGGTACTGCATCCTCAGCAGATTTCTGGGACAGGGTCGATACCCATCCGTGCCAGGAGCGTTTCTACACAGATTCCACCGCATCATTGTCTCATAATTTTTACACACCATTCCACCACATGAAATAATTACTATCTCTCGTTCCATCAACTGACCAGAATGGATACAGTTGTAAAAAGAAACAATCAAGGCGTGGAGGCGTCTCCCCTCCGTCTTCCATTTACTCACTATCTGGATTACAAGTATGTCGGAGAAAAAAGGCGAGGCTTGAGTGCACAGGAACAGACCTTTCTCATCAATGGGAGACCTGTGCCTCACTCCCACCACCCAATGAGCCTGCACGGGACTCGCACCAAGAAGGCTCGGCCAAGGGTGCAGCTCACAGAGGAACATGCACGAAGGCTGCGTTTGCCTACAATAGATGAGCGATCCAGTGATGTGACTAGAATCATCTTCCCGAATGGCAGAGTCAATTATGTTTTGTTGGCAAGGAGGCACAGCAAGTGCCCCGCCCTTCGGGCACTGCACAAGCACATGGACGAACGTGGCCCAGAACTCGACGATTTTTTGTCAAAATTGGATAAGATACGCCTGTTGAAGGACGACCTCGGGGGAGGTCGTTATGTTGTCTCTGGGTTCGGCAACATGGGCAAGAATGTCCCTCCATCGGTTCGCCCCCCAAATCAGCCCGCCTTGAGGAAGTCACTTAAACTGTCGGAGCACAAGGAATTGGCGAAACAGGTTGGACAAATATTTTCACACGTTTCAGAATGCATTGCCATGCATTGCGGGAAGGTGCACCACGAAAACCAAGGTCTGATGGAAAATCATGACCTAGTTTGGCCTTCTCTAAAATACCAGGGGAGAAAATGGAAATGGATGTGTTCACAATTCATTGTGAGACGGTGGGGCCCGGCCTTGGCATCTCCCGACTGGCCCCTTGAGAAGGAGATTGTTGCCGCACACACAGACCCAGGCGACGTCGACAGCACAACGTTCAATTGTTACATCTCAGGTGGCGGGCGGTCCGGCAAAGGCGGGCCTGTTGCTGGAACTGACCTTGCCGTTTTCGAACACGCTCGAGGAGGGGCAGGGTTCCGCACAAAAACATGTATCAGGGACACGGTGGTCGTTGTGGTGACGAACAGCAGGAGACAGCTTCACGGCTGCATCAAAGATGATGAGGATTTCGTCGAGGATGCTTCGGCTTGGACCACTCGCATCATACCATATATCCCTCAAGGAGTATACAACTGGATGAAACATCATCCGAAGGGAACCCCATATGTGGAGATCCCGTAGTTAGTTAGGGTATTGAGTGTCTCCACAGTCTGGCTCCGAACCCGAACGTAGGTAGATGCCCCCCCCACCGGCGCCGATATCGGCGGTCCCAGATCGGGGGAGGTTTTGATGTCATTTGGGAGTCTTTTCTAGATGGGAGTTTTTTTCTCTCTAGGTGTGACCTTAAGATAGTTCTTATAATTTTTTGATCTCGATCTCTCTCGATCAACTTCAATTGCTTCCTAACTTTCTTTGGAGAGGCCGAGAGAAGTGTTTTTTTGGAAGTACCATCGTAGCCCCCAAAATGACAAAAACCGGTATTCTCGCGCGCATTGCTGAATTTTGCAACAAAGAAAGAAAGTCCGATCTTTTCGACCCCTATGACTGTAACAAGAACGGGAAGAAAGTCATTCTCACGGAAGACTCCGAAACCATTAATGCCAGTCTAATCGAATGGGTAAAGGAATCATCACAAAGAATCCTTTGCGACACTATACCCGATGAGTTTTGGACTGAGTATGATCTTCCGAAACCAACCAATAATCTCGCTGAACTGTGTCCAAAGTCTCACGAAGAACCGTCACAGATGGTGCTCCTTGTTGTCCTTTGGTCGTGGTGCAGCCCCGATTGTTCCGAACACATCGTCAAATGTTTTCGATTTGGTGCTGATAATTGGAAAGTTGACGATGAGTATGGAGAAACTGATTGGCTAGGGTCGTTTGTGAAGTGCGTTTGGGCAAGCGTCGCCTACGCTCGTCAGGAGATCCAGAAGAAGGCGAAAGAGGTCAGCGACATGGAGGAATTCACTAAATCTACAACCCTCCTCAATGCTTGCGCCCTGAGGCAGGCGGTGTGCAATTCTTCGAGATGGTTCGGCATGCTCACTGTCAAAAAATCGTCAAATGTGTTCATTCGTCTTTTTGTCAAGGTATTCCTAAAAAAAGGGATTCTTCATGCCAATTTCAGAGGACCAATCGGCAATTTGGGTGTTTTGTCTGACACAGACTCATCAGTCGTTGAATTTGTCTCAGTAGAGGATTGGTTCAAGAACTTTATTATTCTTCCAATTTTAGGAAATATCTTGAAGTTGGAGCCAATGGCGAATCTCGTGAGAGGAATTGAATCCACCCAAGGAAAAGAGAATAAAGGCGACCTGAAAGAGATATGTCAGGCATTGGGGGAGAAGGCTGCAAAAGATCTCCACATGACTGGTGAAGAATTCGGCGGTGAGGAGCACTTCCTTGCCGGCCTTCTCTGCGCTTTTGCTTATCAAGCGCACGCATTTGTCAGGAATAAAGGCGCCCGTGGTAATTCTTTTCTGCTGAAGAACATGTGCAGGTATCCCGCCCTTGTCGACGTGAGCACTGGCGCGGAGGAAGTAAATCACCTGCTCAATGACATGATGTCGTCGGATCGCCCCGTCTTTAATCACGATCTTGTTTGTAGTTTGATCAACCTTCGGGGAGACATCCGCAACCTGACTCCCAAAGCGAACTGGGTTGGCCATGACGACTGGCCAGCAAAAACTGCCGCGTCAATTAAAAATACGCAGAGCAACAAGAGCAAGCTGCAGCCAACTGAAGAAAAGAGCACGAAAAAGCCACCCAAGAAGAAGGCACCCAAGAAGAAGGCAACCAAGAAGAAGAAGGCAACCAAGAAGAAGAAGGCAACCGAGGAGAAGGCAACCGAGGAGAAGGCAACCGAGGATAAGGTAACCGAGGAGAAGGCAACCGAGGAGAAGGCAACCGAGGAGAAGGCAACCGAGGAGAAGGCAACCGAGGAGAAGGCAACCGAGGAGAAGGCAACCGAGGAGAAGGCAACCAAGGAGAAGGCAACCAAGAAGAAGCAGGAGGATCCAACTAATGAGAAGGCATCCCAGGGGAAGGCCAAGGGGAAGGCCAAGGGGAAGGCCAAGGGGAAGGCCAAAGAGAAAACCAGCAAGAGACATAGGGACGATGATATCGCTGAGTCTCTGGTTGGTCTCTCATCCGAAACAAAGAAGGCAAGGAAGTCGTCACAGGAGACAGTGGCAGTGAAAACGCCCAAATCTGCCAAATCATTCCCGAGGGCAGATATCATTTCAAACGACGACAAGGAGGGGGCCAAGGGGGAAAAAGGAGAGTGCACAATGTGTAAGCTTGAACGCTCGACTGGCAAAAAAACTTGGGCACATCACGCAAAATTGTGCCCAAAGAGTACGAGCGGCAAAAAGGGGAAGAAAGCAAAAGAGAGAGAGGCAACACGGCATAGCCCCCGAAAAAACAGCCCCGCCAGAGCCAAAATCGATTACCGAGAGTGAGATCGATCAGAATGAGAGGATGACGGTGGCCATGTGTGTAGATTGCGCGCGGGACGGCCCCAGAGATTGATATTCGCGGCTGGTCATTATTTCTGGCACCCCGGTCTTGTATCTAGTCGAATTTATCGTAGAAATCCGTACAAAAACATAGTCCGTAAAAACCCTAACCCCCCAAAAAAGAAGAGAAGAGGGAAACAAGTAACCAAAGTAAAAGACTGTAGGAATAAGACCACAGTAAAACAGGATTAGGAGAGGGGGAGATTATGAATCCCGCGGTCCTAAAGTCACTGAAAATAGTGGTGAAACTTTATTGGTAGTAGGTATCTATACTGAAAGGGTGACTGAGAAAAGGTTTATCGACAGATAGATTCTCTTTGCTCATTATTTTTTCTTTTGATTTTTCCAAAGAAGGAGTTTTTGATTGTCTTCATTTTTTATGAAGGTCCTTTTGCTCACAATATTTTTAGTAACATCGTACAAGAAAGGTACGTGTACTCCCATACAATACCTCTAGGCCCTTATTGGGCTCATAAATTTTTCTATTCATCCAAGAGGAGTGACTTTTGAACGTGCATTTATCTTCAGGAAGACACCCCCCTCGAAAAAGGGTTGTTATCATCATAGGTACCTCTAAGTCCCTCTTGCTCATAATTTTTTAGAATGATCCGAAGAGAAGTGTTTTTCATTGCAATTGAAATTTGTTGACAATTTTTTATCCAGGTAGGACTTGCAGTCTCACAGAAACAACCTATCACAAAGACTGAAAAGAACAATGAAAGGTGACATCTTGGGCCCAAACCACGAAGCATTATTTCTTGCCTCTGTGATGGGGACAAAGATGATGCTTAGGTCCTGTGAATGGTCGGGCGAAAAGGACCCAAAGAAGATGGGTCTTCTCGAAAAAAGAATATCTATATGGAGTCAAGAGGTCGTCGTTCCAGAACTGGATGAAATAGTCAAGAAGCATAAAATGCCCGACTTTGCAAGCGAGGTCGTCAATACCTCGGATTTCGCTAGCCGCCCAGCCTTGCTTCACACGCGCCTCTTGATAAATGCATCAAAACACCTAATTGAGCTCTGCCGCTCTGGGCTAGGAGCGAAGACAATGGAAAAAATAAAAGATTGGTTCGGCATGATGGAAACAACAAGCCGTAGCCACCTGTGTGAGCTACCTCCCGGAAGTGTGGAAACCAAGATCACCGATGTGATTGACGACTTTCGTCGATTCGAGATCGATAGTGAATCACTTGGTGAATCAGATGCCAACGAAGATCATCCTGAGTACCCATACTTTGATCCTCACAGTCTTTACATCCAAGTGGCGTACATGGTCTATTTCTATACAAACAGCAGTGAAATAGCTCGCCCACCCTCCACCTCTGTTGGCTTAGGGAAGACACGCACGAGGAGAACCTTTATGTATGATTGGGAGTCTCTCTCCGGCGAATTGTTTGATCAAATTTTCGAAATTTATACACACGGACTTCACATAGCCGATGCGCCTGTCACAAGAGATTATTACTTCTCCTTGATCAAATTTCCCTACAAAGAGCTGAGGAAACATGTCTTGGATAAGGGCGTCCCGTCAGTGGACTTCTTGCACAATATGGTGATGCGCAAAATGTCCTCCAAGATAGCGGACATTTCCACTTTACAGCCATCCTCTAGGGGTACGTGGAGAAATCAGATTTCCCAATGGACGATATTGTGCGCTAGGGCTACTTCCAAGGGCTTAAAATTTTCAAAGTCAATTGGACGAAAGAGGGAAAAGGTTCTCAAGAACTACATGAAGCGTACAGGCACCAAGCCTTACAAACCGAGGTGCCCAGACTATTTCGAGAGAGACATTCACATCATGGGGAAATTGTCATCCCTTTACTACCTTCACTTCGACCCAGTGGGGAAAGTTGCAAAGCAGTTCATGACTTTTTAGGCATGAGCCCTAATACCTTTATGATTATGTCGTGGCAAAATGTGCCTCTACAGGGGGGGGAGCAAGCATGGCTGGCTCCAGTCGGGGTTTACCAGATGGCTTTTCATAGATCAGTCGCGACTTGGGGGTTTCTCGTTCTGCGCAGTGTTCGGTCCTGTATTTGCGCCAGACGAGGGGGGGGGATGCGGGGTTAGCATCAGACAAACACATAGTCGTTCATAGAGTAATGTCTTCTCCTAATACCTAGCTAAAATGGCTCGGTCAGTCAGAGAACAAAAAGAATGAAATTCTGTGATTAGGGTGTACTTCTGTCATAATGATGATGATAAGGAGAGGAATATCAGATCCAAATTTTTCAGGAAGTATGCTTGTTGAACAATTTAAGAAAATCCCTTACTCGCGCGTCCTTTTGACCTCGTGGAAGGAAAATGCCAAATGTTTAGGACAGAAGTAGGCTAGTGAAAATCGGATAAATAACTAAACTAAAATTTCCGAACAACATTTTGGTGAAAAAATCGTGGGAGTACCTCTAGGTAAGTAGCTCTGTCGCTCGTTCCTAGGATTCATAGGTACCATAAATCAATTTCTCCAGGGTCCGGGCCTCCTCTCACCGAATGTGCAGTGAGGTATCCCACACCAGCAGAGAATTTCTGGTTTTTTTTCTCACACATCATTCAACAAAAACATCATGGCCGACGATTTCTTCTCCGATCACGAACACAACTGCGATTCAAACCATGAGGACGACTCGGATCCTGACTACATTGAACCACCCAATAATGGAGTGCATCCATGGTGAGGTTCAGTTTACAAGACTGCAGTTAGCTAGAGAGGTCCCAACAACGTACTATCTGTGTACAACATCACTATCTCATCTTTCTTTTGTTTTTTTTATTATTAGGGGCGCAGCAAGTACAGCAACACCAAATATGTCTGTGCGACTCATGGAATATGGAAAGGAAACCATTAAGTCCCATTTTGATTGGTGTGAGCAAGTTAAAACGGACATGGACGCACTCAGTTTCGTGATCTCAACAGATGAAAAAATGTCAGAAGAAATGACGGCCGCCATACGGGAGTTTCTCCTTCCTTATGGCACGGGGGCACCCGGATCAGGGGTCAACTTCCCTGCAAGAGCAATTGGGTCTAACAATAGTACAGAAGGCATGTTCGGATGTTGTGGTGCCAAATGCAAGTACCTACCCAAAATCTTGCAGGGCGAGGAGTATCTAGTTATAGATGTGCCAGTGAAAATTGGATTGCACAAACATTGCAGGGGCAAGCTTATTCATTGCCTGAATGAAGGTGGCTCTTTCGTTTTCCCCGCCTCAGATAGCACTGGAGTATGCTTTGATCACCAAGCCTCCGCAACAAAACCAACCTTTAAGACTCTCGTCGAGGCCATCATCAACTCATGCAATATGCAAACGGATAGCGACCCCCTCCACATCATCCATGTGGCTCAATTGGGCTGCAGGGACCCACTCCAGAATATCGGGGACATACACAACATTTTTGATCGCATCAGAGCAATGAGACAATGCGGCTTGAAAGTTGAACTGATTCAGTTTGATATTGCATTTGGTGCACAAGTACTCCGCCAGAATCTCATCCAGGCGAGTTGCACAATACCGACAAATGATACACACACTCTGTTGAGAGGCAAAGGCACAACCACTAAAGTGTACCCTCTTCACGAGGTTCCATATATCCAGGATGAAATTGACAAACACTCCACATCAATAGAGGGCACAATAAATGTCAAGAAGAGAAACTGGGGGAAAATGCGTCATGAGATAGAAATTCGCGAAGACGAGAACAACGCAGCAGCACTATATCTCTCGGAGGCGGACGACTACCATACGCTAGCGATCAACTCCGACACCATTCAAAGTGTGAAGGCTTATTCAACCATCTCCCACGCTCTGATGTCAAAACGCCAAAAGTTCCCCCTGAAGGTTGATGACATGCTACATATTGGTGAGAGGAGCATTGAATCTATCCAAACGCTGGCGAAAAACCTGGGAATCTCCCTTCAAGAGGCGTTCGGTATAGTGCGGCATTATGGCATAGGTTTTCGAATTGAATGTTCAATTCGTCCTTCGGAGAAAGATGAATTCCGAGAACGTGGCCATTTCAATGACATCCTCCTTCTTGCATGCATGTCTGTATGTGAATTCCTGCAAGAGTGGAAGCCTGCTGTCAAGTTTCTTCCTTGTCAGACAATCGAAACCAGAGCAATGAAAATGGTGGATGAACTTACATCCATGGTAAAGTTCAGACACCAGCTTCAATTCAATGAGGCATACAATAACAACAAGGTCACTGAATGGCTGCGATTCCATTTATCAATGGTGATGATCACGATCGGGCTTATCCCTGTCTTCTCAACAAAGTTCATCAAAGAATGGTTACGTGACCTAGCAGACGATCGATTTGACCCATTCAACCAGGTCGGCGAGGAAGAAACTCGAGTCAATGAAAGGTTGGCTGCAGTTAATGAAAGAATGTGCACTTCTCTGCAGACTTTTTGCGAGGAAGATTTGAATTTTTCACGAAGGGGTGCTCAACGCTTAAGGGACTTCATCCACAGTCTGGATCACGAAGACCCAATCGAATGCTTCAAAGATTTGAGTCTGAAGGATAAACTTTTGCTTGCTCGAACGCTTTGGACGGATATAATCCCACACATGTCAGGCTTTTTGTCTCATCAAAGAAACAGACCAAATCTACAGGACAGCCACAGTCATCATGGCTCAGTTCAGAGTTTAGACAGGGATGAAGACCCTGATGCCGATGACAATAATCTAAGGTGGTGGAAACAGATGGACAAATGTCCTCAGCCTATGTTGGAGAGACTAATAACGGAATCTCCAATGCCCAAACATCCGCTTGCACTGGCAATACTCTCCCTTGTGAAGATTAGCACCCTGTGGAGTCCCGACAGACCTGGCTTCAACCAGATGCTGTGCGAATTCGTGCTGAAAAGCATTGAGACTATGCCCCATTCCAGTCGTTATGATCAAGCCACTGTGACTTTGATCACCCGAATCAGTAACAGCGACAATATCTCAGTGCGTGACCTCCAAAGCATGTGCTTCTGCCTGAATCTGATTCGCTCGATAAGGACAAAAAGCAGCACCATGACGGAATATCAAGAACTGATATGTCAACATTTTCACTTCCCCACATCTTCGCTACAGTTAGGGATTAACCCACAAACTGAGCACTACGAGGCGTTTCTAAACAGAATTCTGAATGAGGAGTCTCTAAACCAAATTCTGAATGATGTGCTTTTCTCAGATAGAGCCATCCTTGTCTCAACAGTTGGACCCAAGAAAACCTACTACAGAACCGCAGACAACTCAAAAATTGAAATCTATTCTGTGACAGAGCTCCTTCAACCGATAGAAGGAACATTACACTATCTTGTGGAGCTAGAGAGCAGACAACTTTATTACATTCTTGCCAAGAGCCTAAATTCAGGACATGAAAGTGAACAAGTCAGGAGTTCTGAACACGACTTCCTTTCCAGATCAGACAACATAGAACTTCTTTTCCTGACAAGCAAGGGCACAATAAACAAGGATTTCCAGGGATGCAGAACATTGGACCAATTGCAAACAAAGCATTCGGGCGGTTATCCAGCCGAAGTCTCCCTCGCTGTATATAGTCTCATGCATGGGTTAGATATTGCATTTTACAAAATGCAAACTGAGATAACCGTCTTCTTCACATGCATTACCTCAAGGTCTACTTCAAGGTCAATCAAGTATGAGATCAGTGGTACGAATTGGATCCCCCTATCGTCGCGCGCGCTGAAATTAACCTCCTTTTCATGGAACAGCAAGAACAAATTTGCCAAAATTACAACGGAAGACAATGAGTTGCCCGTCATCAGTCACATAGATGATTATTCAGTGAACCCCATTGCACAGGATCTTCAACGAATAAGGCTAAGAAACCTCAGCGAAGTCCCCAATGCCAAGAGGAGCGGGGCCAGGAATAGGCCCTTTATCACTGCCTTGTCGAGTTTACTGGCGAAGTTAGATCCGCAATACCTAGTTGAAGAATCAGGTGATCAAATTCCAGAACGTCTTGGCCTAATCTCATTTTTGGAGGAGCTGTCATGTCATCATCCAGGCGGGTTTGATGGATTTCACGAAAGTACGACCAACCAGTGCCCAGAATTGGGCCATCCGCTGAAACTGCTTGTATGTTCTTTAAAACAATCAGTCAGATGGAAAGAACTGGGCCACAAACTGTTGTGCCCCATTGCATGCCTCAAGCACCACAATTTGATCTTGTGTGTTTTGGAAAAAATCGGAAGCACCAAGACCACCTATTATTACGCATACATCCCCGATAAGCAAAGGGTTGAGTGCATCCAGTATCCCGCCGGGTATTGGAAGTACACTCACCGGCCAAAGACTCTATACCTCTATTGTTCAGAAAAGACATCACAGGAATATCACCCACAAACAGACCCACGACTTACAGAAGAGAATCTGTGGCGTCACACAGACTCTCTTGTCGGCCAGTTCTCCCACATCCCCCAGTGTTCTCTGGCGAGTAGTTTTTTCCCACGTTTCGAATCTTCTTTTGGAATGACGCAGTTCTACTACAAAGGAGACCCAAAAGACTACCAATTGAGACCCGAAGAAGGGAGCGCAGTAGTGGCGACATCTGTCACGAGTTGCTCTGGACACATGAGCTACCTGAATGTAAAGGGTATCAGCCACAGTGCGTTGGTATTGATTTTCCCCAAGAATGAACAAGGACGACCTCAGTGGGATGCATGCATCGTTCATCATCCCCTACAATGTCCGTCATACGCAGCCCAAGAATTGAAACGCATTACTGCAATTGCATCACAACGTGGTGGCTCTGCGGTGTATACACACCACACAATCAAAGGCAGGAGCATTGAGTGTTCAGAGTCTCGCTTCCTTATCATTCTTTATGCCTATTTGGGTTGGAAATGTTCCAGTATCAATCAATTTAAGACTGCAATGGAAAAGGTCAATTCGGAACGAGGTTTAATCGAGAATGTCAGACAATGGACACAAGATGTGATGCAAGAAAAGCGGTCACGCCCACCCTATTGGGTAGTGCATTTGTGTCCTCCCCAAATGTCATCACACACATCAAATTTCTCTGCCGCAACCCCATCGACATTGTCCACATCCACAACATCCCCAACCACAACAACGAACGCAGGCACACGCGAACATACACGCCGCAAACGCACACACCCAACCACATCAAAACAAACATTAGCCACCCCCCCATTGAAAAAATTAAGGACAGCCGAGGCCATGGCCATAGCCATGGAAGCCTACATGGATCGCGGGGATTGTGCAGTGCGATGGAGAATGCAACCAGCAGCCGGCTTACAAAACCCCCGTGGCAAGAACCTGTGCTACATCAACGTTGTCGCGCAGCTACTGCACGGCATGAAATGCACGAGGGAGCTGTTCCTGATGGGTCGTTTTTGGTCGGGACACGACCTGTCCTCTCTTCGAAAGTTTGCCGAATTTGGGGAAAAGGGAGGATTTGTCGCATGTGCTCTGCAACAACTTTTCAACAGGATGCAATTCCGGAATGGTCGCCCCATCGCAACTGCTTTGAAGGATTCCCTACTGATG
>Ga0208005_1000390_pt1 | contig 16759 bp, 38 predicted proteins | sample DEB19_08_DNA_3_FD_184530 | JGI IMG/M metagenome (GOLD analysis project Ga0208005, IMG submission 184530) | Aqueous microbial communities from the Delaware River and Bay under freshwater to marine salinity gradient to study organic matter... | ecosystem: Environmental > Aquatic > Marine > Coastal... | reverse complement strand
TCGGGGAGAAGCCGCAGGTTACCTTCATCTCCGACGAGATCGTCTACACATTCTACGCGGGCCCCAAGAGTTGGTCGCTGGTGGGTGTGAAGGGCGCCGTTGGGTGCATCGTCACAGAAGGAAAGGCTTGGAAGTTCCATGGCACACTATAATGAGAGCTGGGACCTGCCCCCGCTGGTGGGTAGCTGCTACATGTACGGGCCGCAGCAGACTGCGGAGGTTACTGCCGACGACGTGTGGCGCCTGCTGGAGCTGAGGGCGCGGCGGGACAGTCTCCGAGAGGCACTGAAAAACCTCTCAGCCATGAGCTTGCTGTTCCTCCAAAGCTCGGAAACGGGGCAGCAGCAGCAGGCTGCGCGCCTTGATTCGTGCTGCAGCCTGCTTCGGCAGGCCATCCAGAAGATGACCGAAGAGATCTCCGAGGCTAGGGGGATCGGCAAGTTCGGCTACCTCTTGGACGAAACGTGAAAGAGGGTGACCTCTACTATCTGGAGTGGGTTGACGCCGCGACCCTCGGGGGTCACGAGTGGCGGGAGAAGCGCGAGATCGATTCGCTGCAGGCCCCGCATATCCGCACGGTGGGCTGGGTACATAGGGTCACGGACACCAGCGTCCTCATCGTGAGTACCATGGACCTGCATGACACCAATGATCCCAGCTACTGGGGGGAGATGATGATCCCCCTGGGGTGCATCACCAAGAAGAGGAAGTTGCGATGACCATCACCCGCGCGCAGATCCCGCAGCAGGTATCGAAGCCACCCATGAAGAAGAAGATGGCACAGGGGAAGCCCAAGAACCTCAGTGCCCAGGCGAAGAAGATGCTGAAGGAGATCAAGCGTGGGTAACGTCTTCGACTTCCCCGGTACCAAGGCCAAGGTGTCCGACGAGGAGATCACCAAGGAACTCCTCACGGTGCTGGACGAGATGCGCAAGATCGTGGAAGACGATGCCGAGTCCATCCTCGTGGTGGGCTTCACCCGTAACGACACGGTCTATGGTGCCTTTGGTGGCCTGATGAACCCCATTGCAATGGCGGGCCTGCTTGAGAGAGTCAAGCTCCAGCTACTCACGTCCTAAGCTCAAGGGCTACTACCAGGTCACCTACCGGGGTATCGATAGCGTACCTCCCGGGTACACTGCCCATGAGTACATGCGCATATGCAACTGCCTGCCCAAGGTGCAGGTGCTGAGGCGCAACTGGCTCAGCACCATGCTGCGACGGCACGTGGACGTGCGGGAGTTCGACCTCCTGGTCAAGCACCTGCAGCGCGACGGGCGCCTTTGCGGCTACGAGCCCTTGCCTTCTTCGCGGGTGACGCGGAGGAGGAGGCGGATCGCACCTTGAGGATGTAGGAGTCCACCAGCTTCCGTAGCTGGAGGAGGTCGGCGAGGGCCTCCGGGCCATACCCTCCGCCCAAGGCGAACTCATGCATGTGCAGGTATTCCTGCAGGAGGGAATCGAAGGAGACAAGGGTTCGCGTCCCCTCGCCATCCCCCATGTCCACCATCACTTCGATGGCATCCCCCATGAGGTACACGCTGGTGTGCAGGGGAATCGTGAAGTTCCTGGAGTAGATGTTCATGGCATCAATCCTCCGGGAAAGTCCTGTAGTTATCCTGCATGATTTCCAACTGCTGGTAGGCGAAACTGATCAGGTCCTTCATGGACTCTTCCAGCTTGGGTTCGTACCAGACTCGACCATACTCATCCTCCCATGAAGCCCCCTTCATGGCTCGCGAGATGAGTACATCTAGATCGACCTCTGCCAAATATTGCCTATCCGGCTTTATGAGTTCCTTGGCATTGGCATTTGGGATAATCTTGAGGGCAATCTCATTGTCGTCGTACTCAAGAGTGACCTTGAAGGGAACCGTGTTAGACTCTACCGCCATAGGATTTCTCCATACTCTCCGGGTCTGAGGGTGAGAAGCTCCCAAGGGTCATAGGCGAAGGGCTCCCCGCCGTCAAGGTTCTTGTAGACCTGGCAGAAGGAGAGGGGGCGCCCGGCGAAGATGCGCTGCAGGGCTTCGCCGTAGACCTCGCGGAGTTTCTTCTCCACGTTGCGCTTGCGGGTGAGCTTGATCTCTACCACCACGATGGGTCCCTGCTGGGGTACCACGATGATGTCGGGCTGGCACACCGCCTTGTCCCAGTAGATCCACTGCCCATGGATGATGAAGGTGGAGAGGTCCCCGGTCTCAGCGAGGTGCTTCACCACCTTCTTCTCGTAGAGGATGCCCTTGCGCTGGATGCGCGTGGGCTTGTTGTTGCTGAGGTAGGTGGGCCTATGCCCCAGCGTTGGCGAGGACATCCAGCACGGCTCCTACGATCTCGACGGGGTTCCCCTCCTTGTCACGAAGGGCGGCGTCGCGCATCACTTCGAGGGGGACACCGTGCTGCAGGGCAAGGGACACCAGGGTGGCAGCGGTGCAGCAGATGGCGTAGAGGTCGGTGCCGGCGCGGGGGCCCGAGATGAAGACCTCCCACACCTTCCCACCCAGGGTGGAGTAGCTGAGATGGTAGCGTTCCCCGTTGAAGTAGAGATCCTCGATGGTGGACTCACGGCGCCCGGGGAGGCGGAAACGAGAAGCTGAGATTGCTGCGGACGACATAGACGGTTCCTTCCTTCTCGACGCGCACATCTACCTCGATGTCCTTCTTGCGGTAGTAGGCGCGGATGCGATTGGCCAGCAGTGTACTATAGTGGCGGGAGCCTAGGTAGTCAGGATATTCCATCGGGGTTGTCCTTTTTCTTCTTGCCCCAATTCATCCCTACCTGGTACTCCCAGGGTATGAGCATTGGGCGGGTCTTCCCCCAAATATCCGTCACATCCAAGGTACGTGTCAAGCATTTAAGTATCTCCGGTACAAGAATATCCTTGCGGTCCACGGGTACCTGGCAGAAGGCAGCATCGTGGATGTTGTTGAGGATCTGCACTTCGGGCAGGTTCTGGTAGATTGATAGCAATCCGTGGGATGTCATGTCTCCCACGGTACTCTGGGGTACGTAGGCGATGGCAGCGCGCACGGTGGCGTCGTCCCGGGGATTACCCCAGAAGCTACGTTTCCTGCCAAAGGGAGTGACGAGGTAGCGCACGGTCTGCAGTTGCTGGGCTACCCAGATCTGCCACTTGCGCAGGAAGGGGAAGGCCTTGAAGTACTTGGCCTGGAACTCCTCGATGACGGGCAGGTCTACCTTGAGGACCCGAGATATCGTGTGAGCTGTTCCACCATAGTTAGAACCATGGGCAGCTCTCTTTGCGATATCGCGAAAGGACATCTCTCGATAGTACTTGCGATCCGCCAGCTCGCGCTTAGGTTCAAAGCCGAAGACCATAGCGGCCACCATGGTATGGACATCTCCGGATTCGATGGCCCTGATGTAATTCTCATCTCCGGCCAGGTATGCGACAACCCGGGCCTCAGCACCCTGTTGATCACAGTTGACGAAGACGTAGCCAGGATCCGGTACGAATATGCGACGGATGTAGTCATCGATGTTCTGAAGATTAGATCCCCAACCAAATGGATGGCTACTACTGCTCCAGCGCCCGGTATCCGTGCCGCCAATATTGAAGCTAGCATGCCATCGTGAGTGAGGGGAAAGGTCCTTGGTGAGGGTGTCAATGGTCTTCTCCAGGTCACGTAGCGTGAGGAGGCACAGGCAGATGGGTATGGCGCGTATGTGCTCACGACTCAGGCGCTCCAAGGTATCGCGGTCGGTGCTGAGTTTCCTCTCGCCCTTCTTCGATACGTAGACCTCCGGGATATGGAGGTCCTTGTACAGGAGCTTCTTGAGTTGCACGGAACTGCGCGGGTTGATGGTGCGTCCCCACACCCCCTTGCAGATGCGATCAAAGATCTGCAACGCACGGTCGTGTTGCTCGCGTAGCTCGGCCACCATGGCGTCGCGCTTCGCGGTGTCCACGAGTATGCCCCGCTCCATCATGTCGAGGACCATGGGCAGGAGGCTGCGCTCGAACTCGTAGGTGGGGCACCGGGGTATTGCCGATGCCACCTCCTGGGTGAGCATGCCATCAAGCCCATTGTACACGAGGTACTGCAGGGGGAAGTCCATCTCAGGAAGGTTGTCCGAGTAGAGGGTCTTCACTGGTCCTGCTCCAATGCGAGCATGAGGGTGAGCATGAGGTGGTAGGCTTGGCGCCGGGGGAGGGGGATGCGATGCAGGGTTCCCTGCAGCACGACGTTGAGGGTGATGTCGCTGGTGCGCGTGGCGTAGACCAGGATGGGGGGCTCGTAGTTCATCGCCTCAGGGTTTCGCCCTTGTCGATCATGCGCTGGACCCGGCTGCGGAACAACGAATAGTCCAGATCGAGGAGATTGCACATGCCCTTGAGTTCCGTGGCCGAGGAGGAGAAGATCACGCTGCGAGCGGCACGACGATGGTGCTCGGGGGTGTTGGGGTTGGTGGCATCATCCACGGCTTGGATGATGATGGCAAGGAGGAGCTTCTCTTCTGGCACAAGGCTTCGGCCTTCAAGTTCGTCGGCCATGTAGTAGGTGATGTCGTCCCAGCCAAGGGCCACGAAGAGTTCACTCATCCTTCTTGTTCCTATCCTTCACCTTGCTCTGGCGCAAGAGCTTCCATGACTTCTCGTTGCAGTAGATGCTACCCAGGAAGCCAAGGGACTTGGGCCATTCGATCTCGTTACTATGACTCATGAGCATTGTGTCGTCAACAACACCGGGTACCTGGATACCGTGGGCACGGAGGTAGGTGAGATCGTAGGTGGCGTTCTGTGCCATGCGCCCAAGGGGCAGGAGGAACAGGATCTGGATGAGGGCCCAGAGGTGCAGCTCATCCTTGAAGGAGAAGATGCTGTGGGGATTCCAGAAGGGTACGACGTAGACTTCCCTGGGGGAGGGGGCGAAGCAGATGACGGTAATCTGCTTGTCCTTGGTCTCAACGTCGAAGGCGAAGGAGCCTGACTTGAGGCAGGCTTCGATGCAGAGGTGCATGTCCCGTGGGCTTTCCACTATGTGGATGGCCCGGCGTGGGAAGACGCTGCGTGTCTTGAGAGATTCCTGCCATGCCTTCTTGAGGTCCATGGCAAGGACGGGCATGAGGGAGTGGTCCCTTACAATAGCCCGGGGATTGTGGGTTGGGAGGACACGGCGATCTTCCCAGTAGAGGATCGTTCCCCTGTGATCCAGCATCTTGTCGCCCGTAAGGCACCAAAGGGCAAGATCACCCAGAGGGACAATGAACTTGTGCTGCCTGCACTCGTCTCGTACTCGATGGTAATCTGGCAGGAACTCCGACCTAAGGTATCCAAGTTGGTAGTGGTAGGGGTTGCCTCTGGCTTCATCAGGGCATTCCTTCTTGGAGTGGAAGTAGCTGGAGGGATTGGAGAACTTGGGCATGATGCGGAACAGCGTAGCCATGGGAGGCTTGGGCATCCCCGCATAGCGCATGGCTATGTCCAGCATGGCTGCAGGGTAGCCCACCAGGGCGGAGCCACTGCGCACTTCATGGATGCTGGGGTAGTCTAAGAGGAAGATCATGGCTACTCAGGTATAAGTGCGGCAGGGGGCTGGAGACCAGGGAAGGAGACCGCAGTGCAAGTCTCCAGCCTTGAGGATGCTGCCGCTCACCCCTGCTCCGGCACTGCGGCTAGGGGAAATAGGGTAGGGGATGCCGCCCCCTCGCTCACCACTGGGCAGGTGACGCCACGTGTCAGGCGGCAGTGATGTTGACGCACTCCCAGAAGGTGCGGGTGCCGTCCTGCGACTTCCTCTCGGTGAAGTCGAACTTGACCTGCTCACCAACGATGCCGCTGGCGAGTTCCACCGCCGAGCCAGCCTTGATGGCGGAGGGGTTCACGCGACGCACCACATCAGCGAGGATGCCGATGGCGGCCTTGGTATCGAAGAAGGTGGAGGACTTGAGTTCCACGTTCATCTCGACACCCTCGACATCCTGGCCCGAGAGCGGCTCCTCCGGACGGATGAGGAGGCGCACCGTGCGGGTGCCCTTCGCGGTCGTACCGGAGAGGGTGCCGCAGATGATGCCAGCGTACTTGCCCTTCGGGAGGAACTTGCGGCCTTCGAGGTCTTCGAGGGTGTAGATGTTCTCGGACATTTTCTTTCCTTTCACAGTTCGATCTGCTTGAAGATTGCGCCCAGATCGAATGGCGCTTCTGCGTGCACCCGATGGGGTGCGCTGCATTTGAGGTAGCTCATATCACGGGTGGTCTGCGTGTGCAACACCGGCTTGCCGTCCTTGCGCGATGCGAGCCAGACGTTGTTCATGTAGCGGGCTACCACGTTGGGGAGCTGTTGACCGAGGAAGGAAGGGAAGGCGCGCATGATGCCGCCCGTCTTCTTGTTCTCGATCATGCGAATGTGGGCGATGAGGATCAAGTGGAACTTGTAGCGGTCGGAGGTGAGGCGCGCAACCTGCGTCTCGAAGCGCTTGTTCATGACGCCCCAGAGGGACTGGTCGAAGCCAGCCTTGTCGTCAGCGATGCCGTTCTCCTTGAGGACCTGGGACATGCAGGTGTCGTTCCAGAAGGAGGCGCTGTCGATGACGAGCACGGTGTTGCTGTCCCAGGTGGTGAGTTCACCGAGGTCCTCGTCGGGCAGCGTCCACTTGGTGGAGATGCTGACGGACTTCTTCCACGACTCCGGGTCCTTGGCAGGGATGGAGAAGTAGGAAATGTTCTCCGCCTTGCCCGGCTTGAGGTAGGCATTGAGGATGGCGAGGTTGTTGTCAAGGTCCACGATGCGAACCTTGTAGTCCTGGTTGGCAAGGGTAGCCAGAAGGCCAGTCTTGCCTGCACCCGGATCCCCCAGCAGGAGTAGTTTCATCCTGCGCTGGTTGGGGTGCTGAGAGAAACTTGGCATGGTTCACTCCACATGATTTCATCAAGATAAGCCCACGACATCGTCCCGTCAGGGAGGATGATGTCGTAGCTGGTACCTAGCTCCACCGTGTGCCGCTCGTCAAGCATGATCTTCACGGGGGTGCCGGGAGGGTAGCCGTTGATGGTGGCGGCCAGCGTCAGAAGACGATGCGCCATAGGGCCAGCACTCCGAAGAAGGGCAGAAGGTAGAAGGCGAGGACCCATGCCATCATGACGATGAAGCCTGCACCGAGGAGCAGGGCAAGGACGAGATCAGAAATTACAAGCAACTTCGCACTCATCCAGGATGCTGCGCGAGAGAAAGACCTCGCTACCCCAGCGGGCACGGAAGCTCGAATCCATTGGAAGAGATACCACACGGGAGACTCCTTTCGATACGATGCTGAGGGCGCAGGCGCAGCACGGGGGATGGGTCGTGTAGAGGGTGGACCCTGCCGTGGGGAAGGTCGCGTTGTCAAGGACGTTGCGCTCTGCGTGTAGAGTGTAGCGCAGCCGGGACTCCCTGTTGTTGAGACGGGAGTCGTCGGCCACGCCGGAGGGGAAACCGTTGTAGCCCAACGCTACCTGTCGCTTGTCCCTGCCCACGAGGACGGCACCTACCTTGGTAGATGGGTCCTTGCTCCATGAGGATACGTGGAGGGCGAGGTCGAGGAAGCGTTGGTCCCAGCTCATGCAATCCTCCAGATACGGATGCCGGTGACAGAACCCTCGTGCACGATGCGGGAGATGAACTTCTTCCCGGAGGACTTGGCGTACTGGGAGGCGCTACCGGCGATGCTGCCGCGCAGGAGTTCGGGATTGTCTGCCTGCTTGAAGAAGGAGTCTCCGACTTCCATCTCATGGAAGGGGTAGATGCGCTTGCGTCCAACGGCAGGAGGAGGGACGGGGACGTTCTTCTGGATAGAGATCATTTGGATTTCCTTTCAATTACAAGATTGTATCCGATGGTGTTAAGTATGGCAGTGAGTGATGCTATGGTAGGTGAACCTCTACGAAACCAACGGCGCGGTGTCTTGGTATCGACACCAGCCCGCCGGTAGATCTGGGTAACATAGCCTGGCCGTTGCTTCAAGAGGGAATGTAGATGTTTCAGCACGGGCTCGATGCCAGAGGCGTGTCCTTTGAATCGGCGCTGCGCCAACGCTATCTGCTGGGGGTGCTTTGGTTGGGGGGTCATGGCTTGCCCTCCAGCGCAACACGCGCAATCAAATGCGGGCACTTACCGTCTTTGGCCCATTCGGAAGCGCACTCGCGGATAGACGAGCAAGCGCAAGCGGACTCTTGCAGCGCCTCGCGCAGCCGCTCGATATCCGCGCGCAGCCGCTCGTTCTCCGCGCGCAGTTTCCTGTTCTTCGCATCCGCTAGCCAGTCACGATCCCAAGTGTGAGTCCACTCGCCACCGCAACTGGTGCAGCGGCGACTCACCTTAGTAAATCCATCTTCTTTTCTAACTAGTCGGTGTGTTGTATTTTGTTTCTCGCAATGCGGGCAAGGGATATTTGCGATTAGTTCAGATCTCATGAGTTGCCCACCAACGCATACTCATTGATGCGCCAGTCTGCCATCAGCAACTTAGCGGTCTCTTCGGCCGCCTCACGGCTGATGTAGCAACCGATGATCTTGTCCTCGTACCAGCAGGTCGCTGAGTCAACCGGCCCAGATTGCCTAGACGCGATCAGAACGTAAACCGTTCGCAGCCGCTCGTTTTTCGCGCGCAGCCGGTCAACCTCGGCCACGACGCGCTGCGCCATTCCCACGGGGTTCTCGATGTCGATCTCCATGTCAGGGACCGTAGTCGTCACCAGCCCGATGGCCTGCAACAGCCGCTCGATCTCTGCGCGCTGTCGGTCCACCTCGGCCAGCAACGTGGCGCGGTCGGCGTGCGCTACCAATCCCGGGATCGTCCAGCTGAACCCAGTTGTGTCGATAACGGAGCCGCTGCTTCCTACAAGCTCATGCCGCGCATGCCGCGCGCGGATCTCCGCGATCTTGTCAGTCATGGCAGTGCCTCCCAGATGGCGCAGGCCCACATGATCAGGTAGGCGGCGAGGGTGAGGGTGATGAGATGAGGGCGGGTCATATGCCACCCTTCTCTCGCAGGGCGTGGACCTGATCGTAGCCCAGCTCGTGGACCAAGTCGTGCGCCATGTTGAGGATGCTCTGCCAGTCCTCGTCGGTGATGGTGGTGCCGTTGCCACCGTCGCAGCTCTCGGCGTCGATGACGTTGCGGAGGTCACCGAGGAAGGCGGTGATGGCCTTGAGGGTGGCAGCCTGGTACTTCTCCACGGTGCGGAGGGAGGACTGGGCGAGCTGCTGCTCCTCGGTGGCGTCTTCCTGGGCGAAGTAGGCTTGCTCGGGGCTTAGGATGCGCATGGCGGTTCTCCTTTGGCGAGGACGAAGGGATGAAGGAAGGTGCCAGATTTCTCGGTCTTCTTGGCGATGCGCCTGCACCTTCGGTTCACTGCGAAGTTAGGAACGTAAGTCAGGACCCCCTTGCCTTCACAATTGGTGCAGCGTGGGGTGTGCTTGTTTCCTTGGCACATTCCGGTGCCCATGCACCTACGGCATTCGATCCTCATGTTGCCTCCTTGGGGGTGAGGGTGTAGCCTGCGAGTTCGACCGCGTCCAGGAAATGCCTGATGTCGTTGGTGTACTGGTCTTGCGTGTACTCGGGCAGCAAGGTCCAGTCCCTATGCGGAAACTCTAGCAATGCGAGTGCGGCGGCCAGTTCTTTTTCCATTGGCTTCCTCCTCTTCGAGGATGTTGATGAGAATATCGCAGATGCGATTGCGAAGTGCGGGCCTGCATTCCACGGATACAACAACGAGCAGTTGCTTGTCACCACGGAAGATGCTGCCGTCGATGTTCTTGTACTTCACCCCCATTGGGCAGCCATCGCATCAGCGATGCCCTGATAGGTAAGGCTGCGCAGCTTGGCTCGATGGGGAGAAGGACCCAACTTGTTCTGCCCTGATGGTGTCTGGTTGGCGTAGCGTTGGCGCGTCACGATGTTGGTGGGCTGCAAGGTGGGAAGACCCTTGAGCCACAGGCAGGTGCGCTTGGATGCATCTTCGCCAAACATCCACGGCTGGATGATCTGGTCAGGCTTGCGCCACTTGGAGGACATGACACCCACGGGATTCTCGATGGCGATGCGGGGGCAAGGGGAGTTAGCGAAGAGCATGAAGAACTCGCTGGCTTCCTGCGTGAGCTTGTCCCTCCCGGGGATGCGAGAGTTCCAGTGGATACCGGAAGAGCTGAGGTAGGTGCAAGGAGGAAAGGCTACGATCATGTCCCAGTTCTGGGCGAGCATGGGAACCACGTCGCCCTGCACATGGGGGCCGGGGGTTTCGGAGGGGAGGAGATCACAGGAGATTGCGTCGTGACCCCGTGCGATGAAGGCATCACGGACACGACCGCTGTACTCACAGGCTACGAGGATTCGCATTCTGCAATCTCCTTGGGATGAAGTCCTGGTAACGGAGGTTGCCCATCAGCATGGAGAGATGGCGCTCCCTGTCGCTGGGCGGTTCGGGCTGGGTCATGAGACGGAAACGTCCCTCTTCGCGCAGCACTATGCGCTGGCGAAGCATGAGGTTCAAGCGTGAGTTTGCGGCGTGGATGGGGACCCCGGCAAGGGCTGCGATATCTTCCGGGGTGAACCATCCGAGTTGCTCAGAGATCTGCTGGTAGATCTTCTTCGACCACTGCAATTCCCGCTGGCGCTTGGCGTGCTGCCTTCTGAGGGCAGAAAGGCGCTGCGCTGCAGTATTCGTCGCATCGGAGGTAGAGGGCGGGACGTTCTTCAACATAGAGTTTCCCCTTGTCAGACTGGGTGGAGATGAAGGACTCGGCCTCACTGAGGGAGGAGCAGAGCTTGATCGCAGTCTTGCGTCCATCCTTGCGGACTGCCCACTTGCCGGGGCGCATCCACATCTCGTCGGGAGTGCAGGGTTCCGTGTTGCTGCGGTGCAGGAGGACACGCTGGGTGATGCGTTGCGTTGCGGTGTCGTTGTCCCAGAGCGTGAGCGGAACCACGTGGATCTGCTGCTGCGGATAGGTGAGATTGCGCTTGGCCTCCAACCTGGAGAAGTCCTTGATGAAGACGATGGCCATGAGTGCCTTGGGTTCCTCGCCATGCTGGCGCATCAGCCAGGCGTAGGTGTTGAGCTGGTTCTCCCAGTCCTCACGGTGCGTGGCATTCATGAATGCCTTGGCCGAGGTGACCTTGTAGTCGAGGATGGTAGAGGCTTCCATGGTGTAGCGGTCGAACTCACCGGAGAGGGTGAGGCCTTCGACGTTGGCGAAGAGGCGCATCTCCTTGAGGTTGGAGGGATCGTGCCGCTTGATCTTCTCGTGCACTGCGGTGCCGATGAAGGATGCCACGTTGTCGTCGATGTCCATGTAGATCTCGTCGTCGTGCTTCTTCACGAGGGAGACCATCTGCGGTGGCTTCCAGAGGGAGGTGACCGAGATGTCCGCACCCCCGTTGTCGTAGGTGGGGATGAGAGCGGAGGCCACTGGCTCGGGGATGTTGTTCCTGTTGGTGTAGTGCATGATGTTCTCCTCAGAACGGGGGATCGAAGAGGTCACCCTTCATGTGTCGGGTGAGGTAATCGCTGGCTATGCGACGGAAGAGGTTGGCGGTATGAAAGTCGCCAGCCCAGTCGGCATCGTTGGCGAGTTCGTGGAACTCACGATGCTTTTCCAGCGTCGTCGGTATCTTGTACGGGGAGGGGTTCATCGCCTCTTGCCTTTCTGATCTTGGACACGAGGTCCCTGAGGTTGGTGATGATGGCTTCGACATCCTCGTCGGTGACGGTGTCGATGCTGTCGAGCTTGCGGAAGATCTCGGAGGGCTTCAATGCTTGGTGTCCTTGTCCTGGAGGGCGAGGTAGATCTCGGTGATGCGGTGCTGGAGAAGGTCGAGTGCATCCTCGATCTTGTCAGTCTTCACGCAGAGCACGAGGTCGGATGCGATGAGCTTGGTGTAGAACTCCATGCGGAAGTTGAAGGCATCGACACCGGACATGGTACGGGACAGCTCGTGGAGATTGCGGATGACGTGTACGCCGAGTTCTTCGAGGTCTTGCATGATGGTCTCCTTGGAAGGGAGGTCCCCCCACCTCGGGGCAGGGGGACCAGGTTGTCAGAAGGGGCACTCGTCGTAGACGCCGGTGTCGAGGGGCTCGGGGTTCTCCACCTCGCGGAGGACACGCAGGGAAGAGACCCGGACCTTGGTGTTGTGGTAGTCGATGGGCACGGAGACCACATCGGCAGGGCTCACCTCGCACATGAGGGTGCGATCCCCGCCGAAGTTGCGGAGGTACTCGTAGCTGCAGACATGCAGGCCGGTGCTGCAGGTGCGCTCCGGGTCATCGTCCACCTCGTGGCGGGGCATCGTGTGGGTGGAGCCCACCGTGTACTGGTTGGACCTGCCGGTGTGCACGTCGTAGTAGTTGTCCTTGACCTTCTTGAAGAAGAGGAGGTTGCCATCGGGGGTGATGGCGATGTTGTTGGTGCTGACGAAGCGCCAGAGCTGGTTGCGGCTGCGCATCGAGGGGTTCTGCATGACCTTGTCGAGGAAGTGCATGAGGGGCTGGATGTCGAAGCCCTTGTCCCTCATCGTGAGGATATGGGGGACGAGGGAGTGGTCCACCGGGGTGCCGTTGCGCAGGATGGTGTTGCCGTCCAGCACGAGGGAGGTGCCGGCGTAGGTGGAGATGGCAACGGCGGGAGACATGGCTTCGATGGCCTCGTCCCACAGACCCTGCCGCACCAGGTCGAGGACCTTGGTGAACTGGGGGCAGGAGGAGTCGATGGTGTGGGTGTCACCGTCGCGGACGATGGTAACGGTGTTGGTGGTGATCAGGTGAGGGTACATGGTAGCTCCTTTCACTTGGTGATGAGGTTGATGATTGCGGTGCAGTCATGCCGGGAATGCAGGATGCACTCCAGCATGGGGTACTTGGCGAGAAGGTCACCCATGGTCTTGCTCCAGTTCACGGGGGAGGCGGACCACAACTTGGGGAAGGCGGCGACAACGTCGGGGACAGTCATGCCGGAAGGTGCGGGCGGGAGCAATTGCATTTTGTGCAGGGCTGCCCTGCACTGGTCGCCTACCTCGTACCGGACATAGCGTTGGTAGGAATCGTGCCCCACGATGCGGGTCTCGTTGAGAGAGATCCACTTGCGGACCTCGGCCTCGATGACGGGGAGGATGTTGGTGGCACCCTTGCTCTCAGCCAGGGCCACGGAGGTGGGGGAGATCACGTAGAATTCGCACCCCAGAAGACCCCCGATTTCCTTGTAGAGGTCTGAGCACATGTTGAAAATCTTGTCCCCGATGGCGACCTTGCTGTCCTCCACCACGAGGTAGTGCGGGAGGATGGCAGAAGTGGTAGGTACGCGACGGTTCCCCACGTAGGTGTAGAGGGTGCGTTGCCTACGCTTCTTGGGGATGTCGATGCTGGAGGTGCGAATGTAGGGAATGTCGAGGAGGTCGAGGGGCTTGTGATCCTTGGCGCAGATGACCTTGTGGTTGCCCCCCTTGGAGTGGTGATGCTGGACACGACGCAGCCAGTCGTCACTGTCGATGAGGTAGACCTCGTCGTTGGGCTTCCAGTAGGCGTAGTACTCGTGGCTGTGATCAAGCCTCCACTTGACGCGGCGACGTTCGCGGGAGTCGAAGATCCAGTACTCGCTCTTGCCTCGGTTGTTGCTGTCTGTGCCTGGTTCGAGGGCCACGCCATGTGCGTTGTTGACGTTGTGCCCACGGAAGTTGACGGTGAGGTCGAACCAGATGCCTTGGACGCGCTGGAAGACAGAGGCTGCCGAGGTGAGGGTGGGAAGGATTTCCTTGAGGTGGGACTCGTATGTGGTGCGAGCCTGCGTCGTGCGGTAGACGATCTGCTGGATGAGCTGCGGGGTGTAGACGACTTCCTCGCGGGATGCGGTGACCTCGATGGTACCGATGGGGAACTTGAGTGCGATGGGGCTGTAGCTGTAGAGGTTGGAGATCTTGTTGTGGTCGAGGGGGTAGGCCACGGGACCCACGAGGATGAAGGGCTTGCCTTGCTCGAAGAGGATGAAGTCGGGATGGTCGAAGACGATCTTGGGAGTGGGGAGTTCGCCACCCACGACGATGGGGCGGGGCTCGAAGAACTGGATCTGGGAGAGGGCTTCCTGCCAGGCGTTGTAGTTGGTGCTGGGCACGGAGATCTCGAGTCCGGTTCCGTCAGAGTGCTTGCTGTCCGTGAGATGGAGGCCGGGCATGCCATCGCTGCCGATGCTGGCGATGTAGGTGCTGCATACACCGTTGTGGAAACTGCGGATGGTGAAGCTGTTGGAGATGGCGAAGGGAGACTTGGCACCGAGGCCGAAGCCACCGATCTGGGAGTTGGTGTTGCGCTTCGTGGAGTTGCCGAAGCGCGTGAAGATGTTGACCATCTCGGAAGGGGAGAGGCCGGGACCGTAGTCACGGATCACGAACTTGGCAGAGAGGGGACTCGGCATGTGCAATACCATGGGCTTGGTGCTGCATGCATCGAGGGCGTTGGATGCCAGCTCGCGCAGGATGCTGGAGATGGGGTTGGAGTAGAGGCGGGAGGTGAGAGCGCGGATCATCACCGCGTTGCTCTCGATGGTGAAGTCGCAGACCTTGGTGAGGCCGGCGGACTCGTGGGTCTGGGAGATGTTGATCTGCATTGGGTTACCTCATAATGAGAAAGAACAGGATGACGAGGACTGCGATGGCGAGGACGTTCACAGGGTGTCCATCTCGCTCCGCAGGGCAGGCTTGTAGGTGTTGACTGCACGACGAAGTCGGTGTCGATCCTCCACGTCGAGGGTTCCGATGTGGCGCTTCTTGCGGAAGGTATGCCACGTCTGGGACAGGACGATGAAGGACTGCCGGTCGAGGCCCGTGGGTTCGAGGTTGGTGATGGGGATGCTGGTGCCCCACGGTTCGTCGTAGATGGGCAGAGCCAGGCGCTGCGAGAGTACGAGTGCCGGGCGCACCGTGTTGCTGGGCGTGTTGACGATGTAGATCATGCGGTCCTCCAGACTCGGATGCCTTCCGGGGTGACGCGGCAGGTGAACTCGCCCCGGCCTCGGCGCTTGTGGTAGGAGACGAGGACCCGCATGTTGTGCCGCAGGTGAGGGGGAGCCAGGAAGGACTGCCCCACCTTCATGGTGTTGAAGGGATACTTGAAGGGACGACCCTTGCAGGGGACGGGGACGCTGGACGTGAGCTTGAACATGGAGGAACTCCTTTAGAGGACGAAGGTGTTGTTGGCCTTGGCCTTGCGGCCCTTGGGAGTGAGGCCAACGACCACTCCCTTGGGATCGAGGTGCCGGAGATCGTGGAGGTCACCGTTGATGACGGGGAAGCCTTCCCACGAGGTGGGCATGGAGTGGAAGACCATGGCCACGTTCTTGCCAGCACGGAGGAACTGGCGGCACTGGTCCAGGTTGGACTCGGAGGCGCTGAAGGTGAGGTGGTAGTTCGGGGGGAGGGTACGCTGCATGCGGTGGGGGTTCTTGGTGTAGTCGGTGAACTGGATCTCGGGGAAGGCGCTCATGATGTTGGGGTAGGTGATGCCGTTGCGCACCACGGGGATACGCTCCCAGCCGATGTCGGTGCTGCCATCGGGACGGGCACAGGGCTGGAGCTGGAGGGAGAGAGCCTTGCGGAGGAGGGACTCGGTGGCCTTGACCATGTCCCGGAGGTAGGCCGGGCGGTCATTCATGAAGCGCCATGCCTTGTGGATGCGGGACTGGCGGACGCTATTGAGGCCGTCCCCCTTCACCATGGCGGCATGGCCGGAGTACCAGCCGAGACACACTTCCCGGCAGGCCGGGGTGCTGTAGGGGCAGAGGTTGCCCGCACCGCCAAGGGTGTGGGGTGCCATGTAGTGGATGGCGTTGAGCCACCCGTGAGCCTGGGACTTGGCAGCCTTGGCATTATCGATGGAGTAGATACGGTTCTGCATGGGTTATATCCGGAATGGAGGGAAGAACGGGGCGGAGCATGGCACGACGGGGCGGCGGCGAGTCATGCAAAGTTTGCATGGCAGCCTTGCGCCGTCACTTGGGTTCGAAGGAGATGATGGGTTCATCACCCTGCATGATGCGGTAGTCCTCCCAGGTGGTGTAGTCGGGTTTGTAGCCGTCCTTGTAGGCCAGGCGGTCCTCGATGAGGATCTCCCAGAGTTCGTCGAGGGCTTGGGAGAGCAGGTCGTAGCTGCCTTGCAGGGGTTCCCAGCCGCTGATAGAGCGGGTTTGGATGGTGAACATCTCAGACCTCCATGATGAGGTTGGCGGCGTTGGCGAAGTTGGCGAGGGCTTCCCGAATGAAGCGTTGCCAGTCGCTGGCGAGGTTGCCCTCCCGGCAGAACTTGTGGGCAGCATCGTCGTGGTACAGCTGGAGGAGTTCCAGTTCTTGGGGAGTGAACTGGGAGATCATGGGGGATTCTCGGAGGGCTGGGTAGTATTCCAAGAGTTCGTTGCTCCCAAGGTCTTCCATGCCTCGGGAGTAGAGGCAGTCAGGGATCATCCAGCCCACGGCGCAGCGGATTTCCGCTCCGCCACGGTAGAGGCACCCGATGGCTCCGTGGCGCCTCTCGGCGGAGGGGTGGGCTTGAGAGATCAAGCCCTTGACCACATGGTTGAAGACGGATTGGCGCATGTCAGTAGCTCCACGAGAGGGTGTAGGCATGGGCGAGGCGCTGGACGCGCTTGAGGAACTCGTCGTTGAACGAGGTGCCGTCGAACTTGGAATCCACGGCTGCATTGTCATGGCAGTCCTGGAGTTCCTTGAGGAACTCGGATTCTGTCCGGAAGGCCTCCTTCCACGTGGGGTTGGAGGT
>Ga0208005_1000388_pt1 | contig 16842 bp, 14 predicted proteins | sample DEB19_08_DNA_3_FD_184530 | JGI IMG/M metagenome (GOLD analysis project Ga0208005, IMG submission 184530) | Aqueous microbial communities from the Delaware River and Bay under freshwater to marine salinity gradient to study organic matter... | ecosystem: Environmental > Aquatic > Marine > Coastal... | reverse complement strand
TCGCGGGTGTTCCGTCCGAGCCAGCACCTCCAACGGCGGCACTTCCTCCCGCACCTCCTGCGCCTCCACCACCAGAGCCAGCAGTTCCGGCCGTGGTTCCCGAAGCATTACCGCCCGCTCCACTTTCTCCGGCTCCGCCGCCACCGCCACCGCCAACTGACGTAGACGCTCCTGCGCCGTTACCACCTTTGCCTCCCCATCCCGCACCGCCACCTCCACCACCTCCGGCGTCGCCTGTTCCATTTCCAGCAGCGGGAGTACCGCCGTCGTAGTTTGCTATGGCTGTGCAGCCTGATGTTGTGCCTCCGGTTCCTGCGGTTCCCGCTCCAGCACCAGTAGTACCGTTGCCGCCGTCTGCGGTAATGTCGATACCAGAGCCAGTGAACGAGCTGTCCGTTTCCCCAGTAGTGTCGATAGTACCTCCTGTGCCCACGGTTACGGTGTAGGACTGGACGGTGAGGTTACAGGTAGCGGCGCGGAACTCGCCACCACCTCCACCGCCACCTCCTGAGTTGCCGATTACACCGCCACCTCCACCACCTCCGATTACTTCCACAGTTGCGTCGTTGGCTGCGCCGAGTAGCGGGCCATCGTCGATGATGTAGGGTGTTTGGTCTTCGTGTGGCCAGAATACAAACGCCGCTGCGCCTATAAGAGAGATAGCTATGAGGGCTTTGAGGCTATTGGCGAGAGACATACCCATAGGCAGTAAAGGTGACGTAGTCGACGCTTCCCGTCGTAGCTCCAAACTCAACGTACCATAGCTCGTCGGCTGTGAAGGTGGAGTTCGTGCCAACATCTGTATCGCTCGTGGCAGTCGTGCCGCACGTTATTGTTTCGGTGTCATTCGTGCCGTCTGTCACGTTCACGACCTTCGAGGTTCCGGTCTTCACGAAGCACTCGAAGCGGGTGATTTCACGCGCTTGGTCAATCCAGCGAGAGATTGGAATGGTGCCGTTGTTTATGAACTCCGGCGTTGTGGAGCCGATAGTGACTGAGAAGAGTGGTTGTTCGAGAGGAACGACAGCGGGGTATGAGGCGTTGGTCGAGGTAGCGACGAGGAGCTGATTGGCTGTGGTGTCGAGCGCCATTTCACCGATGGCGTCTACAGTAGGGTTCGTGCCGTTTGGTATCTCGAACGATGTTGCGCCTCCAAAGTCTACTGCGGCAGTTGCTATGAGATTGCCGACAATCGTTACAGCGTAGTTGAAGGTGGTGAGAAGCGTTGATTTTGCGATGGCGAAGACGTTGGTTGTTCCCAGTGCGGTACTTGATGCAAGGGCAAACGAGCTGTCTGTCTTGTCGTAGCCAATAGTCCATTCATCCCCGGACGGACCGAAGACCATATCGGCGTCGCGCCATGCTGCGGATTTCAATGTCGAGGTGCCGATATACATGCTCGCGTCGGATACATCCCAGAAGAAGGGAGCTGTTGTTGTCGAGCCTTCACCGCCAAGGATAACGTCGGTGGTGCTTCCGTTCACAGGGTAGAGGATGAGCTGCGAGCTTATCGTGGAAGTGGCCCAGCCGGACATATTGCCTGAGCCGCCAGTTGCAGAGATGGTGATTGGTGACGAGCCGAGAATGACAGGCGTTGCGGAGAGAGTGATGTTTGAGCCAGCCACAAGGGTCGTCGTGGCGACAGAGCCGAGGGTTTCAGGTGTCGAGCCGGATGATGTCCAGTAGGAAAGTGCGCCACGGGTCGGGACGCTGGAAGTTCCGACCGCCTGTACCCCTGCCGACGAGGTGATGGTGATTGGCGTGCTGCCGAGGGTCACGAACGAGGTGCAAGAGGTAGAGCCGGAGCAGGATACCGTGGTCGTAGGGACAGATTGATATGCGGTTGAACCGCCATAGATGAGGTGTCCTACAGGAGCCGTGGTCGAGCCAGTACCACCGCGAGAGATTGCGAGAGTTCCGGTCGTGTCGGAGATGGCGCGGCTTGTGATTTGGGTGATGTTGTCGAGGGTGATGGTGTTTGGAACTTGAGCATCCGTCACAGTTCCGATGATGTCAGTGAAGTTGAGAGCGAGGGAGCTGGTAGCAATATCCGTCCAAGTCGTTCCATTCCAAAACAGCAGGTCGCCGTAGTTTTCCGTCATTGCAGCAACGTCGTTCAAGTCTTCGATTGAGTTGTCGGTGAGGTCGTCGGCTGTTCGAGCTGTTTGCTGCGTTTCCCAGTAGTTCGCAGAGGTCGTTGAGAAGGTCAGGCCAAGAGATGACGTTGCAATATCAATCCACGATGAGCCGTTCCAGTAGAGTACGTCTCCGAGAGTTTCAGAGAGTGCCGCAACGTCGGAGAGGTCGTCGATTTGGTTGTTCGTGAGGTCGTCTGCGGTGCGGGCAGTCTGCTGCGTTTCCCAGAAGTCAGCGGAGGTAGTGGAGAAGGTCAGCCCGAGGGATGATGTGGCTATGTCTGTCCAAGTGGAACCGTTCCAGAAGAGAAGGTCGCCGTAGTTCTTGGTCATTGCTGCCACATCGTTCAAGTCTTCAATGCTCTCTCCGGTGATGTCAGAGATGTATGCGGCGGCTGTGTTTTCTGCTTGCGTCCATACGTCCACCCATGCCGGAGCTGCGGCTGCACCTTGTGAGAGGAACGCTTCACCGCTGTCTCCGAAGTCGGCGTCTGAAATAACCTGTGAGGCATTTCCACCGATACCCCACGCTCCCGAGCTGGCGACGGTAAATCTGAGAGCGTTGGTGACTGACGAATTGGGGACGGTAAAGAATTCGATGCGTGTAGGGGAGTTTGTGTCGGTCCATGTTCCGTCGCCCTTGATGGCGATGATGCCTTTCGAGCCATTGCTTGAGACGTAGCCAGTTGTGCCGTAGCCCGCACCTGCCAATTGAAGGAGGACATCACCGCCTGTGACTGCGCTAGGCGTCGCTGCGGGGCCACGAGAGCGGCGTCCTTGTATGAGAGTGCCGAAGGCGTTGGAAGCGTTGTTGGTGTCGAAGACTGCGCGAACGGGGTTATTGTTGCTGCCGATAACGTGGATGGTGGCGTTGGAGATGGGAGCTTGGAACGACGCGGCACTCGATATGGTGAGGTCTGCACCTGTACAGTTTGTAGTACCGATGCAGACGTTCTGTGCAAAGTACGCATGACCCTCAAATGCGGAGACATCTGTGGAAGATGTTGCGTGGAAGTACGGCGCTGCGATCTGCCGCCACGCTTCTAAACCACCTGCAAAGGTGGATGTGCCGATACCGTTTATGTCGAGGTTTTGTGTTGTTGTCGGTGTAAGGGCTGATTGAGAGAAGACGTTGGTGGTGAGGCTCCAGTCATTCTTGCGTGCTGGCTGTTGCGTTTCCCAGTAGTCGGCACTGGTGGTCGAGAAGAAGTCCCGTACTGTTTTCCAGTAGTCAGCGGAGGTCGTTGAAAATCCGGCAGGGACGGATTGCTGTGTGTACCAGTAGTCAGCGGATGTTGTAGAGAAGAAGTTGCGTACTGTTTGCCAGTAGTCGGCCGAGGTGGTTGACCATGTGCCGTCTGCGGTTCCTGCCGCCCATGAGGTCTGGCAGTCACCCGCAAGGCAGATTTCATTCACAAACAGGTCTCGCCAGTATTTCGTTGACGTTCCAAGATCGTAGAGGTTGTCGGTTTCAGGGAGAATGGTGCGCTGTTGAGTGAGTGTGGGGGCACCGAGGATCGGCCCTTCGTCGTGAGAGAGGGCAAGAGCACCAGCAAGGGCTGCAAGCACGACACCGGTAGCAAAAGCAAGGGGTGTAATAAATCCTCGATTATTCAACATACAAGATATGGAGCGTGGCTCCTTGAGACGGCGCAGCAACTTCGCTTGTGAGTGTTAACGTGGTCGTTCCTGAACCAGTCCAATCAGTATCTTTTCGATACTGGCCTGATGGAGCATCAGAGCCTCCTACCCATACGACACGGGCGTTGGCTGGAATGGTGAAGGTCTTAGTTACCCCGTCTGTGAGGTGGGAGAGGTCGTAGTAGTAGGTTTGTGCCCCGCCACCGCCGCCACGGTGAATGGTGGCTGGCTTGTCATCGTAAGCCGGAACACCAGGAAGGTTCTTGAGGGCGCGATAGTCGAGGCGGTCTGAGCCTTTTAAGCCTTCGATGGCGCGGGCAATGTCTTTGGCCTTAGAAGCAAAGTCTATTTCTTCCTGTACGCGCTCAGTTACTTTGGTGATGATGGTAGGGGTCATTGGTGCTTCTTTGGGAAGCTGGACGAGTTCTGCCTTAATGAGAGCGCGGATTTCCTTTGCAGAGGGGGCTTTGCCGTCTTTTCCGTCCTTGCCTGGCTGGCCGTCTTTAGGGGCGCGGATGTTTTTTTGAATAAACGCGATCATCTCGCGCAGTTCTTCTGGGGTGAAGTAGTCTACTCCTTTGATAGGGCTGTAGCCTTCTTTGCCTTGCTCTATGGAGGTTATGTGAGCTTCAAGAGCTTCTAGCTGCGAGGTCTTCTGAGCAAGTTCTTCGCGCGTCTGCTCGATGAAGTCAAATAGGGCGCGGTACGGGTCGCGCTGCATCTGTCGGAGGCGGTGGAGCTTTGTCACCATAGAGTAATTCTAGCATTGAGTATCTGTTTGATTTTGTCGTCGTCCATACATTACTTGGTGCCTTTTACTTTGTTGAAGAAGTCGGTGAGCGGTTGCCACTTGCCGTCTTTGAGCACTTCGAGGTGTTGAGGTGGAATGGTTATTGGCTCGACGGTTCGGATTTCTCCAAGAGAGGCGGAGCCATTTTCCCCGTATGCCTCAATGTACTTGCCAATGTGCTCGCGTTTTATGCGAATGGAAGCGCCGCTCGTGCCGCCGTATTTAGTTGCACCTTCGATAGTGGGGGCAAAGTAAGTGTCGCCATAAGAGCCGGGTTTCAGGCCGTCTGTCGCTATTGCTTCAAGGTTCTTTGGGTTCGTGTTGTGGAACACATACTCGGAACGAGCAATGTTACTCGGCGGCGTTCCAAACATCTGCACTGGTGGGTTTACCGCTGCGCCTTTCCCACCTCCCGAGATAGCGGTTGAGGGTTTTGACCCTTCCACCATCTCTGTAGGTTTTTTGGAGATAGACATATCGTCTACCATTGATCCGTTTAATAACTTTGTACCACTCCAATCTTCAACTCCTTTAACGTCTGCCCCAAAAGGGTTGTTGATGAGGATTTTTTTGTACTTATCATCCATCTTCGCCATGCCGTCTTGAAGCGCCATGACGAGCTTGTTGGTCTGGTTCAGTGTGGAGCCAGTAATGTCAATGCCTTCGAGGTCTTTGAGGGAGAGCTGGGCGTAATGTAGGAACTCGTTCATGGTCTTGAAGCCCTCGGGTGGTTTGCGGGCATCAAATACGATGTCGATCTTGTTGAGCAGTTCAATGGTCTCTGGCTTGAGGCCGCGCTTGATGAGCGATGCAGCTTCCTTTGCGTAACTCTGGGCACCTTTAAGCGCCACAGTCGCGGGTTTCTTGACCGCTCCTATCAAGCCGCCAGTTGGCCCGAAGGGATCGATGGAGATGTCGGTGCCCGGTGCCCGGAAGGGGTCGTTTGGGTCGGTCATAGCCCCGAAGATGGCATCTTTGGCACGCTTGAGGCCGGAGGCAGCGTCGCGGGTGATGGAGAGGCGGCCTTCTTGAGAGGCAAGGTCTAGCCCCGCCCCTACAAGGTCGCGCTGCGCGTGGGCTACCGTACCCATCTTTTCCTTGATCTTGTCGAAGTAACCACCGCCAGCCTTAGAAAGCTTTTCCTTGAGTGTGGAGAAGTAGGTTTGCTTTTCTGTTGGTTGTGTGGTTTGCTGTGGCATATGTTGATGTTACTGGGTGGTTTGGCTCTGGGCGTAGGCTTGGGGTTGATGGCTATTCTGTTTGACGAGTAAGTAGCGGGAAAGCCGATTTTAAGAGCGCACCTCCTTTCGTCATTGCGCCGCTATTTTGTATGCCTTGGGCAAAGTTTGTGATGACTGATGGCATGGTCATTGCTCTGCGTCCAAAGGAGGCCATGAGGGCCGGGGCCACATTACCGCCAGCTAATCCACCTCCGGCAAAAATAGCGTCCATGATGGAGATGACTTGGTTGTTTCCCATGCGGGCTGCTTCGCGGGCTAGAGCTTCGGCCGCGTCAATGTAGAAGGCATAGTTCTTCATTACCTCGCCCATGCCTGGTGTTTTATTCAAGCGTCCACGAAGAACGTCGGAGAGTTGTTTGAGGTTTTCTTGTGACAAAGATAGTTTGGGCGGGACAGTCTTATATGATGATTGAACACGGAGGCCGTCTAGTAGTCTGCGAGCTTCAAGTGCCGTTTTAACGTCGACTTTGCCTTTGGAAGCCACGATAGTATCCGCGATGACCTTTGCTTTCTGAGACATTTCACCAAAACCGACTTCGGCGTATTCTTGTTCTATTGTTCTGAATAGTTTGAGGAAGTTGGCTTCGTTCATGCCAACTTTTGACTTTGCTGTATTTGCTATCTGTTGGGCTTGGAGTTCTGACTTGAGAAAGCCTTCAACAGTTGTGTCTGACATGTTTTTCAGAGAACCGGACAGTCCCCGATCTAATGCCTGTCTGGCAAGTGTTTCTTGAACGATGGGCTTTCCATCGCGAAGCTTGATGATGCCCGCGTTCATGAGGTCTTGGTAGAGCTTAGGATTGGTGCGCTTTATGTTATCGATACCCGCTGCACGAAGTTCAGCGGCCATGTCTGCATAAGCAGCTTTGAATACTCGTTGGTAGAGCTTTTCTGGGAGGTTAAAGGCGCGTGCTGCTTCACCTAGTCCACCAGTGATAGCTTTGAGACCACCGGCAAACAGAGCAGAGTTTCTTGCCTCTTTGAGGTCCGCGGTTTGAGCGAGGGTTACAGCACCAAAGCCCGCTCCTTCGATGGCAGCGCCTCCGGCAATGCGACCGATGGCCGAGAGCGCACCTGGTCCTGAGAGCGCGGCTTTAAGTGCTACCTGACCTGATCGTATTGCAGGGGAAGCGCCAACAAACTCGGCAATACGCTCACCATAGAAGCCGACTTTTTCTGCGGTGCCCTCAGGCTTGAGCTGCTGTTCTGAGAAGGTGTCGGTGACGCGGGGGGCTTCTGCTTTGATGCGTCCGTTTGTTACAAACTCGGCAATCTGGCCGGGCAAGTTGAGCGCTTTGGTAATAGGCGCGGCGGCATCGAGGACGTTTTTGGCTGTCGTGAGAGCGCCTTTGGCAAATCCAGTAGAGACAGAAGCGGCCGTGTCTTGACCGGGTAGAGAGAATGGCTGCTGTTGAGGCTGAGGTGGTGCTGTTTGAGGAGATGGGGCAACCTGACCTCGCAAGCTATCAAGATAGCCCTGAATATCATCAGGAGGTGCGCCCTGCGCTTCCATTGCCTCTATGTTCTGTTGGATTTGTTCACGGGTGAGCATGTTAGTTCGGGAGAACGTAGGTGTTCCCTGACTTTGAAGTGTAGGTTTTTTGACCCGTCTGCGGGGTTTCGTCGGTTGGAGTGTTTTCGTAGTTGGTCAATCGAGGTGGAGCGCCGGACAGAACTTCATTGAGCTTGGCGTCGTAGTCCTGGGTGAGTTGGTTCTTGAGGTTTTCCTGTGCCTTGTAACGAGAAGCGATAGCTGCTTTGAGGTCGGCAACGGCTTTAGGCGAGAGGAACGGCCCACCTGAGAGAGCGCGTTTGACGTTGTAGCCGTAGGTTGTGGCGAGAGCCTGAGAATACTTCTGAATGGTGTCGTATTCCCCTTCGCGCACGGCACTGTCAGGGTCGGATACCTTTGCATAGGCGTAGATCAAGCCCTGCTGCATCGGGCCGCTTTGTGTGTCGTCAGGTACGTTGCGGGCGTACTCGTAGCCCTGGCGGACCGTGTTGAAGTTCTTGATAAGAGGCTCGTTGCGGTAGTCGGCTGTAACGCGATCAGCTCTAACAGTGCTCTGGTACTGTGTGAGGCCACCACCATCTGTGTCTTTTGGAGGACGGAGCGAGGCGATGAACTGCGTGTACTCTTCCTGCGTTGGCTTGCGGCCGAGGAACTGCTGCAAGAGGTTAAACTCGCCTGGCACGTTCTTTGTAGGCGCGTCGGCAAGCGTCTGCACTGCTCCGAGAAGGAGGTTAGGGTCAATCTCGTACTGGCGAGCCATATCAGCAATGATCTGTGCGTCTTCGTCTTCGTTGCCGGTGAGGGAATTGAGCGCGACAGGGGCGATGCTCTCGGCATAGCCCGTCATGTAGTCGAGTTCTTCCTTCTTGAGCTTGCTTTGAGTTTCGAGCCATTGGCGTTGAGCGTTGCTCTGATCGCGGATTTCCTTGTTCTTTTCAATTGCGGCTTTCTGAATGTTCTCAAGTTCCTTTTGTTTCTGGTCTGCAATCTTCTCAGCAAGAGCGATCTTGTCGGTAAGCATCTTTAAGTTGTCAGCTTGAAATGCCTGTTGCGCTTCAGCAACGAGCTGAAGTTCTTGGGCATCAAGTTCTGCAAGCCGGTCCAGTCCTTGTCGCTCGGCTTCGGATACTACGCTGTCGAATGATGCAGAGCGGCGTGAAGCACCTGAGGCAAGGCCAAACTGTCCGAGGGAAGCCTGCTCGCGTCGGTTGATGTCTTCGAGCTGCTGCTTGCGGGCGGCAAATTGGTTCTTGATCGTTTGGATGTAGGCGGTCTGTGCTGGTGTGAGATTGCTTAGGTCGTCGAATTGCTTGTAGAGGTTTTCAAGTTCTTGGTTGGCGCTAGCGAGGGCGGTTTCTGAGCTTGATTGCGGCTGCTGTGTGCCAGTAGAGCCTCCAGGGAATACTCCGGCAGGCAAGGCACCGCTTTCTACCTCAAAGCCACGGGATAGATACTGGCTCACCAGGTCTTTGTTGATCGAGGGGTCGCCAATGTTGATCTTTTGAAGGGTGTTAGGGTCGATGAGGATGAGTGGCTCTGGTGCTTTCTGAGAAGTCTGGCCCTGCTGTGCTTGGGATTGCTGAAGCTGCTGGTTCTGCTGCTTGAGAGCCAGGTTGGTGTTGTAGGTGTTGAGAGCGTCGATGCTTTCTTTAGTAGCTTCTCGGGCCGAGCCGGATGTCATCACCGTTGGCTCTTTGGTCGAGGCCATTACAGGCGCAGAGTACGCTTGTGCAGTTGGGAGCTGCTGTTGACCCGAGAGCACCTGGCCGGTCTTGGCGTCGAAAGTCTGCCCGTTGAAGTCGTAGACGCTTTGACCTGTGCTGTTCTGGTAGATGGTTGCCATACTAGCGGTGTATTTGGACGGTTGCTCCTTTGATGTTTACAGCACCTCCGCCAGTGTTGCGGCAAATGAAGGCGATGTAGGCGTCGGATGCAGTGTTTACTGATGCGGTTCCGCGCGACGCGGTGATGTCATCGCCGAAGTATGTGATGGAAGTTTCCGCGTATGTCTGCGAGGACACGGAGCCGTTGTTGTTGATGTATACCTCGGTCACACCGCCTTCTGAGGTAAAGGTGTAGCTTCCTGCGACTGTCGTTGATGCACTACCGTTACCCCATTGAATGTTGCAGTTGTTGAGATTGTTCGCGCTGTCGTAGTTGGCTTTGACTTCGATTACGTCGTCAGCCTGTAAGGTGCCGCCTGGGATTTTGACGGTTGCGAGCGTTGTTGATGCGCTGGAGCTTGTCGTGAGCGTGGCGCCAGTGGCGTAGATTGTGTACGGATTGGGAAGGTTCCACGAGATTTGGCGGTTGGCGTCCATCATCGGAACGGATGATGAGGCCGTTGGTGTAGAGTTGAGGAACGAGAAGTAGGTGCCGCCGATACCCCACAGTCCAGTGATGGCGTGGTTCGTGCTGGTAGCGTTGGTGGTGGATGCGTGTGTGAAGAACGCCGAGGTGAATATCTTATGGATCGAGAAGTCGGTCCACAGGTCTGAGAGCTTTCCGCCAGTCAATGAGATTGGGATACAGTACCCGCAAAGCGTTCCGGGCGTTGATGTAGAGGACGAGGCCGTTAGCCCGAGGTAGTACGAGCCGCTTAGGATGGTTGTCGAGGCCATGTCGTCCGATGATGCAATGCGGAGAATACCGGCTGTGGAAGGCGTGGCAGGTACGACGCCGCCCGCGATCACTGAGTTTACCTGTGTGTCAACGTAGGTCTTATTGGTTGCGTGAGTGTCAGTAGTTGGGGTGGTGGTGATGAATGGATTGGTCGTGAACGTCCATGCGCCTGTGATGGTTTCGGTGTTTTGCTTCACGGCGAGCTGTGCGTAGAGCTGGGGTGGGTTGGAGATGATGAGCGTGGTGCCTCCGGCGTGAGACTGGCGCAAGGTAGTGCTTGCTGTGTATGGGTAGTTGAACTCCAAGCCTCGCGTTACTCCGGTCAACGTGGCGCGGTTTCCTGAGTATGTGATGCCAGTGAATGAGACGAACTCCTTCTTGGTGGCAGAGCCAGGCTCAAGCGTAGCGTAGCCAATGTCCCCGAAGTCCGTCGCCATGACATACTGGTTGTTGGAGATGGGCTTGAGGAAGTTATCGACGGCAATGGAGGTATCGGTCGAGGAGATGCCGCCTCCGGCGAGCTTGTACGTTCCTGATGCGACGAAGTTGAAGGCACCGAGGTTAGGAGCGACCTGCTGAACACCCAAGAGGCCAGCAAAGGCGGTGACGGCTGAGATAAGAACAGTGGCGAGTAATTTCATAGTGTAATTCTATCATTTTTAACGACTAATTTTGGTCGGTGAGTTTTTAGACTGAATAGCATTAGGGCCATGAGCAAGTATCTGCCAGCGTTGATCTACGTTGTTTGATGAGTAAATGGTTTGTAGCTCAAAGAAGTCCCTGTTTGCCAGTTGGTGTGTGGTACGGAACTTGGGGAAGTCGATGGTTTCATTGAGCTGGCCGATGGGTACGTCGCCGAGGGGGTTGTCTCCAAGAGCGTTGGATACGTCAGGCACGAATAGAAGGTCGCTGTCCGTTCCGAGGATGGTCTTTTCTACCTGTTGCGCCGCACCACCAAAGTCATAGTTGAGGGTGAGTGTGAGTTCGGTATTTGATTGGAGGTAGCCTTCCGAGTAGTAGCGGGAGAACACTTTATAGTCAGTCCTAGAGCCAAAGTTTCGGTAGGCAAACTTGGCAATGCAATCGATGTTGTTCTCTAGGTCTGAGTAAGTGTCGAAGAGTTTAACGGTCTCGGGGGTAGCATTTGAATGACCGTAGAGCGTGTCAGAGATGATGGCAAAGCGTTGGACAGGGAATACCTGAGGTGGTTGCCAGAAACGGCGCTGTCTACCTTGCTCGTCTTCAGATACTTCATTGATGTAGACAATGCTATCAGCGGGAGCTGATATATATATGCGGTTTTTGTGGCTCTTAATATGGCCATCGGTGAAGTCGGCGTTGTCGAAGTCGGGCTTGATAGGGTTGGAGAGGCTTTGCATCTGTACGTCGGGGTAGTTCTCTTGGAAGCCGAGTGTCCTGAGCGCAGGTTCGTTTGATACGAAGACGATGGCATTGCCGATGGTGGTGATGAGATCGTGCGAGAGAGCGCCTTGTCCGGCTCCGGTCTTGAGCTTCTTGACGCTTATGGTCTCGGAGAGTGTTGTGCCCACAGTAAGCTGCTCGAAGGCGATTTTGTACCATTCGCTCTTGCCAGCGGAGATAAACATGGTGCCTTCAATGTCGGCTCCCCCTACGCCGTAGGTGTCGAGAGTGAGAACTTCACCCTCCCCTGCGACGCGAGGGCTGGAGAAGGAAAAGTCATTCTTGGCTGTGGTTTTTGATATGTAGATGAGGTGCGAGGTGTTGGAGCCAAATACAAGGTGGTTGCCCGAGGTAAATACGAAGTTGTTGTTGAAGCCCGAAGCAGGATTGTTTGACAGTGAGAGTACGTCTTCGAGGATAGGAGCGCTTGTGCTGTATGTGTATACGGTTGGATCGGTTGTTACGGTAAAGACTGCGCCGGTGTAGCTTGAGTATGTGAACGTGCGCCACGTTCCCCCACTGTCTTTGATGCGAAGCGTCCCAGAGGTAGAGAAGCGGGTTATGTCGGCAGATACCGTGATGCTATTCGATGTGGCTGAGACGTAGAGAGCTGTGCCGCCGGTCCAGTAGAACGTATCGTCAGAGCCATCGACGTACACCAGCTCGTCGTATTTACGCGAGTTATTCCACCAGGTAGTGAAGACCAGGTTGGTTGAGGTCAGACTGCTTTTCAGTGTCTCCCAAGAGCCGTTGAAGTAGACCTGAAGAAGCGAGTTTCCGGCGCGCAGCGGTAGCTCCGTAGCCGATGAAGTAAGCCACTCGTAGGAGGCGTCTATCGGGGCAAAGGTGGCGTCCTCAGCACCAAAGAGAGAATAGCCTTGCCTACTTTCTACCTTTTCGCCGTCGTTGATGAGTACGTTCTTAGAGCCGGATACCAAATAGCGCCCGTCCGTGTTGGTGGCGTCTGGTTTCGTAACGTAGCCAAGAAACTTATCAACTAACTGGTACTTCATACGGAATAGTAGGTGGATTGTGAGCTTATAGCCTCATCTGGGTTGGATTGGTGGTACTCGGCATAGAGGCCAGGGTTTGAGCCGGTGCCAAAGAGTTCTTCCTTGAAGGTGATGCGATCTGCTGCGCTCTTTTCGCCCTGCTGCTGCTGTGCGGCACTCAGCGCTGCTTCGTAGAGGAAGATGTTGTAGCTGGTCGTTCCTAGATTGATGATCGTGTCGTCGGCTACGTTTGCTGCAATGGTTGTCGTCCAGCTTCCGGTCGTATCTCTGAAGATGCAGTCTGAGTAGTATTCAAGCTCATAGACTTTACCGAGGGAGAAGAAGAAGTGGTCAAACCGAATGGCACTAATAGCATCTGTGGTCGTAGTTACAGAGAGCCGGAGGTAGTCGATGGCGGTGATGTCCGGTGTTCCGGTGTCAGAGGTCGGCCAGTCAAACCGTACAAGGTTCCAGCCCGCGTGGAAGGCAGAGCGGTTGTGGGGAGCTGAGGCGGTAGCTTCGTAGTAGTCAGAGGCACTAGACCCCCATCGCACTGTTATAGAGGTGAGGTCTGCTGCGTTGGCTGTGGTCGGCAGGTAGACCCACAGAAAGAGCGCGGCGTCGTTCTGGTACGTGGTAAGGTCGAGCGCGGTGAGAGAGCTGTTGGTCAGAGTTCCTGATGTCTGCCCTGATGCTTTATTGAGCTTCAGAGATGCAGAGCCGGAGATGTAGTAGAGGGTGTCTTGGGAAAGGTCGGTGAGACCCACTCCATCGGCAGTCCAGCCGGTAGTCTCATTCATGGTGGCGAAGGTTACCGCGCCAGGAGAGAGAGACTTGGCTACGCGGAGGACTTTACTACCGTCAATGTCCACAACTTGAATGGTGTTGTTGGTCTTACGAAGGTCAAACTCCTCTCCTGAGAGCTGGTTGAAGTTGTCTCCCGAGGTTCGGTTTGCCTGCGGTTTGAGGTCTCGTACTTCCTTGTCTTTGAGGTCAGACGGCGGGGTGTAGTCATACACGCCATCATAGAGCGTGATGTACGTTCTGCGGAGAGTCTCAGCCGGATTGATGCGGGAGAGTACACGGCGGCCAGCACGCGCAAACAGGCTGTTGATGTTCGTGATTTCATTGACGGTCGTGCCGCCCATGATGCCTTCAAGGTCGTCTTTGGCGTTGGCTATCGTGTAGGACATAGTTATTTTTCGAGCTTGGTAATGACGCGCTCCATAATCTTAGAGTTTTCAATGAGCTGGGCGAGGATTTTGTCTCTGACTTCACGCTCTAAGTCTCGAAAGGCACTCTCGCGCTCCTTCATCGCTTTCTCGTGCTGTGCGCGCATGTTGTCGAGCGCATCAAGAAACCGCTGAGTATTTACTTCTCGGCTCTCGTTGCTTTTAATCATCACATAAGCAATGGCGATGACAGAGAGGGCCGGAACAGACAGGTCGGACAGAGTTGCAAAGAGTGCCGTTTCCATACGCGGCTAATCAATGATGAGTTCAGTGACGATGAACGAGGTTGAGGTCGCAAGTTCCTGAATTGCGTGGACTTCACCGATGTAGCGGTTGTCCTGGTCAAACTCGTAACATTCGCCAGCTTTTACTAATACGTCAGCCGAAGATGTGGCTGTAATAGCTGTTGATGACAGGGAGAGGTATGCGTGGCGATCTTGGCGGGCGTTGCAGAGGATTGCATATCCGCGAAGAGAGCGTTGGTCGAGCACCTTTGTAGAGAGCTGGTGGCCGATAGAGAATACCGTTGACGATGCAGAGGTGTAGGTGGTTTCTTCACGGGCGCTGCCAAATGAGGGTGCTTCTTCTCCGTAGAAAAGGACACCGGCTGCTAGGGCGAGAACCATTGCGAAGATGAGAGCGATGAGTGTGTTGTTGTTCATAGAGTAATGAGATTTTTAGTAATGAGCCGGGCTATTCCCGAGGGCCAGAAGCCCCCGAGATAGCCAAGCTCTAGTTGGCGCAAGTTGAATACGAGAAGAACAGCGAACCAGCAAACGTGCCTGTTGCTCCCTTTGTAGAGAGACAGACGTTCACGAGGGTTGCGGAACTGGTCGAATACAACATGAGTGAGCCTACGGTCATTGACGATGTAGCGTTAGCTGTCGTCGGGACAGTAAGTTCGCCTCCTGCAATAGAAACATCGCCGCCGACTGACAGGTTTTGACTGACAGTCCATGAGCTTCGCGTTGATCCTCCGAATACTTCGGAAGCCTCAGACGCAGGAGCCTGTACGGTTACGTTTACTGGCTTGAAGAACGATCCGATTGCGATAACTACCGCAACCGAGGCCAGAACAGCGGCAATTGAATTGGTGTTCATAGGTTGCGATTACGATAGTTATTAGACAGTGCCGTTAGAGCCGACAGCACCTTCCCAGATAACAGCGTCCACTACTTCGCGGTATTCCGCCTTGTAGATGTAGTTGTTATTGCGCTGGTAGGTCCAGTCAACCATTGCGGTCTGGATGCCCTGGCGTACCCAGCGGTAGATACCGTGGTTACGAGAGAGCAAGAACCACGCGCTTGTGGACGAGGTGTCCAAGAACGGCGTGTACTTCACCTGAAGGCCAGGATAGTGGCGGGAGAAGTAGTTGAGGTCGTTGTCCGTCGTACCCGAGCGGAGTTCTGACTTGGTGATTTCCATAGCCTCCTTGTGGAGAGCGTTAGGAACCAAGAGAAGCACTGGCTCATGAAGTCCGAGCGAGCCGTCCTGCGTCTTCTGGTTGCGAAGGGAAACAACTGCCGTCTCAAGGTTTGCTTCAGTGAGTGTACCCGTTTCGAGGTTGTCTACCGTCGTGCCATTGAGCGTGACGTGCGAGTTCGAGAAGAGCGCAACGCCGTCGTTGGTTGTCTCAGAAGAGAAGCCATTGTTGTATACGGCAAATGCGTTCTTGTCTTGAGTAAGGCGAGCGAGGCGGCCCATGTCGGCGATCATGCGATCAACGACTGAGTGCTGCTCGTCATCGAAGAAGTTCTTCGAGATGTCTACTGACTTAGAGTAGTTGACTACGTTGGAAGTTACCTGATTTCCCACCTTCATCTGACCAGCCGGAACGTCCTGCTGCTCATTGCGGGTGTCAAAGTAACCTACGCCCTGGAACTGCTCAGTGATGACTGCTGCGCGGTCGATAGTGTCTTGGCGAAAAGCCACACCATCGGTAGCGCGAGCCAAACCGGCTGCACCAGTGTAGTCAAACTCCTGGTAGAACACTTTGTCCAACGCAGTTTTGACTGTATTGGCTGCAAGTCCTCCATTCATAGAGTTTGAGAGTTAGAGGGATTAAGCAAGGTCTTGGTCACCCAAGTACGTTGCGCCCGAGCGAATAATGAAGTCTACCGTGTCGTTGTCCGTATCAACGCCGACGATGCAGAAGGCATTTGTGAGCGTATCTCCAGCGTCTTCGTTGATAGTCCAGTTACCCGCGTCAGTAGTAGCGCTGATATCAAGGTCAACGCGGTCACCAACGATTGTTGCTGCTACGTTAGCTCCTGTATGAGCGTATGCGCGGTAAATGATGCCCGGAAGGGGCATGTAAACGTCGATTACACCGTCAGCCGAAGCCGTTGCGGTGCTGTCGTTTGCGGCGAGACCGAGCATTGCTGTGTCAGTGCCGATGGTGTGGTCACCAGTAACACAAGCGATGACATACGGAGATCCGTTTGCCTTCCACTTGAGAAGCATCCCTGCGCCCATGATGCCGACTGCGACGTTAGCCTCAGTCTGGAAGCGGACGGTTGGAATGTTTGTGTGACCACCCTGGTCTACGATCCAAATTCTTTTTCCTCGTGCCATAGAGTGTTCTGAGCTTTTAAGGTCAGAACACGACTACGTTAGGATCTCGATTTCACGATTTCTTCGGGAGAGAGGCCGTAGCGCTGTGCAATCGCTTTCTCTTGAGGGGTCAGTTCAATCGGCGGTGTAGCCGGTGCTTTCTGTCCACCTGATGAGGGCGTTGATGCTGCTTGTGGCTTTTGGGCGATGCGAGTAAGCGCATTGATCGTGGTCTCTACCTTGTTCGCGTTAGCGAGGGCGCGAGCACGCTTGATGTCTTCTTCGTCATTGCCGGTCCGAACAATCGAGTTGTTGAGGTGGAACTTGATGAGCGCGGCTTCTTCCGGGGAAGAGGCGCGGCCGTCCACCTTCTGTTCGAGCGTGATAGAGCGCAATTCTTCCCGCACAACGCTCCGAATATCGGGTGTGTCCTCTAAGTCAGCGTCTACAGTTTCCTGCTTCTTCTGCTTCTTTAGGGAGACAATCGTGTGCTGGGCTTTGTCTAGCTCTGCCTTTGCTCGTTCGAGTTCTGCCTTGTAGTCAATGTCCTGCGAGGCAGTCTCGGTGCTCTGGGTCTCAGATGCAGCCGGGGCTGTCTCTTGAGACGTTTCCTCTGAAGCTGAGGTGGTGTCTTGGTCCTTGTGGTCTACTTCAGTCATGTAACGCAGTTATGGCCTGCGCTGCCGTTTAACGCTGTGTCG
>Ga0208005_1000385_pt1 | contig 16939 bp, 32 predicted proteins | sample DEB19_08_DNA_3_FD_184530 | JGI IMG/M metagenome (GOLD analysis project Ga0208005, IMG submission 184530) | Aqueous microbial communities from the Delaware River and Bay under freshwater to marine salinity gradient to study organic matter... | ecosystem: Environmental > Aquatic > Marine > Coastal... | reverse complement strand
TGGAGTTGACGGCGCAGACATGGGCTTGCGCGATGATGTCCAGAGTGGTGAACTCACCACCCTGGGACAACAGTTCGGCAACACGGGCAAGTCGGTCAGACTTTTCAATGTTGGCGTAGTTCATGACTAGAAGGGCACGTCAGAATCCATGTCATCGAACCCAGACTTCTTGCCCCGTGGAGCCTCGTCAGTCTTCTTGGGGTCATTGATGTAAGCCCAGCCGTCCCAGCCGCCCTCTTTGAGAGGAATGGTGTCCAGCTTGAGCATTGCGCCATTGCGTGTCTCGATGATCGAGCCGATCCGCAGATAGCGTTTCTTGACCTCTCCAGCGGCGTTCTTGTACTCGCCGACGATGGTGTTGATTTCTTTAAGGACTTTCGACATTCTTACTCTCCAATGATTTGTTTCAGGGATTGAACTTTCTCTTCTAACTCAGCCAGGAACTTGATCACTTCCTGCTCTGCAACTCCAATCCACTTGTCATCTCTCTTGACCCTGTGGATAAACAGTTGAGCTTTTGTGGGCATCCTGGGGTCATAGACCACATAATCACACCAGGGCCGGTCGGCACAGCGCATCTGCCACTGCATTTGGGCAAAGTACTTGCCCTCAACAGGATTCTTAGACAGCCAGCATTCCAAAGCCGTCTTAGACTCTGGGCACTTGATCTCGACCATGCCGTCTTCAACCAGACCATCAGGAGAGGCTCCAGACATCGCAATCGTTGGGTGATGGATAAACCCCACCTCCTCGACTAAAACGCCTCTATGGGCCTCGTATGCGGCTCTAGCGTTGGATTCCTGGTCAATGCCCCACTGAAGCGCTGCATTGGTGTAACCCTCTGCCTTCTGGCCTGTCATGCGCTCCAGCAGCAACTGCGTCATGTAGTTGGCGCGATGCTCCGAGTAGCCGGTCTTGGTCTTAGACATGACCTTGTGCAAACTGCTGGCCGTGACTTTGCCCATTCTTTGCTGGTGCCATGCAGTAGTTCGTTGCTCAGTCATGGATTTCCACCTTTTGGTTTAGCATGGGCGAAATAGACATTCGCAGGTCAAACGACGCCATGTATGCCCTACCTCGGTCTTCCTTTGCGTCGTTCATCATCTGTACAAAATTAGGGTGCTTCAGGACTGCCTCTAGGTGCATGGCAAGCAGACGGTCAATCACTTCTTGGGCCTCAATCAGTGTTTTGAGCTTCATTTTGCTGCTCCTGCTGCGGCCTTCAGGGAGGCTTGGTGCTTGACCCAGAACCGAGACTTAGCCGGTGATGTTGGAATGGCCTTAAAAGCCTCCTGGAGCGCTTCTATGCCACTCAGAGAGGCATCCCTGAGCGACTCGATGTGTTGAGCCTCAAACGCCTCATCTTCATCTTCTGTAGGAGATTTCTCACCTTCTGGCAGGTCTTCTCCGGCATAGATGTACAGACCGAGGCCATGCAGACCCAATGCCTTGGTCATGCAGCGCATAATGGCTGTATTGACCGCGAAGGCATCCGGGTTTGGGATAGCTTTGTTCCGATGATCCATGACGGGTAGTTGGCAGGTCATTGGCTTGCCAAAGATCGTCACCGTGACCCATACCATAGCCGTCCCGCCTGGGAGCGTCATGAAGGGTTCTTCTGTGTACTGATCCCGCTTGAAGGTTTCCACCTTGAAGGTGGCTGCCGGATCAGCTTTCAGAGCCTCTGCCCAGGCCCAAGCCCAGGAGAGATAAGTCAGATTTGACTTCTTCGCTGTATGCTCATTGACGTTCGTCTTGAGCAGGTTTTCTATTGACATCTTCGCTCCTTAAAGACCGCTGCGGGATGCTGCGGCATGGTTTGCATTGTATAGCGTTCTAAGCACCACACAATGATTTTTCATAGGTGCTTACCCTATGTTTTGCGTTTCTCTTGGAGCTTCAGTTCTTTGGCAAGCACTTCATGGCCGAGCTTCGTCACCACGCTGCCAGAGTCCACTAGCTTGCGCCTTCTGAGTGACCAGTAGGTGTTCCAGCTCCCAGGCTTGTCGTTCTTCAGCTTGAACTTCCACCCAAGAGCAAAGTGCTTGAGCATGAAGATCTGATGGTTTGATAGGCTCATGGTCGGTTCTTCTGGATGTAGCGCCATCCTCTCCAGGTGGTGACCTCGCACTCGTACTGCCAGACCTCGATGCCGGTAACTGCCTTCTGGCGTGTCCTGAGCTTTCGCATGGCCTTCATGTAGATCTGCCGCGCTCGCTCAGTGGTGCAGTCCAACTGCTTGCCAACATCATGGAAAGTCTCGTTCTCCAGCGCCACAAGCCGCACCACAAGATCCTCGCGCTCGGTCAGCGGGATGGCCTCCAGCAGCTTGATCACCAGATCATGCTTCTCAATGGCCTCTGTGTCGGTCTGATGCTCCCATGACCACCCATGCCTGGGTAGCTCTGGCAACTCAGCATCACGGCTGTACCAGATGGCCTTGACCTCGTGGGGCAATGTCTCGGTCATCAGCTTGCCGTAGTAGGGTGTTCCTTTGCCTCTCATCTATCCCATTGTATAGCAACCTAGACAACATGAATCAGTAGAAACCCCAACAGCTACCTAAACAATGTGTAGTAAAATAAACAGATGACCAAAGAAGAGGCTGTAAAGAGAGCTGGGAACCAGGCAAACCTGGCCCGGATTCTTGGCATCACCAGGGGTGCTGTGAACCAGTGGGGCGCTTTCATGCCTTCTGGTCGTCTGTATCAACTGATGGTGCTTAAGCCTGATTGGTTCTTGACAGACGAAAAAAAAGACTGATAGAATGCGCTCGTTGCCGTAGGAAGCGACAAGCAAAGGCCGTTTACTCATGCTCCTGCCCTCGAAAGAGGGTTCCTACCGGGAGCAGTAGTAAGCGGCTTTTTTGTTTCCTCCTAGGCATCCGTACTCCACACGATAGTAAGACTTCAACCTGAGGGCGTGGAAGAAAAGGGTAGCCGGTATGCCGCAAGGCTAGGGGGCAGTTCCCGAACAATCCGGTGGGCTGGTCGAATCGTCAAGCCTGGGGCATACGGTCTTAATCCGTAGCATGACGATCCCTTCAATGGGGGGTGAACCTAACTCGTCCTTCCTCACACTCTGTGGGGTAGGGGGGTCTTTTGGGTGAACCATATGAATTATGTTGTTAATGATTCAACGACAGGAGGCAAAGAGATGGAGTTTTTGATAAACATGAATAAACCAACAGGCAAGGCACATCTTTGGGAAGATGGTGACACACAATGCACGATGTATAGCACTGGTGGTATGAGAATAGAAAAATACAAGCTGTATGAAGACGATCAAGGTCGAGAACTTTGCCATATGTGTTTAAGAAACGCATGGAAAAAAAGAACTTACCTTACCAAACGAGACCATAATGTTTGAATCAGGATTCGACCGTTTCTGGGCAGCATGGCCCAAGTCCTTCAGAAAAGGCGGTAAGACTGCTTGTCTTGCAAAGTGGAAGAAGCACTATTACGAAACCCACGCCGACCAAATCATCAAGCACGTCGAGTGGATGAAAACCACCGACCAGTGGCGCAAAGACAATGGCGCGTACATTCCAGCCCCGCTTGTCTACCTGAACCAGCAACGGTGGGATGGCGCTGAGATACCAGAACAAAAACAGGCGGTCACAATGGCCGACCAGTACAGAGAGCGGGTTGCTGGATCTGTGGCGATGCCAGATCACATCAGGGAGCGGCTGCAACAACTGAGGCGCGGACAATGAATGAGCTGGCTCTTTTCGCAGGCGCTGGTAGAAGTATATTTAAGATGTTTCAAATATGACGACAGATTTTGTGGTAGTGCAACAGCATCCTCATATGTTGAAATACATTGACGCTTTGCAACGCAAGAACGCAGAGGCTCTCAGTTTCTATCCTATGTCCGTATTTGAGCGTGAATCCGACAAAGGAAGACTATTTTTGGGTTTGTTGAATGGCGATCCGTGTGGCTATCTATACGCAGGCGCTCAAACAGACAGAGATGTCAAGTTGCATCAAGTTTGCATTCAATACGACGCTCGGCGCAGGCTTTATGGAGCGATGATTGCGGCTGTTATGGAGAATTATGCAAGCGAAAGCAACGCCACAAGCATAACTCTTCGTTGCGGTTTTGATTTAGACGCAAATCAGTTTTGGGGAGCTTTAGGGTATAAGTGCATTGCTCACCAAATGGGCGGCGTGCGGCGAATGAGAACAATAAATGTATGGAGAAAATGGTTGCGCTCGGAACTGTTCGAAACGCTTGCATTAGAACCGGCGTTTGGGAAATCGGATGCATCAATGTGGAGAAAGCACAAACAGACCGGCGTTGTTTCGCAGTTTGTGCGAGGCAACAAAATGGCGCATTACCGTGCAACCCTTGTCGGCATGGATGCGGCAAGCTCAGTCAATGACAACGACTTCGCCTAACAACAACTAGCAAGCAGCAACAGCTTGGAGAATCCTGAGTGAACCATGAGCAAGCCCACCAAATCCTCGATAAAGTCAAAGAAGGGCGCATCTACCCGTCCTGTCTTGTGGACTTCGCCTTATTCCTCACCGGAGACCTTGATGCAATTGAAGAGGACGGAAGCCCTGGAATGGGTCAGGCGATACCGAACCAAAGCCCGGACTGATGGCGCGAATGAGGCAAACCAGTGGTGGCGTCAAACCATCGCAGATATTGAGCGCATCAGAGGGTCAGATCGCGCCAATGAACTCAGGTTCTTGATGAACCAAATGAACCAAACCCGATGACCTACCAAATCACGTTTTCTGTTGACTGCATACCGGAACCCAAGGGCAGACCTCGGTTTTCCCGTGTTGGCGGGTTCGTGCGAACTTACACGCCAAAAAAGACGGCAGACTACGAAACGCTAATCAAAACCCAGGCCCAGGCTGCGATGACCACCGAGCCGCTAGAAAGCCCTGTATCGGTCTATTTGTACTTCAGGCTACCTATCCCTAGGTCATACCCTAAAAAGCGCTCTAAAGCCTGTTTAGAGGGTTTGGAGAGGCATTCAAAGAAACCAGACCTCGATAATTTGGCAAAATCGGTCACTGATGCGCTCAATGGGGTGGTCTACCTGGACGATAGCCAGATTGTGAGCTTGCATTTAACCAAGGTCTACAGTGCAGCGCCTGGGGTTGATGTGATGGTCAGGGAAGAGGTTAACTAAGGGCAATAAAAAAGACCCCGAAGGGTCTTAATTAGCGTTTTCCTAAAATTATTCTGATGATGAGGGCTAGAGTTGCATAGAGCACGACTCCACCTCGATTAATTCGATTAACTTGGGATCGAGCACGGGCATGATGTCTATGCCCTTATGCTTTGCTGAGATCAGGTAGGCAACTGGAGGCCAAGCTGGGCCGCAAGTACCCGACTCAGGGTCAGCATTTGCTGGCTCGCCAGGGTCGAACTCAAGTTCACAGTCGAGCTCGATATCAGACCCTGCGTTATAGGTGTGATGGATTGTTTTCATCAGTACACCAATACGTCAAAGTATGCCAAGGCCAAGGCTAGCAGGGCGCCAGCGACCAGTAAGACGGCGATTGTGTCTAGGACTAGGTTTTTCATGGTCATTGCTCCTGATGGTGCTGCATCGCAGCATGGTGACGATATGCTGCAACCCGGTCAGCAAATGCCTGCGGGTCTGTCTCTATGCTTTCAATGGTGCTTTGGCTAACGTCGCGCCAAATAGCATGGATTAGCCCTAGACACATGGTCAGTTGGTAAGGATCAGCGTTGCCGGGGAATGGTTTGTCTAGGTGTTCTGCCCATGCCTGTGCAGTGTTTTCATAATTGACCGCAGGGTCAACATAGGTTCCGGGTTCAAAATACATGGTTTTAACTCCAGAGAACATCAAAATAGGCTAGGGCCAGGGTTGCAAGGGCAAGCCCGAGGATGATTGCGAGGGCTATGTCTTTGAATTGTTCACGCATTGGAAGTCTCCGATTGTTGGGTTAGATCAAACCATGTATAGGCTTTGCAATGGGCGCATTGCATGGAATACTGACCGCGCCCTGGTGGATAGCCGGAGTCGATCAGGGCCGCAGGGTCTAGCTGAGTGCAGCAGGAATAACAGCCCCAACGGGCTGCAACCCCTGCCGTTTGATAGGCAGGGAATTGGCTCATTCGGTCACCATCTCAGGCTTGCGCCCTGCCTTTAGAATCTTCTCAGCGGCCCCGAAAATGCGTTGCGCGGTCTTATCGGTGATCTCGCCGCCTTGTAGCCAGCCCTGGATATAGCCCCTGCACTCTGTCAGGCCCGGAAGCCCGAGAATGCTGCAACAAATGTAGGTCACGCTTTCCGCTTCCACTTCCCTAATGTCTCTCGGTGTACGCTCAGAATCGGACAATTGGCCCTCTGTAGTGTGCCCAAGCACTACGTGAGCCAGTTCGTGAAATCGGGTTTTATGGGGCAAAGCGGCGACAGGGGAAACGGCGATATTGCGCCCAACAGCGTAGCCCTGACAATTGCCGTCTGTATGATCGAAGGCGACTTCCGTAACGTCTAGGGCTTGCAGAGCGAGAGATTTATCCCATTCGGGGCTTGCTGGCTCTTCCGCGTAGTCTGCGCCCTCGGTCTGAGACAAAACGAACCAATTGTTTTTCAGAACAAATGCCTGGAAGCAATCGCCTGTTTTCTCGCCGTGCTCATCTTTTTTGGTGATGGTTACGGGCATACACAATTGGATAGCCTTAGACCCTTTTTGCACATTGCGCCCCAAGGCTTGCCAGCGCTTAAACGTAGCGATAGGCCCGACAGGGATATTGCGCCCCACGCATTGGCTAAAGGCAAGCATTTGATTGCCTACGCTGTAGCGATGGAAGGCGCTGTAGGCTTGGGAAATGATACCGGGCTGATTTACAGCATCTGCCAATAGGGAAGACCAGTTAACCGTGTTTGTCATGATGGCTCCAAATAGACCCCGAAGGGCATACAGTGCAACAGCGCACCACATAGCACCCGATGGATGCTACAGGGTAGGTTGTCAGTAGCCGAACATGAATGACGGTAGGGCTTGTTTGCGGATCAGGCTGGATCGCTTGGCTGGATGCATGTGGGCGACATCCATCCATCTGCTGTGGGCCTCGATGGCGACATCGTGCTCCAGCATCGCGCCCTGGGTCAGTTTGTCATTGCCTCCGAATGTGACCGCATACAGCGCATGGCGAGCCAGAGCCAGTTTTGCGGCATGGCGTGCTGCCTCTGCCTTGTTGATTGCTTCGATCTTGGTCATCGTAGTTCCCCTGAATAGACCCTTGTGCGATGTGCTAGGGCATGAGGGTATTGTATAGGTAGCTGCACACATGTCAACAGTTATTTGCTAGGGACAAACCCTAATAGACCACTAGGGGAAACCCTTAGAATCAGCAGCCTGAACAATCAACAATGTGAGCAAACGCTAATGGCTAGACCATGCCGTCACGATACCGTCAATTTCACCCGCATCCTGACAGACGAACAGCGCGCAATCCTACTGGCAGCAGGCGATGGAGACCTGACCGTAGGGTTCAATGAGTGTCTGTCACTCTGGGTCTCTATCAACCCCATGAAGGCCGGTTTCTGTGGAAATGTTTCACGTGGAACACAGAGCACCAAGTACCCGGGAAAGTACCCCGGAAAAGCACCATCCTCCCCATCCCCTCGCGTTTCACCTATGAAACATCCCACGCATCAGGGTTAACCCTATGCTCGTTTACCCCATCAGGGTTTTCCCTACTATCGTCAACCCTATTAGGGTTTTTCCTATGCTCGTTTTCCCTGTAAGGGTTTATCCCTGTGGGGTTTGTACCACTAGGGTTTGTATGGGGGGGGAGGGGTCGGGTCGTGGTGAAAAATTTGCGGGTACCCCACTCCCGCCGAAAAAGTCAAATTTGACCTATACGCGATGTTGTGCGCGTGGTGGGAATTGGTTGATTTGTATAGCCAGAAACGTACAGACGTACGAAGGCAGTCGTAGCAATTCTCATGGTCTTGAGAATCCACTGACTAGGTGGTGGGTGTCGTTTAGCGGTTCTGGGGAGTTAGTCCAGAGGTGACATCAGGCCGTATTACTGAGGGTGTTCCTCAATGCGTACCATCTTGTAGTCACCGCCCCTGTCTTCCTGGTGAGGTTGTTTACTGCTCTTCGCAGTTGGGGCTTCCGTATATCTTATGCCTTTAAGGGTGCGACTGCCACACCCGACATCCCTTTGACTCTTAACGCCAGTCGGTCGAATCCTTGTTCGACTTGCCCATGTTACACGCTTCACATAGCACTTGCAAGTTACTCTCGTCCAGCTCTAGCTCTGGAAACAGTGATCGTGGCTTGATGTGGTCAACGTGAATATAACCACCAACTTCTCCACAGCATTGACATTTCTTGCCCAGCTTTACAAGAACGCTGTACCTGAGTTCGCGCCATTCCCTGGTCTTGTAAAAAAGCGCCCCCATGCCAGTTCTGTAGGCTGGGATTGGCTGAAATACCGGACGAGGCTTAGGTTGGCTTTTCTTGGCTATGGCATATCCAATTTGGGATGCCTTCTTCTGGATAAGATCCTTGATCACTTGGCTGCTTAGTGCCATCTGCTCCAGCTTTTTCTTAGCCTTTTCTGCTCGTTTTTTACGCATGGACTTAACAGCCCTCATGCCTGCTTTGCTGTAAATCGCCATGAAAAAAGCCCTTTAGGGGTGGCATAGTCGCACCCAGCGAGTAGTCTCGCCGGCTATACCACTTCTAAAAGGCTTTACTTGGTGCGAACAAGTAGGATAATTTTATCAGTATTTGCCATTGACAGCTAGATGTTAGATTACTATACAATGGGCTGCATGGGATATAAAGTACCTGCTGTTTTGCCGAAGACTGAGTTCCAGAGAGTCAAAGAACTCAAGAAGATGCTGGTTGAGAGCAAGGGTGAGGCTGTGGTCAAGAAAGTCATTGACATTGCCCTCAATGATGACCATCCTATGCAGATGGCTGCGCTCAAACTGTGTATGGAACGTGCCTTGCCTGTCAGCTTGTTTGAGAAGACCTCTGCCCAGCGCAATGCTGTCAACATCACCATCTCCGGCATCGGCGTTGAGGTGAAACAAGATCAGATCGTTGATGACCAAGATATTGAGGACGTTGAGCCTAAATGAGTGATCTGAACTTCTCACTGCTGCCCTGGCAACAAGAGGTCTATACAGACGCCACCCGGTTTAAGGTAATCGCTGCTGGCCGTAGGTGTGGGAAATCTCGACTCGCAGCAACCATGCTGATCATCGAGGGGCTACGCTGTCCACAGGGTTCTGCCGTGCTGTACGTCAGCCCCACTATGGGTCAGTCCCGTCAGATCGTCTGGGATCTCTTGCTGGAACTAGGGCGGGAGGTCATCCAGACCAGCAACGTCAACAACCTAGACATCACCCTGATCAACGGCGCCAGAATCTACGTCCGAGGTGCTGATAGGCCAGATACCCTGCGCGGTGTGTCGCTCACCTTTGCCGTGCTGGACGAGGTTGCCGACATCAAGCCACAAGCCTGGGAACAGGTTATCCGGGCCTCCCTGTCCGACAAAAAGGGAAAGGCTATCTTCATTGGTACGCCAAAGGGCAGAAACTGGTTCTATGACCTGTATAAGCTGGGCACTGAGGGCGAAGATAAAGATTGGAAGGCATGGCACTTCACGACCAAAGACAATCCTCTGATAGACCCAGATGAGATCGAGTCAGCCAAGAAAACCCTGTCCAGCTTTGCCTTCAAACAGGAATACATGGCCAGTTTCTCCAATGCTGGCTCCGATGTCTTCAAAGAGGAATGGATCAAGTACGGGGAAGAACCTCAGTATGGCTCCTATTTCGTGGCGGTCGATCTGGCTGGCTTTGAGGAGGTTGCTAAACAAGCCGCAAACTCCAAAAAACGCCTAGATGAGTCTGCTATTGCAATTGTCAAAGTCACCGATGATGGGAAATGGTTTGTTAAAGAGATCATTCATGGCCGCTGGGACATACGGGAAACGGCGGCAAAGATCATTGTTGCCATGCGCGACTACAGACCATTGAGCGTCGGAATCGAGAGGGGGTCGTTGAAAAACGCTGTTTTGCCGTATTTGAGCGATTTGATGAGAAAAAACAATGTCTTTTCGCACATTGTTGATCTAACGCATGGCAACCGCAAGAAAACAGATAGAATCGTGTGGTCCTTGCAGGGCCGGTTTGAACACGGCAGAATTGTGCTCAATAGCGAGGAAGACTGGGATGTGTTTGTAGACCAGCTACTGATGTTCCCGTCGCAAGGTGTGCATGACGATCTGCCCGACGCCTTAAGCTACATCGACCAACTGGCGGTGACTAGCTACTTCGAGCAAGAAGACAGCGATGAGTGGGAGCCTCTCGATATTGTGAGTGGAGTCTGATATGGATCAAAACGAGTTCGATGAACCATCAGAGAACGACAAAGAGCTAACCGCTTTCGTTGTCGATCACTGTGACCGCTGGCGCACATACAGGGACACGAACTTTCTTGATTCTTGGCTAGAATATGAGCGTATTTTCCGTGGCGAGTGGGCTTCGGAAGACAAAACCCGCGAAAGCGAACGCAGCCGCATTGTGACGCCCGCCACGCAGCAGGCAGTCGAGACGCGGCACGCTGAGATCATGGAGGCCATCTTCGGCCAGGGCGAGTTTTTCGACATCCAAGACGATTTGAGGGATGTTGATGGCAATCCGCTCGACGTTCAGATGCTCAAAGCGCAACTGATGGAGGACTTCAAGCAGGACAAAATCCGCAAGTCTATCGATCAGATCGAATTGATGGCTGAAATCTATGGGACGGGCATCGGAGAGATTTTTGTTAAGACCGAAAAGGTCTTCGAGCCAGCCACCCAGCGCATTCCCGGTCAGCCGCAGCAAGCGGCCATCGGCGTTGTGGAGAAAAACCGCGTCGCCGTCAAGATAAACCCAGTCAATCCTAAGAACTTCTTGTTTGACCCCAATGGCACCAGCATTGACGACTGCATGGGCGTGGCGGTTGAGAAGTATGTCTCCATCCACAAGGTGGTAGAGGGCATTGAAAAGGGTATTTACCGCAAGGTCAACATTACTCCAACGTATGAAGACACAGACCTTGAGCCTACGCAGGAAGTAAGCCAGTACCAAGACGAGAAGGTGCTGCTACTGACCTACTACGGTCTGGTGCCCAAGGAGTATTTGACCGAAGAAGACAGCGAAGTGGTTGAGTTGTTCCCTGACGACTCAGCGGCTGAAGATTACACCAACATGGTTGAGGCCATTGTGGTGATCGCCAACGGCTCAATGCTGCTCAAGGCTGAAGAAAATCCGTACATGATGAAGGACAGGCCCATCCTGTCTTATCAGGACGACACGGTGCCCAACCGACTGCTAGGACGGGGTACGGTGGAGAAGTCCTACAACATGCAAAAAGCGATTGACGCTCAGGTCAGAAGCCATTTGGACTCTCTGGCGCTGACGACTTCTCCCATGATGGGCATGGACGCCACGCGGCTGCCCAGGGGCGCTCGCTTTGAGGTCAAGCCGGGCAAGGCGTTCATGGTCAACGGCAACCCAGCCGAGATTTTGTTCCCGTTTAAGTTTGGTGAGACAAGCCCGAACAACCTCAATACGGCCAAAGAGTTCGAGCGGATGCTGCTGCAATCAACCGGCACGCTCGATAGCCAAGGCATGGTCAGCCAAGCGGCCAGAGATGGTGCGGGTATGTCGATGGCGGTGGCCACGATCATCAAGAAGTACAAGCGCACGCTAGTCAATTTCCAAGAGGACTTCCTGATCCCCTTCATCCAGAAGGCGGCGTTCAGGTATATGCAGTTCGACCCAGAGCGCTACCCGTCGGTGGACATGAAGTTCATTCCGACGGCCACGCTGGGCATCATCGCCCGTGAGTACGAGCAGCAGCAGTTCATTGGTCTATTGCAGACGCTGGGGCCGAACACGCCAGTGCTGCCGTTGATCCTCAAAGGCATCTTGAATAACTCCAGCTTGAGTAACAGGTACGAGTTGATCTCGGCGCTCGATCAGATGAGTCAGCCAGACCCGCAAGCCCAACAGATCGCGCAGGCGCAGCAGCAACTGGCGCTGCAAGCGGCTCAGGCTCAGATTGCTGTGCAGACCACGCAGGCCGAGCAGAACAGAGCAGAGGCTCAGAAGCTGCTGACCGAGGCTCAGTTGATGCCACAAGAAGTTCAGGCTAAGGTCATTGCTTCGACGACTAAAAACTTGCCGCAGGGCCAGGAGGCTAGCGAGTTTGACAAGCGGGTCAAGATCGCTGAGTTGATGCTCAAAGAGGCTGACATCAAGAACAAAACAAAGATTGTAGAGCTTCAGATGACCGACAAGCTGTCGGCAGCAGCTAAGACAGAAGAAGACTTCTTAACCGAGTTGACTAACGGTCTGAAGCAAAATGCCTAATGTTAAAGACCTGTTGAAAAAGATAGAGTCTGGTGACATCTCCTATGAGGAGAAGTTGGCAGCTTTGTCTCAAGTCGAAGCCTCTTTGCAGGAGATGAAAGCAAAGAAGGAAGAACGAGTCAAGTTCAACGTCCAGTTGATTATTGACGAAATCAAGAAAATCAAACAAGACGTTCAGACACAGCTTGATTACGCTCGTTCCATTGTTCCTGAGCGCGGCCCTAAAGGAGATCAGGGAGAGCGCGGTCTTGATGGAGCGCCTGGTCGTGATGGCGTAGATGGCCGCAATGGACGAGATGGAAAAGACGGAAAAGATGGCAATGATGGTGTCTCTGTAACCGATGCCAAGATTGATTTTGATGGCAGCCTGATCATCACGCTGTCTACTGGCCGTGAGATAAACGTTGGAGAGGTTGTATCGCCTGATCTTGCAGAAAAGATCAAGGTCACGATGTCAACAAACTCCACGGTGACGATCCAAGACGAAGGCTCGACCATCACTTCGGGCGTTCGCAACATCAACTTCACTGGTACTGGCATCACCGCCACGGCATCTGGCGACAGCGTGACGGTCAATGTCTCTGGCGGCGGGTCTGGATCTGTTACCTCAGTAGATGTCTCTGGTGGCACTACTGGACTGACTACTAGCGGTGGCCCAGTTACTACTAGTGGTGTTATTACGCTTGCGGGGACGCTTGCCATTGCAAACGGTGGCACAGGTCAAACTACCCAGACAGCAGCGTTTGACGCGCTTGCTCCAACAACCACTAAGGGTGACTTGATTGCTTACAACGGCACAGACAATGTGCGGGTTGCTGCTGGTACGAATGGGTATGTTCTAACCGCTGATTCTTCTGCTGCGGCTGGTGTTGCATGGGTATCAGCAAGCGGAGGTATTGCTTCTGCCGACATCCAAGAATTTACCAGCACAGGCACATCCACATGGACTAAGCCAGCAGGAGCAAAACTAGTTTATGTGCTGATGTATGGCGGTGGCAGCGGAGGTGGCTCTGGCCGCAGACGGGCATTGGGGTCGTCTGCAATTGCTGCATCTGGCGGCGGTGGTGGTGGTGGAGGCGGCAGAACAGAACTATGGATTCCTGCGGCAGCGCTTGGTTCAACTGAAACGGTAACTGTTGGTGCGGGCGGTACTGGCGGCGCGGCACAAACTGTAGATGATACAAATGGAAACCAAGGAGGCGATGGAACAAATTCATCATTTGGATCTTGGGGTCTTGCTCGGTCTGGGACTGGTGGCTCGGGAGGAACTACTACGAGTGGTACTTCTGGCACAGGTGGTGGTGCATTAGGTGAAGTCAGCAATGGTTCTTCCGCATATTCAGCCAGCGGTGGCGGTGGGACCACATCAAGTGGAACAACTGGTCAACGGGGCGGCTATAGAAGTGGTGGTGGTGGGGGCGCTGCCGGATTTACGGCAGGGTCTACTACTTCTACTAATGGCCAAGGGGGCGGCAAAGGTGGTGGACTCTTAACCACTTCAACGGCTGTCTCTGGAGGTGGCGGCTTATTTGGTTCTGCAAACGGCAATGGTGGCAATGGCAGTAACGCAACCACATATTTTGTAGGAGGCGACGGTGGCGGCTCTGGCGGGTCGGGCACAACTACAGCAGGTGCCGGAGGTAATGGCGGCTATCCCAGTGGTGGTGGAGGTGGCGGCGGCGCAGGTCACGGCGTGAACTCTGGCAAAGGCGGCGACGGCGGCAATGGTTATGTTCGCGTAGTCACATTCTTCTAATCATGCCAAAACAGTTCCTTCTCAATCCTGATGGCAGCATCCCTGCCAATGTCAATCTTCAGGCTTTGCAAGAGGCTGGAATCCCGCTTGTCTTGCCTACGCCTATGCCGAGGACGCCTGGAATGGTGGCCGTTGAGCAGGATCCTCAACTGATTGATGGTGTATGGCGACAGGTGTGGCTAGAAGAGCCTGCGCCAACGACTAATGGAGAGGAATGATGGATGTTGGTGAGATTGATCCAGTCAAGTACGGCGTTTTATGGGAGCGCGTACAGTCTATGGACAAGAAAGTAGATAAGATGGAGCGCCAGATTGAGGAGCTTTTAGCTTTGGCTAATAAAGGCAAAGGTGGCTTCTGGATGGGGATGACCATTGCTTCCTCTGTTGGCGCTGCCGTAGCATGGCTTGGAAACCATTTCAGGGGAGGCTGACATGATAGATCCCATCACCGCCCTATCTGCCATATCATCTGCTGTTGCCCTTGTAAAAAAGGTGTCGAAGACAGTGGACGATGTTGCGTCTCTTGGGCCGGTGCTGGGCAAGTACTTTGACGCTAAAGAACAAGCGATTGAAGTTGTCAAACAAGCAAAGTCTGGCGGGTTTAAAGGTTCTATGCTTGGCAAGGCGCTTGAACTTGAGATGGCGCTGGAGTCTGCGCGTGAGTTTGAAGAGCAGATTAAGATGCTTTTCTTCCAGAGCAACAAAATGGATGTGTGGGCGCGGATTACAGCCCGTGCCAAACAAATGGAAATTGACGCCGCGCATGACGCAAGGCGTAAGAAGGAAGCGGCCAAGAGGCGGCAAGCCGAAATTGAAGAGTTGATGATACTGGTGGGCGGCGGCACTGTTGCGTTTGTCTCAATTGGCGTAATTGTGTGGGTGGTCATGCAATTGATCTCAGGGCAAATGAAATGAGTGAAAAGCCCGAGACAATCATTGACAAAGTTCTCGGGTACGTTGACTCGCCGTTCAAGCTGTTTGCTGTGATCCTGATGGCAGTCTTTGCTTTTGCTGGGTTTGCTTTGTATGAAAGCCAAGACTTCATTCGTGACGCCTACAAAGAATCACAAAAGCTGCCAGAAATACGGACAGATAGAGCCGATGATGCTGCGACGATGCTCTTTAAACAGACAGGCGCCACGGTGGTGGCGATCTTTAAGGTCAACCCGCTGTTTAACTCTCGCACGTTGTACAAAGCCTATACCAAAGACGGGCGTGACAAGACCATTGAGAACATAGACGTCGGTCTATTTACCCACAACGCTTCGAACAATGCCGATGTGGTCAAGCTGATGACCAACGAAATCCCGTGCGGCGAATACCGGTACGCGCAGTCTGAAGTTGGGCTTTGGTATCTGGAAAAAGGCGTGACTTACACTTGCCGCGTCAGTGTACCGCCCGATTCGCATCGATTTGTTGGGCAAGTTACTGCGGGTTGGATGGAACAGCCAAAAAACCTTGAGCAGACCAAGTTTATGCTAGAGATCGCCAGCGCCATGCTTACAAAAAGAGGGAACTGATGACCCCAGAACTGCAAAAATATTACGAAGACCGTTTTGATCTTTTTATTCATCCTGGCTGGATTGCCATGATGGAAGATGTTGACAACATGCTCGCCGCGATGAACAATGTCTCTACCATTGCGGACGAAAAAAGTCTACAATTTCGTAAAGGCGAGATTTCCATCCTGATCTGGCTAAAAACCTTGAAAAAGGTCAGCGAAGATGCGTATGAGGATCTGACAAGTGAAAAGAATTTATGAATTTGCCTGTGTATGCGGGCAACGCACTGAGGCTTTAGTTGGTTATGAGACAACTAAGGTGCAGTGTGGGTGCGGCGACACAGCCAGCCGCATCGTAAGCGCTCCAAAGTTCAACTTGGAAGGCTGGTCTGGCTCTTTTCCATCTGCCCACGGGCGGTTTGAGCGCAGACACGTTGAGAAGTTGAATGCGGAGCGCAAAGCCAACTCATAAGCCACAGGGCCGAGTTGAATCTCCTACAACCGTTTTGGCAGGAACCTAACATGTTGATTGATCAAGAACCCGAGCCGCTAAGTGAAATTGAGGCAGTAGAGTCGAAGCCACAACTCCCTGAAAAATATCGGGATAAAAGTTTGGACGACATTATTCGGATGCACCAAGAAGCTGAAAAGCTGATTGGCAAGCAGGCCCAAGAAGTGGGTGAAGTCCGAAAACTTGCAGATGAACTTATCAAGCAAAACCTCGGTTCAAGACAATTAACTGAAAAGCAAGAGGATCCTGAAGTAGATTTTTTTGAGAATCCACAGAAGGCAGTTCAGGCAACCATAGATAAGCATCCAGACGTTCTCGCTGCGCGTCAAGCCAGCATGGACTTCAAGCGGATGCAGGTTCAGCAAAAGCTGTCGCAGGAGCACCCCGACTTTACACAGGTCGTGGGTGATTCAGAGTTCCAGAACTGGGTGAAATCTTCATCCGTGCGTCTGGCGCTTTACGCGAAAGCAGATGCTGAGTTTGACTATGACTCTGCCAATGAACTGTTGTCCACTTTTAAGCAATTGCGCGGTGTTAAAGCCCAGCAGGCAGAGCGAACAAGCGACGCCACACGGGTCAAGAACATGAAAGCGGCGCAAGTTGATGTAGGTGGCTCTGGCGAGAGTTCCAAAAGAGTCTACCGGCGGGCTGACCTCATTCGGCTGAAAATGACAGATCCAGCAAGGTACGAGAGTCTCAGTGATGAGATCATGCAAGCGTATTCTGAAGGACGAGTCCGGTAATAACTTTTTTCTGGAGATTTAACATGGCAAACACCGCCTTTTCCCC
>Ga0208005_1000382_pt1 | contig 17113 bp, 31 predicted proteins | sample DEB19_08_DNA_3_FD_184530 | JGI IMG/M metagenome (GOLD analysis project Ga0208005, IMG submission 184530) | Aqueous microbial communities from the Delaware River and Bay under freshwater to marine salinity gradient to study organic matter... | ecosystem: Environmental > Aquatic > Marine > Coastal... | reverse complement strand
TGATTACGTCGAGGTCCGCGAGAACCAATCGGGTTCCGTCACTGTGGCAGACCGTCAGGGCGTGCTGTCCACGGGCGCGGCAACCAACTCATCAGCCGAGATTCGCTCGACGCGGGTGCTGAAGTACCACCCAGGCGTTGGGGCATCAGCGCGATTCACTGCCGTGTTTTCCACGGGCACGGCAAACTCGACACAGATGATTGGTACCGGCACGGAATCTGACGGTTTTTTCTTCGGCTTCAACGGCACCTCTTTTGGGATCTGCCAGCGAAAAGGTGGAAGCCCGGAAATCCGGACGCTGACGGTGACCACCGCCTCATCCACAAACGAGAACATCACCATCACGCTAGATGGGGTGGCGAAGTCCGTCGCCGTCACAAACAGCGGAGTGATTACCACAACAGCGAACGAGATCGCGGCAGCCGACTACACTGACACCGGCAAGGGTTGGCGGGCGTATCCCGAAGGCAACAAGGTGGTTTTCAAATCGTGGGACGCCGCAGTCCACACCGGTACTTACTCGCTTTCTGGCGCGACCACCGCTGTTGGAACCTTCGCGCAGAACGTGGCGGGTGTCGCTCAAACTGACACATGGACGCCTCAAGCAAGCTGGAATGGCGAGGACAAGTTCGACGGTGCAGGCTCGACAGGCGTAACGCTCGATCCCCTCAAGGGCAACGTCTTTGCGATCAAGTACCAATGGCTAGGCTACGGTCTTATAACCTTCCTTGTTGAAGACCCTGACGACGGTGAATTCCACATGGTACATGGGATTCGCTACGCAAATTCAGCCACGACGCCATCACTCGGCGATCCCAGTCTGTTCTTGATGGCGCAGGTGAAAAACACCACGAACAACACCGCCGTTACGCTTAAGACTGCATCAATGGCGGCTTTTCACGAAGGCCCGTGGCCGGTGACAGGGGTGCGAAAGGGCGTTAGGAACACAAAGACCAACGTCACTTCGTCACTTCTGCCGATCCTGAGTGTCCGAGAGAACGTGCATTTTTCCAGTCGCGCTGTGCAGACGTTCGCAAGGGTCATCAGGGCCGCAATGGCAGTTGAGCACACAAAGCCCGTCACGATTGTGATGTACCGCAACGCCACATTGACGGGCGCAAGCTGGACATCAGTTGGTTCGACGACCTCGTTGCAGTACGACACGTCGGCTACGGCAATCTCAGGTGGCGAAGAAATGTTTGCGGTGCCGATGGGAAAAACAGGCCAGCAATACATCAGTTTTGTGGATGACCAGCTATCAAACGTCATCATTCCTGGCGACTACATCACTTTTGCTGCGATTGCCAACAGCGGCACCAACGCGGAGGTGAGTGTTGCGGTTAAGGTGTTGGAACGGCTGTAACAATTTAAAGAGGTAAGCATATGGCATGGCAAATGATTGCTGCGGCTGCGATTGGCGCAGCGGGTTCGATCATTGGCGGCAGTAAGGCCAAAAAGGCGGCGAAGGCGCAAGTTAAGGTACAGCGCGAAGCCCTGCAAATGCAGGAGCGCATGTACAACCAAGCACGCCAAGATCAGGAACCCTGGCGTCAGTCGGGAATGGGCGCATTGAATGCCATCAACCGATTGATGGGTATCCGCCCGGTAAATGACAGCCAGCAATATCAGATGACGGCGGAGCAGGCCGCGCAACTTCGGGCCATGGGCTACCCCGTCCCCGATCCTGTCGTACCTCAAGCGGTTGCGGATGAGGACAGGTATGGCGGGTTTTACGCATCGCCTGGGTATCAGTTCCGCATGGACGAAGGCATCCGTGGGCTGGATCGTTCTGCTGCCTCTCGGGGTATGTTGAGATCGGGCGGGCAAATGCGTGCGCTGACACGTTATGGACAAGGCGTAGCCAGTGATGAGTTTGGGAATTACTACAACCGGCTTGCAGGCATCGCCAACACAGGGCAGGTGGCCACGAACAATCAAGCAACGCTAGGCCAGAACTTCGGTGTAAATGCATCAAACGCACTAGCCAGCATGGGCAACGCCCGTGCTTCTGGGTATCTGGCACAGGGGCAGATGTACGGAAACCTTGCGGGCATTGGCGCTGATTTGTTCACTCGACTGGGTAACCAACAAACCACGAGAAACGTAAACAACTCATTGGATGCCTACTTCAACAAGCCGGGTAACTTCTGATGGCGCTAGAGAACTACATCATCAACGCCTCAAACACCGGGGCGGCTGGTTATCACAACGCAATGGCCGGAATGGATCAGCGGAAGCGTGAAGCTGAAGTGGATCGGCACAACGCATTCAACCGGATGCATGTGGATCGGCAGTACCGTGACAAGCGGATGGCTGATGCGTTTGAACAAGCCGCGCTGGCCTATGACGACAACGATCCTTCCGCTGCACTTGGACTGCTGAATGGGGTTTCTACTGAACTGAATGTTGCCCCCCCAGTTCCTGAGCAGATCGTCCCCGCGTTGAGGACTCGAAGACAGCAGTTGATGGCCGAAGGACTCCCCAATACACCTTCAAATGTTCAGGAATGGCAGTATTACAGCCAGTTGACTCCTGCCCAGCAGCAGCAATATCTGCTGATGAAGCGTGCAGGAATGCGGATTGATCTTGGCGGCGGGGGACAAGGAATTCTGAATCCAGGTGCTGTTCAGGCAGAAACCGTTGTCCCCCCTGAAGTCGCAACGGCAAGAGATGCGGCGCGGGCCGGGGCGGAACAGGCTGCTGTTGAAAAAGCGAAAACAGGGGCTATTCCTTCTAGGACGGAAGCAGAAATACAATCCGAAATGGATAAAGCCGAATCAAAACGTCAGCAAACTGCGCGGTTCGACCTACCATCTATTGAGGCAAAAGCGAATCAGACGCTCGCAGTAATTGACGGTCTGCTGAACAGCAAAGGGTTCGATAAGATTTTTGGTGCAGCGTCTTATGTGCCGATTGTCCGTGGAAGTGATAGGGCAGATGCTTTTGCCTATCTGTCTCAGATTCAAGGAAGGGCTTTCCTTGAGGCGTTCGAGACATTAAAAGGCGGCGGGCAAATTACGCAGATTGAAGGCGAGAAAGCTACAGCCGCTATCGCCAGGTTAGAGCAGGCGCAATCCGCCGAGGCGGCAAGAGAGGCGCTCGCTGAACTAAAAGGCATTGTCGAGGCGGCGGTTGAGAAGGCGCGAAAATCTGCTGGTGTTTCCCGTGAAACACTTTCAGTTGGTACGGTTGAAGACGGCTATGTTTATGTTGGTGGCGATCCCGCAGATGAAAAGAGCTGGGTTAAGCAGCGATGACTAAACCGTGGGAAAAGCGCCAGTCAACCGATTCGGTAAAAGCCAAGCATCCGGCAAAAAAGTACAATCGTGGCGAGGAAGCCATGCGCGCCGTTATGGGCGGTGCAACTTTCGGGTTTTACGACGAGATGAAGGCGGCAGAAAACGCCCTTAAGTCCGTGGCGACCACGGGGCAGACAATAGCTGAACTTCCAGCGATTTATGACGAAGAATGGGCCAGACTGAAGGAGTCCCGTGAAGCGTACCGCGATGAACGCCCAGTTGAAGCCACTTTGGCCGAAGTCGGCGGCGGTATTGCTACAGGCATAGCCGGTGGCATCAAAATGGCCGGAACCGAAGTCGGCAAACGATTCATGGCGAACACGCCGAGATGGATGCAAGCGTCTGCCCTCGCTGCGCCTCAATCGGCGCTTTATGGAGCGGGCACGGCTGACCCTGGTGAAAGACTACAGAGCGGGGCAGTAAGCGGCTTGGTGGGGGCTGTAGCGGCCCCTATCGTGGGGTTTGCTGCGGACAAGGTTGGCTCAACTTTGGGGGCGGTTGGCCGATGGGCGAAAAACAAGCTCAGTTCAACGCCCAGAAAGGAAGCCATCCAGGCTATCCGTACTGCTTTGGCGGCTGAAGGACTTGACCCGGACGAGGCGGTTGCTATTTATCAGCGACTAGGGCCGCAAGCCACCATGGCTGACATTGGGGAAAACTTCAGGGCGGCTGCTCGCGTGGCCGTGGATATTCCTGGTGCAACCAAATCACAAGCCCGTCAGTTGATGAATGATCGGCAGATGGGCCAGCAATCTCGATTGATGGGCGCGGCTCAAGAGGCTGTCGGGCAGAAGGCCGACGACCTGTTGTCCACGGTCAAACAGATTGCCACCCGGAGGGCGGAACAGGCGAAACCGGCTTATGACGCCGCATTCGAGCAAGGTGCAATTGCGAAGTCAGAGGCGCTAGACGACGTTCTTTCTCGTCCGGCGATGAAAAGGGCCATGGCGCAGGCTAAAGCGTTTGCCGAGAACATGGGCGATACATTTGATCCTGGTTCGTTGAAGCATCTTCACTACGCCAAGATGGCTCTAGATGAGCTGAACAAGCAGCGGAAATTCCCGCGTGACTTGATGCAGTTGAAAACTGACCTTTTAAAAGCCATGGATGACGCTGCGCCGCTGTATCGGGAAGCTCGTCAGCAGTTTGCAGGCGATTCTGCCCTGATGGATGCCGCAAACGCGGGCAGGGCATTCCTGAAGACGCCACCGGATGAGTTAAAAGACTTGGCGCAGGCCATGACTGCGGGCGAGAAAGACATGTTCAAGCTTGGGGCCATGGCTGGCATACAGGATTTGATGGACTCTGTCAGGCATACCCATGACGCAACGCAGCGGCTGATTGGTAATGATGCACAATTGAAACGGCTGGCCAACGTTTTCGATTCTGAAGCGGCGGCGAAGAAATTCCTGGAAGCCGCATGGCGTGAAGCTGAAATGGGCCGCACTCGTGCGGTACTGACCGGGGGTTCACCGACTGCGGAACGACTGGCTGGCAAGAAATGGCTTGAGGATGCTGTTCAACCAGAATCCATCACGGCATTTGCTGGTGGTCCGATGGCTATGGCCATGGAAGCGGCGAAACAGGTTCTACAAAAGCAACCGTTGAGTCAGCAAGCTCTTGATGAGATGGGGCGCGTATTGCTTCAGCAGGGTATGCCTGCGGATGAGGTTAGAAAGATTCTGACCAGTCCGAGAACCATGCAGGTTATCACCAACCTCAATCGAGAATTCATCACCCGTGCTGGTGCGGCTGGTGCGGTTCCTGCGTTAACGAATACGCCAGTCCTCGAATAACCTTCTACGCCCCTCGATTTCTAACCTCGCTTCGGCGGGGTTTTTCATTTCTGGAGACATGAAATATGGCACTGCTTTTCCCGGCAGGGTATCAGTTTTTTGACGCTAACGGTTCCCCGCTGGCCGCTGGCACGGTTCGATTTTACGACACGGGCACCACCAATGATCGGTCGGTGTGGTCTGACAAAGCCCTTTCCGCGTCGATCAGCAACCCCTACACCCTGGATGCTGGCGGAAGGATTGCGGTCAACATCTACGGTTCCGGCGATTACACCGTATTGGTGAAGAATTCCGCCGGGACGACGATTTTCAGCCGCGATGCGGTCTTTGGTTGGGACGAAATCGGTGATCTGGACGGCAATGCAGGGTCGTCTCTGGTTGGGTTTATCCACTCCGCCGCCGGGGCGGTTGCGACCACCTTGCAGGCCCGTGGGAGGCTGGTGGTGTACCCGCAGGACTTCGGGGCGACGGGGGATGGTGTGGCCGATGACACTGCGGAATTGCAAGCGTGCATCGACGGTGCCGATGGTCGGGTGATTGATCTTCAGGGACTGACCTACAAGGTGGCCACGACACTCACGCTGGTTTCAAATACCACGCTGAAGAACGGCAAGATCACCTTTGCCACGGCGGCGGACGGTGACGTGCTATTTGAAGCGTATGGCAGCGTAGGGACGCAGTACACGCTGACTGCCGCGCCGACTAAAGGTTCGACCAGTGTGGCGGTATCGGACGCCACAGGACTCGCTGCGGGCGACTGGTGCTTCCTGCAATCCACCGATAACTGGTCTGCCAGCGAATCCGGCAAGCGTGGTGAGTGGGTGCGGGTGTTGAGTGTTTCTGGGCTGACGATCAACCTTGAGCAGAAAGTACGCATGACGTACACGTCTGGGCACACAATGTACAAGCCGGTGATGATTGAGAACCTTACCCTCGAAAACCTCACCCTCACAGGAAACGGGTACACCGGCTCTGCCGCTCAGTACGGATTGAGGGCATACCTCTGCAAAAATGTGCAGGTCATCCGGTGCGTGGCGGATTCGTTCGGGTATGCGGCCTTCAGTTTGGAAACCGTGCTAGGTGGAAACGTCACCGACTGCATTTCCACTCGTTCCAACTTCACGACTGGTGCGGCGTATGGCGTTGCCATTACGGGCGGATGTGATGGGGTGACTGTCAAAGGGGGCAGGTACGCCTACCATCGGCATGGCGTGACGATTGGTGGGACGTTCTTCACAAACTTCGGGATCGCCGTCACCGGAATCACGACAATGGCGTGTTCTGACGCCGGGATTGATTGCCACGGCAATGCCTTGAGCGTGGCGATCACGGGGAATGTCGTGGATTGTTACTGCGCGGATGCTGTCCAGACTGGCGACGGGATTACCGCTCAGGGTGCTGGCATCACCATTGTGGGCAACATCATCCGGGGGTGGACACGGGACGCCATCTTGGCTCAACCTTTGACGTCAGCCCCTGCAACCGACGATGCCTGGAACATTTCCGGGAATTCGATTTCCAATCCCGAAGGGGTTTCTGGCGCGGATGCGATCATTTTCAGCTCGGAAAAAGGGGCTGGGAATTCGATCCGGTCGCTGGTCATCGCGAACAACACCATCGAGGCCGAAAGCGCAACGACGGGGCGGGGGATCGTGATTCAGAATACAACTTCCGGCGGGCCGATTCGCTCAATCACAATCACCGGCAACTCGATGTACGTGCGGGATCAAGCAATTTCGATCACTGCTGCCAACCTGGAATTGATCCAGGACGTGGCGATCACCGGCAACAGTGCTGAGATCGTCAGCGCATCTGTTCCCGTCTGCGAGCTGATTGCTAATGCGGATGTGAGCAAGTTTTTGGGCTGCGTTACCGTGGCAGGGAATACCCTTCGGGGCGGCACATACGGGATTTCACTTAGCAACACGCCGCCCAGGATCAACCGTGGTCTGAACGTCATACAAGGCTTCGCCACCGCAGCCACCGTGGGTACGTTCGCGGCCACCGATGGCACGGACGTTACGACTTAACCGGCATCACCCCTCCTCCCCCGTCAGTGCGTCGTTGACGATCACGTCAATGTCAAAGGAATTGTAGTAATAGGTTGACTCCCCCGTCGGGTCTCGATGCAGGAACTGATCCTGGATCAGAATCATCCGCAGTGCCGATTCCAGTTCTTCGACCCGCGCCTTGAGTGCGTCTCGTTCAGACACCATCGCCTCCCACTCGCTCAGCGGTACTGGCGCGCTGAGATATTTAAGCAGTTCGGCGTAGCGTTCGAGCACTTCAAATGTTTCGTCGAGATCAATGTCGTAGTAAAAGTTGCTGAGACGGGCAATTCGCAGCCGCTCTGCCCGCACGCTCTCCGGTGTGTCAGTGCTCATATCTCAGTCCTCTTGTGCGTCCAGCCGTCCCCACAATTGCAGGCAGGGATGTTGCACTCGCGCTCGTACCCAAGTCTGGTCAGCTTTGCTTCTGCGAGGTTTAGACGATGCTCCAGAAGCGCGATCTTTCCTTCGGCCAAAAAGAACTTTAGTTCCAGCCCTTTTACTTCGGCATAAAGATGCTTCCACGCGGACCACGCTTCTATGTTTCGTGTTGTATAATATCTGCCGGTTTCTTCACACCACTTCTCAAACGCCTCCCGAGATTCCGTGTCATTCATCGCAATGCCTCCTCTGCCAGACGCTTGATGGATGAAACGGTCATCCCCCTGTCTTGGCTTATGCCGAAATCGGTCATGCCTGCGTAACGCTCTGGCGCGTTGCCACGATTGATGTGATCGAGAATGTTTTTCACTGTTCCCTCAAGAAAGGTGCGCCGCGCTTTCAACTCGGCGATCTCGGCATCACGTGAGGCCATACCGTCATCAAATCCACGCTTCATCAGCGATTGTTGGTCGTGGTATGCAGACTCGTCGAACGATGCTTCTCTGCTCATTGCTCTGTCTCCGTTATCCATTTGCCGTTGGCTACGTCCCAGCTCCGGAATTTCAAATTTGGATTGAGCCGGACCAATCTAGATCGCTTCCTATCCTTTGCTGTTTGAGCCTCGCCTTTAGCCAATTCTTTGTCCGTCATGAAAAACGACACAAACCAGCCATGCGGAACACGAACTCTGCCCGCGCTGTTTACGTTTTGGACCTCAACGATGGTGCTTTTGGCGAGGTCTGTATATTTGCAGAATGTTGCCGTCCACTTGTGGCTGTTAGCGAGATACGCTTTCAGGCTCTGCCGCTTCGCCCGCTTGCGGTTGTTCATTGCTCCCTCACTGTGTCTGTTGATCCGCAGGCACATTCAAGGTTGTCGGCACCAAGCGGCCAGACGCCTATCCACTTGGCCCCACATTCGAGACATTCAACAGGGCCATAACACCACGGGCCTTCGGTTGCTGCCGTTACATTTAGTCTTGACACTAACTCGCTCTCCGGTGTGTCACTCATGCTGCTCTCCATCAACGTAAAACGTCTCGCTGTCGTGCTCGACTCCACAGTCATCACAGAAAGACCTGACATCCCCGATGTGCTTTACTTCAAGCAACCCGCACACGTCGATCCGCAAAAGACCAGACCCCACATCGATGTCGTATATCGGCCATTCCGATCCTCCGAATAATTTGGCAATTAACGGCTGAGGTAGGCTGTTGATATAGTCCATGCACAGAAGGTCACTCATCACCACTCTCCCTCTTCCCCTTGAGTCCAATGTGTTCGTTTAAATCTTGGCAACTGATCGTCATAAACCGGACCTTTCGCGTCCGCTTCAAGTTCCGCAACCAGCGCCTTCAACTCTTCCGACTGCCTGCGCCACGACTCTTCCCATGCGGATAACTCCTCCACCCGCGCCTTGAGCGCGTCTCGTTCAGACACCATCGCCTCCCACTCGCTCAGCGGTACTGGCGCGCTGAGATATTTAAGCAGTTCGGCGTAGCGTTCGAGCATTCTCATTGCTGCAGGTATGTGGCCGTAAGACAAAATTGAAAGTTCGTCGATAAAATCCCGCACTGACTCCGATGTGTCACTCATCGCTGCTCTCTCCTGTCTCACAAGCTAGATAAAATCAATAACTTAGGTACGTTTTTCAGGGTCTGCGGTGAGACATGAATAACGCTCTAACCCTTTGAATACATTGGTAAATACATCCCCAGACGGGTCTGACTGGGGGTCAATGTCAGACTCATCGCACGGTCCTCATCGTTGCCCGCTCTGTTCGGTAGAGATCGGACGCAATCACTGCCCGCTGGTAATCCCTTTTCAATTTCGCGGCAAGTGCGTTTGCTCGTTGCAACTGGGCATAGAGTCCGGCCCATTCCGCGTTAGCCCTAACCCTTCCTTCTGCTTCGGCCATCGACTTGCCTGAATCTCGGTAGGCTATTGCCGTGGCCGCTTCCCATGCCTTCAGGTTGGCTTCCAGTTCCCCTGCTTGAGATTCAGCCGCCAGAAGTTCGTCGGATCGGCGTTCGATCTCGTCCAGAATCTTTTCGGGTGGCAGTTCGTGAAGGCGCATCACTGACTGCCCTTATCGTGCTTAAACGACATCGTGAAGCCTCCACACGCCGATCCGGGTACGCCGACCGTTCGGTGCAACGGCAGGCTTCATTTCGCAGTAGACCCGCTCAGAACGTCCCAGACGCTCCAGGCGGGCGTTTAGGGTGCGGGCCGTCTCGGTGGGATTCGTGATGCGGCACTGCTGCCGGATGTCGTCGGTGGTGGCTTCGGGGTGGTTTCGCAGGTAGACGTGCAGCCTGCCAGCGGAATCGAGGTGGATGTTTTCGGTGTTGTCCATGTTCCGGTCCTGTACCTTGTCAATCTCAATGTCTTTAGTCATCTCCAAGTCCCCTAGAACGGAATATCGTCATCGTCTTCATACGAAGACGCGACTGCCGCAGGTTTTCGTTCTTCACTCCTCGCGTCCAGCATCTGAAGTTCCCGCAGAACAACTTCTGTTTTGAAGTGCTTCTGCCCATCCTTTTCCCAATTGCGGGTTTTGAGTTGGCCGGAAACGTATACCCGGCTTCCTTTCCGCAGGTATTCACCCGCGATCTCTGCCAGTCTCTTAAACGCAACCAAATTCACCCACTCGACAGATTCGACCTTCTTCCCGTCTTTCGTGTAGCTGTCATTGCAGGCTATTGAGAATGACGTTACCGCATCCCCGTTAGGCAGCATTCGAGTTTCGGGGTCGCGGCCAAGGGTTCCAATTCCAATCCACTGATTGACACCTTTCATGCTTTAACCACCTCTTTTCTTCCTCTGATTGGCGTTGTCAGTGCTTCTACGGCATCCCACCCACGATCACGTATGCGCTTCACAACAGGCCGATATTTTATCCCGTACGTTTCGCACGCCTCTTTCATGGTCATCGTTTTCCCATCAATGCAAACATATACACACGATCTCCTGTTTCTGTTTTGCTCGGTTCTTGTTGCCCAGCGCACGTTTCCAATCTCGTAGCCTTTGTTGTTGTCAATCCGCTCTAGCATCCCGCCTACTGGGCGAGGGGACATAAATTCAATAAAAAACGCTGAATCAGAAAATTCCGTTGAGACACAAACTCCCCTTCCCCCATAGTTTTTCCATGCCCGATGGTTTGGGTTCTTGCATCGCTGAACCATATCGGCCCAAACCCAATACAGCCGCTTTTCTTCAATATCCATTTCTATTGCCTCATTGCGTTTAATTTGGCCATTTTTGATTCAAGATCGAAAAGAAATTCCTCAACCATCTCTTCTAATAGAGATATTTCATTTTCTTGTCGGTCAACTCGCTTGACCCACAGCTCTAGACCCGGAAGACGCGGGTCAAATGAGACAAAATCAACCCACTCTCTGCCGGTACAAGCCATTTGCCATCTCATTTGAGTCATATACCGGCCATCAATAACCCCGCTCAAAAGCGTTTCAATATGTGTCGCCGTGTTAGGCGCCTTTATCTCTAGCAGTCCGCGCTCTCCCACCAGACCGTCCGGTGACGCGCCAGTGCCTGCAATCCGTGGATGTGGCACGAAGGATGCGAGCTGCACTTCAACATCCCGTGCGAACGAATACGCGGCCCTGGCCTGTGGTTCTGTCAAGGTGCCCCATTCCATTGCAGACGACGTGAAGGATTCGGTTGGTATTCCCGTCATCCGCTCAACGATGATCTGCGCCATGATGTTTTCACGGCTTGCAGACCATCCTGATTTCGTCCGTGCGATTGCCATGTGGACTTGAGAAGCGCCCAGTTTCCCGCACCTGAGCTGCCGCCATTCGTCTGTTCCCTGCTCGATCACAGTTCAATCCCCATCTTTTCAGCCTTGACGCGCAGGGCTTTCACGGCGGTTTCGTAAGTCTTCGAGGGCAGGTTATCGACGGACTGACATCCGGGCGACATCGCCGCAAGGAACCGCTTAACGTCGCTGTTCGTTGCCTCAAGAAGTCCCTTGATCTCTGCCGCCTGCTCGTCAGTGATGATGAGTTTCTCAGTGACCGGCGAATCAGTCGGTAAATCTTCGCCTGCGTAGATGTAATGTCCCAGTCCAAACATGGCGAGGCACTTGGTAAGGCACCGCATTCGGGTTGTGTTCACCTGGAAGGCATCGGGGTTGATGATGGGTTTGTTGCGGTGATCCAGAACGGGAAGCCACATCACGCGCATGATGCTTTGCTCACCTTGTCTGACGATGACTTTCACCCAGATTTGCATGGTTCCGTCCTGACGGGTTTCTTCAGGAAGGAAATCAAATTCCGACTCGGGGTAATTCTCCATGAGAATCCCCCATGCCCATGCCCATGAAAGGTAGGCGAGTCCCTGCTTTTTCTCGATACGGGCGGAACAGTCGATCTTCGACAAGGTGTTCCATACCTCGCCTGCAAAAGACTTCGCTTTGATCGGCATTACCTTTGCTTCAGCCATTTCAGCATTCCTCCCCGTAAGCGGCGAGCATCCGAATTTGCGCCGCCTTGATTGCGTTGTCTCGATGCAGCCAGCCTGTCAAATAGGACAAGGCGACAGTGTTAAGCTGATGCCGCGCCGCCTGGTCACCGGCATCCGCCCTGGTTGCAAGGCCGGTCACCGTAGACCTGGCCCACTTCATTGCCTGTTCTTCGTTCATTTGTCCTCCTGCGCTTCGTCAATTTGCCAATCACAGCCGTTCAGCACGACGCCGTTGATCCGTGCCGTCATTAGCCAAGTTGCGACCTGGTAAACCGCGTCATCGTCATCGACGGCGTCGATGCGGACCTGAAGAGTCACCCAGTGCGGTTTCGGTTCAGGTTCAGGTTCGTTCCATGGGGCGGCGGGGTCGTTCTCGTAGGTGCCGGGGGGCAGGTTGCTCAAACTGTTGTGAAAGCCGCTCACAGCACGGCTCCCAGGATCAACCCCATGACAATCCCAGCGAGCAGGTACAAAGCCTGCGCCAGTTCAATGCGGGCTGCGGACCAGCCCTGGCGGAAATCGTGGTCCTCCCGGACCAGGTCTTGATGAATCGTTTTGAAGTCGGTCATTGCCGTTCCTCGTTGCTGATATGTGTATCAAATACGCCAGCCATAGCTGGGGACATTAGCACACGGCTAACAGTAATGGAAACTTTTGGTGCGCCGACATCGAAAATCCGAATTAAACTGTCGACTATTGCGTTAGCGTATGCCGTGGGCTACGATCTGCTTCCATGGACCTACGCACTTACATCGACATCAACGGGTGGCCTGCCGCCGAAAAGCTGGCTGAGAAGGTCGGAACCAACCGGGCTTATTTCGCCCAACTTGCAAATGGGCACCGTCGCCCATCCGTAGAACTGGCGCTCAAGATAGTAAAAGCGTCACGCAACGAAATTGACTTTATGACTTTGGTAACGGCGAAAACCAAACCAAGGAAACGAAAGTGATTTCAGCCCTGTCGGTCCCTGTTCGTTTCTCCCTCCCTTCGACCGGCGGGGCTTTTTAAATGTCCCAGCAGGCGGACGTTCTTCAGCACTTGAACGCCGGTCTGCCGCTCACCCAGCGGGATGCCCTTCGGCTTTACGGGATCGCCCGTCTTGCCGCACGGGTACATGAGCTGCGGGGAAGGGGCGTTTCCATATCCAAAAGAACCCGCCACGTCCGCACCCGACGAGGGACCGCGAGGGTGGCTGAGTATTTGAGGGGGTAAGGCTTCGTCGAGCCATTCGACGACGTGCAGGGTGGTAGCGGCAACGCACGTTAAAAGGATGCCGAAAAATCCGTACTCGGCTCCGGTCGGCATACGGGTATCTATCTCTCTCCTTCCTCGATTGGAAGGGGTAGGGGTAGTTATCCCCCTCTCACCGGTCGGCATATAGGGATAAGAGATGAAGATAACTGATGTTGAAGGGGCAAAGCGGAATGAGGCGGATGTTGCCGCTGAGTTTGCTCACCTGATTCGGTCAGACGGAAGGCTTGATGTGCGGATGGAGGTTTCATTGCCATCCCGCTTTCATCGGTCTAAGCGATTCAGAGTTGACGCATTGATCGTTAAACGGGACGAAATTCTTTGTGCTTTGGAGTTTAAGAAACCTGGGAAGCGGGTTGGAGCTAGAACACGGCAAAGAGAAGCCTATGCCGATCTGCCATTTCCGCACTTTTATGTTGTTGGGCGTCACGGAATCAAACGGATTTTGCCTCTTGTGTTTGCTCTGGCCGGGTTCAATCAAATTGAAGGGGCATTCGATACGTTTGGGAAATCTGCGATTTCTAGGTCTGGGAACATCAAGGGACGACCTGCATACATAAATCCCGGCACATGCAATCAAAGCGATTTCAGGGGTATTTGATGCAACTAGTTGAGATACGAGAAGACCAGTTACCCACAACGTACCAGAGTGCGAAGCGGGCGCTGGCGGAATGCGTCAGGATTGATGAGGTCAAGAACTGGAGCGACAAGGCATTTGCTTTAGCCTGTTACGCAAAGCAGGCAAACGACGATCAACTGTTGACGATGTCGAACCGGATCAAGGCCAGGGCGGTTTTGAGGATGGGGGAACTTTTCAACGAGATGGAACCATCCAGAGGATCAGAAAAAGGTCAGAGAGGTGGGTCTCTGACCATTTTGGGACTTGAAAAAGCCGCCGCAAATGCCGGTATTTCCCAAGACCAGCGCAAGCAAGCACAACGCATTGCCAACCTCCCCCGTGATGAAGTTGAAGCACTGATCGAATCAGATACCCCGCCCACCATTTCCGCCCTCGACAACCTGGCTCGAAAACATCCGGCAGAGATGCGGGCAACGTCGGTTTTGCTTGGCGAGGCGAGATCATTTTCTAAATTCTGTACGGAAACCGACCCGAAGGGATTGGTGGTTGCTCTGGCAGAACATGAACGCGCCGCGATGATGGGTTATGCAGAAGTGATTGTTTCTTGGTTGACCAAATTCTCAGGGGAATTGAATGAAATACACAGACAATGATTTAAGAAATGAAATACGCGGGTGCCTTGCGGGGATGGTTTCTTATGGTCATGAAATCGTCCCCGATTGGGTTGCGATCAAAATCATTGACTCGCACATGCCCGGATTCAAGCGGGAACCAGACTTCGTTGCCAATGCAGTTTGGGGTCACGTTCGGCGGCATGTTGGGGCGGAGACCAGGAATTACAGACAAGAAGAGGAAGAAACCAATCAAGCTGTTCTGCCCGGATTTGAACTGTTGCAGGAATACTACGAGTGCAAACGGGTTGATGGTGCGAATGCCGTAGTGCTTCGGATTCACCGGGAAAAAATGACGCTGAAGGAACTGCGAGAACAGGCGAATGCGCTAATTGATACGGGGAATTCCTTAAAAAACCACGGTAACCAGCTTCACCGCTGGGCCGACATGAGAGTTGCCGAAGGTTTTTTAGAGGACGATGAAGAATGACAACGGCAGCCGACCTGATTGCAGCGGAGAAAAGGATCAAGTCGATACTGGAGAAACTCTACGTTGATTTCAATGAGTTGAATCCTTGGGAGTTGGCAGAACAGTTAAAAAATACTGGGGCACTGTTCCACGCTCACGCCGACACCATATACAAGTGGCTCAATCAGCCCGTTGATAAAACGGCGAAAATAAACCGATTCGACCCAACCAAAGGGGCTGACCGTGACGATAAAACTTCCTGAGATCGGCGGAGAGCATGAAGTTTACCAATGGGACATCGACGGTTGGCAGCGGGTTTACCAGCACATAAACGTCGAAGCTGAACTGGAAAAGATGCGGGTATGGTTGGAAGAGAACCCGAAGAAACGGAAGAAGAACACGCGGGTTTTCATTATCAACTGGTTGTCCAGGGCTGAAGAAAAAGCGCCGAAGGAGGGAAGGGCCGCGAGTGCGTATCGGGACAGGGTTCAACGGGCACATCACGAAGAAATGAGAAAACCTGCCGCATCGAAACAGGTTGGATTCCTGGCTCTGGCGCAAGCCTGGGAAGTGTTGGGGAGACATGACAGGGCGGCGGAATTGAGGGCGAAGGCATGAAAGCCATTGTTAGATCGCCGCATCAAAAAGCGGTCACGATGGAATCAGCGCGACATCAGGTTGACGAACTCAAACAAACCGCAAAGGGCTACCGACTGGCAAATCAGATAGCCGCTGAGATTGCCGATCAATACGGGCTTCGTATGAAGGATATCTTAGGGCCATGCCGCAGAAAGCTTTACGTTCAATGTCGAAAGGAGATCGCAAAGAGTCTGCGCGACAGATTGAAATTGTCTTTGCCGGAGATTGGCGACACGTTGAACAAGAATCACACGACGATTCTTCACTATCTGCGTGGCAAAAGATCGGGGAGTGGTTTTTGAATGAGACCACTGAACAGTTCCCTCGATGCTAAACGTGAACAGCTAAAGGCCGACGTTGATGCCTGGATCGCGCAGGGCAACAGAATCTCTCTGATCCCGATTCAATACCGCGACGATGATCCGCTGGCGAAAACCAGAGTAAACCGCCAGGCCACCCACAAACAGCCGGGGGTTATGACGCGGGAAATGACGGGAAAGGCGTTGCTTTTGAACAAGCAAGGCTGGACTCGCGCAAACATCGCCAAGAAGTTTGGGGTTTCGCGGGAAACGGTCACCCGGACACTCATCGCCGCCGGGGTGGTGACGAGGGCGGTATGAACAGAGACGGCATCCCCAACAGTTTGCATCCGGTTCGGCGGCCACGATACATCGCCATCGCAGAAACCGACGCTACGCAATGTTTCGCCGATGCGCTTGCGGACGCGGAACGAATGGTCAAGGCGCAACCTGGGATCAAAGCGCACATCTACCGTATTGATTCAACCGTTGAGATCGTCAACGGGATTTTGTCGGTGAGGAATAGGCAGTGAGCGATTGTATTGGCGAGAGTTACGCCAGTGATGATGCGGATAAAACTATCCCCAATGAATTTAATTTTGTTAGGGAAATGGATAATTGGTCGATTATGAAAGCGATGACGGCCATAGAGCAGCACAACGTGGCATCGGTTATTTCTGTTGCACTGACGAGAAAGTCTTTGCCCAGACTTGATCGAATCATTAACGATTCACGATCCGTGGATGAGTGTGATGATTTCTCGGGTGTTTACCTATTGATCGACTCGTCAGAATCCAAGGTTGTGTATGTGGGGCAGTCAACGAACGTTATGAGCAGAATCAAATCCCATTTACGGGAAAGAAGCCAAGAAAATCACCCGTCAAAAAAAACATTCGACAGGTACGCATGGATTCCGTGCAGGAATCAGGATTTGGATGTTCTAGAAAGTTTGTTTATCCACAGTCATCAGCCAAAGTACAACTCTGCTCCACCACGAATCAGTTTTGATTACATCTTCCAAGCGGCAGCGGAAAAATACGAAAGAGAAAAAACCATCTCCCCGAAAGACTTTTTTACTTCGGTCTTTGATTTGCTACAGCATCGTGAGGCTTGGGCCAAACTGCAATGATCAACTACGGGTTGTGCGAATGAAGCGCAAAGCCTCAACAGCCAAAGCCGCTGCGTGGTACTGGCTGAGCATGTGGGTCAGACGAAAGGCCGCAGACGAGAACGGGTATGCACGATGCGTGACGTGT
>Ga0208005_1000373_pt1 | contig 17261 bp, 26 predicted proteins | sample DEB19_08_DNA_3_FD_184530 | JGI IMG/M metagenome (GOLD analysis project Ga0208005, IMG submission 184530) | Aqueous microbial communities from the Delaware River and Bay under freshwater to marine salinity gradient to study organic matter... | ecosystem: Environmental > Aquatic > Marine > Coastal... | reverse complement strand
ACAGGTTCGACTTGAAGGCATAACACGCAGGATCAGCGGCTCGCGACCGCTGACGAAACTACACCGCAGACGGAATCGCGAGTCCGCTGCATCCGTTGGTTATGGCTCTATGAGGAAAGACAAAAACCTTTGCCGCATATGCCAGTGCGCACCAGTCGAATACAGAACGACGGTGACGGGCCTCGCTGTCGATCACGGGGTCTGCGCTGAATGCCACCAGCGTTCGGTCAGGTGGGCAGTCAGGGAAGACTCGCGATCGATAGCGACGAAGCGAACGCGAACTAGAGGCTCGGGATACACAGGCGGAACGGGATACAAAACGATCGACTGAAGCCATAACGGCTGCATTGAGCAGATTCGCGCCAACGAGGTAAACCAAACATGAAAGACGCCGACGCGAATTCTGCTCCAATGCTTTGTTCTTCCAATTGGTCACGGGCTGACGACAAGCTGGCGGACTCAATCCGCACGTTCTGGGACGAACTGGACGAAACCGACCGGACGCTTTTCGTGTTCGTTGTCGTGGTTGCGGCGTTCATTTGGTACGGGCTGATCCTTGGCATGGCATGGGAGGACTGACATGGACTCTAGTTTCGGGGCCGCCATTGCGGACACCACGGCGAAAGCGTTGCTTGCACTGATAGTCGTTGTGGCCGTCGCGTCTGCGGCGATCACCTACACGACGTGTTTCATCTTCACGCCATCCAGCGGCGACCTGGAGAGACAGGCGGAACGGCAGGCTATCGTGGAGAAACTGACGCCGCGAGAACGTGAGATTCTTGGTGTTCCGTAGGTGGAAGAACCAGTAATTATGCCGAACCTCGTAGCAGCGGATTCCGCGTAGCGTCGGGCGAAACCGCAGAAATCCACGGGCGAGACGCTTACCGCGTCGCTACGCCGAATGGCAGGACGGGCAAGGCTGGCCGTGCCGTTCCTCGAGCATCGCGATCAGCACCACGAGCCGTTCGCGTTCCTTGAGCAGCCGGATGATGTGAGCCGCCAGCGTGCCGCTCGTGCCGATGTAGGCCCCCTGGAACCGCCGGGCGTCACGCTCGCACTGTGCGAGGTATTCGGGTTGCAGCGGCTCGGTCATGCGTCCACTTCCGCCAGGCAGGCTGCGTAGCCGCAAATATCGACGGGATTGTCCACGTGCCTGCCAGGCCCCTGGTGGCGTGAAATCTTGTCCAGTATCATGATCTGAGCCCAGTCCGCAGGCGTCAGCGGCTCTCGCAGCTTGTCGCCGAGCAGAGCGTTGATGAGCCCCACCGTGCGAGCGAAGTGCTCGGCAGGTGGCCCGTAGTTCCCGTGTCGCTGCCGCACTGCTGCAAGTGCCGTCTCAAGCGTCATCACGGCTTGCGATGGTTCGTCTGGTTTCATGATTCCCTTACTGTGCCGTCACTGGTGATCCGAAAGTTGCACACGTCGAATTGGCCCGACTTCTCTACCGTCACCGCCGCGAAGCCATGATTCCAGCGGTTGATCCGGGCGTATTCCGGCGTCAACTCGCACAGGCACCCGGTTGACCAGCAGAAGATTTCTTCGTGCCACATATTGCTCTCAGCGTGCCCGCTGGTGCGGTGGCTGTGCCCGACGAGAACCGTTGACAGCGTTCGCATGAACGCACCGCGTGCCGGGTTCACCGGAGCCGCTATCCCGTTCGGCAGTTCGTGGCCGTGAAGTAGCGGGAGCTTCCCGCACAGGATCGGGCGTTTATCCTCGATCAGCGTGATGTCATGATTGATGAGGTCGAGCCACTGGTGAAGGTTCATCCGTGGCTCACGGCTCAACTCTGGCGCGTGCTGCCAGATGTAGTGCTGCCAGCGTTCCTCGTGGTTGCCGCTTTTCATCACAATCGGGATCGACGGGAACTCTTGCCGTATCCACCCGATGAACTGACGGCAGGCGTCTAGCTCGCCGCTGAAGTCCCGCTTGCGTGGGTCTTTCATGTGGCGGCTGATCGTGTAGAAGTCGCACACGTCGCCGTTGAGCACCAGGGCGTCAATGCCGATCTTCTGCAAGTGCCGCACGGCGGCCTCTACGGCACGCTCGCTGTGGTAGGGAATGTGGATGTCGGACAGGATGCCGATCCGCCCGGTGACACCCAGCACATGCGGTGTCCAGTCTTCCGCGAGACTTGTCGGCATCTTGTAGATGACGCCCGCCTGCCGCGGCTCTCGCTTCACCACGGGCTTACTTTTCTTCCTGGCGTACTCGCCCTTGATGCCCAGCAGCCCACGCACGCGGCTGCGTGCCTGCTCCATCGTTATCGCGTTTCGCGATTCCTTCACCAGCATCCGAGCCAGCCCGCGTGCCGGGTGTTCCGGGTTCTCGCGGACGATCTTCTTCGCCATCTCGGCGATCGCGTCTCGTAGCATCTAGTCCTCCTCGTCGTCGTGCCGAGTGAAACCGTCTTGATGCAGCACCGCCGCCACCGTGCTGGCGAAGTCCGTAACCGCATCTTCCGAAAGGTCCGGGAACCGCGCGTGCGTCATCTCGTGGATGATCGTGTCGAGCCGGTCCACGCCCGCCGCCTTGTCCCGTATCCGCACGCGTCGCTTGGTCCAGTCGCAATCGCCCCACCGATCCGGGTACAGGTTTGCCACGTACTCGAGCCGCCACCAGTGCCGGCGGATGTGGACTCGCAGCCGTTTTGCGATGCGTAGGCGTGGCATGGGCACCAGTGGACACACTTACAGGGAACCGTCAACGCCGAAAAATCAGCCGATGCCTATCAGTTTCCCGGCGGCGTTGAGCGCCTGCCGGATTTTTTTGCACGTTCCGCAATCCGCGAGCCCGAGCGAACGCGGGATCACTGAAAGCCTGTCGCCAAGTCCGGGGCCGAACCGCAACGGGGCGTAGGCATCGTGCGTGTCGTCCACAAGAATGTACCGCTCGTCGCGCGAAACCACGGCCGGATCAACGGACGACACAGCCACCCCGCGGCTCCTGCATCGTCGCTCTAGTGTTGCTGGCGTGAATCGGATCACGGGCCTGCCCCGCAATCGCAACTGCCCTCGGAAGCCGGGAAAGTGTTGGTGACGGTCACGTACCCGCGCACCGTAACCAACACCCCGGCGCTACCACCTGTGCAGGGGTCGGTGTCCTCGGAATATTCGTAGTAGGTGCCGTCCAGGTACGCTTCAGGCCATTCCGCGTCGGCCCTGCACACGTCGCTGGTCTGGATGAACCGGAACGCGCCGCACATGTTCTCCGGCGCGATCACCTTGAGGTTCTGAGGCCCACCGCCGTAGTCATAGTCTGGTGCCATCGTGATGGGCGGATCTTGTGCCACGCCGCTTTCGCAGGTGATATACCCAACAGGCGGATCTGCAACTGGCATCCAAACGACAATCGAACCGGAGGACGGTATCCACGTCGTCAGGTCGTTGAAGTCAAGAATCTCGATGTCCCACTCAACGACGACGCAATGATCGGTCGTGTCGCAGCCGCAGTGGCACGAGCCAACACCGAACGCGAAGCCGTTAGCCATGCTACAGGCACTCCGCGGCGATCGCGTACCACGCAAAGCCGTTGTTGCTCAACGTCACCCACCTAGTAGCCGTGTTGGCGTCCACGTCCACAATGACGTTCCACGCCGCCACCGTGCCGACGCTGTTGGTAGGCACGCCATTTGTGTTGGGCTCGCCGCCGTAAACGCTAATGACAGCCGATGAGAACTTAGCCCATGAAGACGTGGCGGTACGCTGCCCGAGCATGATCCGCACACCCGGGTTCGCACCGCTGCGATCCGGCCCGCCCAGGCTCACCTTTTGCGGGAACTTTTCGGATAGGCGTACCGTCTTCCCGATCCGCTTGACTGACTGCTCGTCAAAGCCATACGTCGCCACGGGATTACTCCGACAGGACGACGTACTGGATCTGCACCGGGGCGGCTGCGTTCGCCTGTGCGCCGATCGTCAAGTCTGGCTTGACCGGGAACACCGCCGGGTTGCCGCGTCGCAGCCTGACCACTTCTGTCAGATTGGTGCCCGATAGCGAGCCGATCGAAACGTAAGCCGTGCCCGAGGTTGCCGTAGACAGGTTCCGAACCGCCATGTACCCGGCGGTAGTCACGTCGCCAAGCGATAGCTGCTGGGCAGCGTTCGTCAGGACAGTGACGACGGCACCGACGCCACCAACGGCTGCCTGGTCGATGCGGACGTTGTTGCCGTTGAAGGATTCCTCGTAGTTGCCGTTGGCACAGCGAAGCGAGAGCGAGAGCGAGATTTCGTTTGCCATGGTGTTTCCTTAGATGCCGCAGTCGATCCAAATGTTGTTCATGTCCCACGCCTTGTACGGGTAGAGCGTGAGTTCGTAGCCTTCCGGCGAAGCGCCAGGCTCAAGGGCCACGCCTGCATTGTCTAGCGGTACGGGCTGGCTCACAGGGTTGCCTCGGCTGTCGACAATCGCTTTCCGTTCGCCGCCGACTACCTCGTTGAATCCCACATCCAGGTACTTGATCTGCCACCCGTCCGGCTTGTAGAGAAACTCGACGCTGATACTCCACGCCTGCGTCTTCTCGTCGTACTCGCCGCTCCAGCCGACACACCGCACGGTGTACTCGCCGCCGCCAAGAAACGCCGTGGTGTTGTTGCAATAGTTGACGTACTCGTTCAATGAAAAAAAGTTGGGGGCCACTACATTCGGGTTGGTGTACGTCAAAGCCACCATCGCGGTATCCTCTTCGATACCTTCGACTGGGTCTTCTGCTGAGTTGCGCGGGGCGGTGGCTACGGCGTCGTTTGCCGCCACTGCTTCCGCGAGCGTCTTCCACCCGCGGGCTGGCACTGCGACCTGTTGAGTGCGTGCCGAGATTCGCCGCCAGGTCGCTTCGTTAGTGCCGTCAGGCGGATCTTGGTCTTCGCCCTCTGGGTCAAATCCCTCGTATTTGACCTTCATCAAAACCACGCGGTCGCTACCCTGGAACCAGGAAAGCGACCGGCTGGTGACGACAAGCTGAACGCCATTGGCGTGGACAACATCGTCCACTTGCGGCAACGCCTGATTGGCAAGATTGGGAAACGTAGACGTATTGGCGAGCACGTCCGAGAACAATGGGTTCTTGGTGTCCGAGATGACCAAGAACTCTTGGTCAGCGGACAGCTTCTTTGAACGCTTTTCCTTCGTCTCTGATAGTTGCAACTCGCGGCGGACGCGAGCGTCTACAATCGCCATGCGTTACACCTGGATTGTGGCTAGGCCAAGGTTCATCTCGGCAAACTGGCCGGCGAGGTCTTCCACGCCGTCTGCTGTACGTTCGGTAGCGTCTGCCGTGCGATCTTCGGCGTCGCCAGCTTCACGCGGGTCAAAACCCATCGTGAGCCGGTTCAGATAGCTCTCGGCATCCGACGAGCCCACGACGAGAGCCTTGAGCGATTGCGACGACGCTTTCACGGCGGCAGCTATTCCGTTGCTTGCGGTTTCGCTAAACGCTTGCCCGCCAACAGTCCCGGCCTTTGCCATGTCGGCTTGGACTTTTGCCATCTCAGAATCAAAAGCGCCATACGGATTGGCTATATTCTCTGTGCCTTGCGACCAAAGGTCAGAAGATGCCTGCCCCCATACGGCAGACTCCTGACCAAACGCCTCACTAAGCTGGGACGTAAACTTTTCAGCAGTTCTCAAGCTCTGAATCAGTCCAGCATCTATTCCTGGTATTGCTTCAAGCAGGCTAGCTATAGCGCCAATGACTGCCGAGATGCCAGCCGTAATTCCCTGCCACACCATGAACGACACAGACTGGATGCCGGCAAATGCTGCCGTCACAAGCTGCATGAATCCATACATCACAGTGAAAGCGCCAACGACAACGCGAAGGGTTCCCGCAAACACAGTCGCGAAGGCGTTAGCTATCTGCCAGCCTGTAGCGTTTTCTGCAAAAAACTTGAGTATCAGATTGCTAAGAACCGTTATAGCTGGAGCCACGCCAGCAACGAGCTGATTCCAGAATCCCTCGGTAATCATCCCGAGCCGCCCCCATGCGTCGTTCATCATCTCGACGCCTTTGACTTGCTGGTCAGTCATGCTGACGCCGAGTGCCGATTGCAGCTTCATCATTTCAGCGGTCGCCCCGCCAGCGGCTGCTGTAATAAAATTCATTGAAGCCGCGCCAGAACGTCCAAAAATCGCAGTAGCTGCCGCCGCTCGCTCTGCTGCGGTTGGCAAAGCTGCGATTCGTTGTGCAATCAACTGAAACTGCTGCTCCGGGCTGAGTCCTTGAAGCTGCGAAAACGTCAGCCCAAGTCTGCCAAACGCCTTTTCGGCGGAAGCGCTTCCGGCTTGAAGATTTCCGATCTGACGGCCCATGATCGTGAACAAGCCTGCCGCCTGGCTCGCACTCACACCAGACTCGTCCGCCACCTGGGCCAAAGCCTGGAACGTAGACGTAGCCATGCCGAACCGCGTAGCAGACTTGGACGCCTCGTCTAGCCGTGACGCCGCGTCACTGAACCCGCGGAAAATGCCGATGATTGACGCTACGATTCCAAGCGGAATCAGAATGGCCTTCATGGTCACGGTCAGAAGCTGAATTGAGCCGGCGAACAACTTGGAAGCCAAGGCACCGTTCTTGAAGCCAAGCGCGACGGTGCCGAGCAAGCCGCCGATGTCCGAGAAGAGGACACTTGTTTCGCTCGCCGCAGCGTTCATTGCGCCCATGCCGCCGGTCATTCCGGACACGTTCCGGCTGAACCCTGCTACCTGCTTGCTCGCGTTCGCCAGCCCAGCCGTCAACCCACCCGTTGACGCCGTGACCGAGACGTTTACGCGTCCGAAGTTGTTCGCCATCGGCTCACCTCATTCCGCCGAGGTGTGCCAGGAACTCCGCTTCCATCGCAACCGGCGACGGGTTCCGCTTCTTCACCGGCATGTAGTCGATCGGCTCCATAGCCTTAGCCGACTTGCCGCGGTTTGCGTTGTAGAGAAGGCTCATGATGACTGCGTCTCGTTGGTATTCGTCGCCCCACGGCATGAGTTGAAACGCCGCCATCCACTCCTTGCACTGCTCCCAGGACATTTCCTCCGCGAGCCCGCGGACATCCCAGATTCCTAGTTGCAAAGCCAGCCGGTACAGGAACAGCAGTACGGGCCGGCCTTCTAGTTTTTTACTGCGTCCTCCAACTCGTTCTGGTTGATGCCGTTGATTCGGAAACCGGCATCCACGATTGCCTGCACGGCGTCGGTATCCAACTCGCCTACGGCATCGGCGTCAGCGTCGCTGAACATCCGCGTGCCGTCCTCGTTGACGCACAGCAGGCACGCCACCTGAGCCCGCACGTTCTTCAGGTTCACCTTGCCGGGGATGCCCCCGGTTACGATCTCCTCGAACCTGTCGCGGTCCTTGGCGGTGAACTTCGCCACATGCACAGTGCCGAGCCCCGGAACCTCCACAGGTTCCCGTTGCCGCACGCTACGCTTCGCCAGAATCTCTTCTCGAGTAAGTGCCATCCGCCGCGCCTCCAGCTGTTACCAAGTCGTCGTGGTTCCGAGTGCCCCGCTCAACTTGATGTTGAGGGTGGCCGTCATGAGCCCGTCCCGCTCGATGCCATCGGTGTCGAACGATTGCAGCGAGCCGTAGGCCGAGTAGGCCCGCTGGCTGGTGCCGCCGTTGGCGAAGATGAACGTCACCACCTGGGCGGTGGCCGCCGAGGTGAGCAGCGGCACGAAGTCGATGGACGGGTCGTACTGGATCGTCGGGTTCAGTTCGCCAGGGTCGTAGACCTCGGACGCAATGAACTCTTTGGCGGTGCTCAAAAGGTGCGTGGCGTCGGCTGGATCGTCACGCTTGACGCCACCCCAACCCCACGAGTTGACGCGGTAGTGGGTGCCAGGGTTGCTGCCCAGGATCGCGCCAAACTTGATGAACGAACCTGCCCCAACGTCGTGTGCCATCTGCGAGCCTCCTTGCTCAAGTAGCCGTGTACGTGATCTCCACCGTCATGTCCGTCCGATGCACCGGAAGCTGATCGCCGCTGGCGTTCGGCTCCTGGCCTGCGTCCTCGTCCTTGACGACGGCAAGCCTGATCGGGTGTTCACTCCTGTAGTTTAGCCGGTTCCTGACGGCCCTCGCGAGGTTTCGCACCTCCTCGAGCGAGTCGGACACGCACGCCACGGTGTACCGGGCACGGGTCAAGCCGCTCGAGCCCAGAAGGTCGTTGAACTCGTCGCGGCTCTCGGTGTTCTGCTCAAAGACGATGAACGGGAACGCCGCACCCTGCGGTGCCTGCGTCTGGTAAATCTTGCTGCCGACGAGTAGGGCAATCTCGGCGTCGCCAGCTAGGCACTGCTTCAAGGCTTCGTCGATGTAGGTGACGGCTGGCATTTAGCGGCTCGCCTTTCCTGCTGCGGCACGGGCGTCACGCCTGGCCTGCTGTGCGATCGCCTTTGCCAGCGACCGCTCAAGGTTTCGCACCAAGTCGGTACGCAAGCCCGGCAGGTTAGACTTCGCCCACTGGCTGTATCGTCGGTTGCCGGGGAAGCCCTTCACGCGGCGAAAGAACAGCCCGACTTTGCTCGTTCCTTCGACGCCTTCGCCGAGTAGCGGCTTGAGATAGGGAACCTTCGTGGCACGCCGGCCAGGGATGAACAACGCGGCGGCGGACTTCGGCGTGCGTTCCTTGACGCCCTGGTCAATCCACCATGCGTGATAGCCCAGATGCCCCTTTGACGAACCGCCCGAGCGGTAGCCGAGAATGGCCGTGGCAGTGGCCCCGGACTTCCGACGTTTCTTCTCGGTCTTGCTGCCCACCGATCGCTTGAGGTTTCCGGTTGGCCCCTTCGGCGTAAAAGACTTTACCTCCGGTATCTTCGGTTTGACCGTCGCCGTGACAGCCGCCCCGAGGTACTGCCGCTGCACGCTCTTGTCCAGCTTGGCAAACTGCTGGAGCAGTTGCTGCACGCCTTCCACGCGGATGAGGTTGCCGCCTAGCATCAGTCCACCACCTCCGTCACCATGAGTTCGTGTTCTTCACGGCGACCGCGTTCCACGGCAGACAGAATCTCGAACGTGCGCCCATCGGCAACCACCCGCATCTTCGGCTTGAGCCCGTCGAGATACCGCATACGGATACGGTGCGTGACGGTGCCGATGCTCACCAGGCTCGCCACCTGCTCCGATCCGCTCATGGGAATGATCTCGATCCACCGGGTAGCAAACTCGGTCGTGTACGTCAGCACCGGCTCGCCAATGGAATTGGTGCCTTCCGTTGGCGTGTAAATCGTCGCGAGCGTGTCTAGCGGGCCGGCACGTAGCACGATTAGCTCCCGTAGAAGACGGCGGTAAACGCGGCGGTGCCGGCGGTTGCGTCAACGTAAACGTCGATACTGGTGCTGCCGGTGCCAAACTTGCTGGCGGCTGGAATGCCGCCGCTGGACACGAGCGTTGGGGTGGAGTCAATGGCACCAAGCGCAATGACTCGCTTGGTACCGCTGGCGGCAAACGCGATACGATCGACAGCCGAAAATACCACGGCGTCACCGCTCGCGTTTGTGTAGTTTGGCGAAACAACCGCAACATTGACCGCCGCCGTGCCGCACGTACCCGTGACAATCGCCACTTTTCCGCTGCTGTACGCCGTGGCGTCCACCAGTTGAATCTTCTTCACGCTCGACGCCGCCCCCGTGGCAGAGTCGGTGAAGTTCACGTCTACGGCAATGCGTCCTTCAATGCTCACGAGTACTGCCTCCACCGAAGGTTAGCGAGCAAGGCGTGAACGCCCATCGGGATGTTTTGCCCGACGCTGCCGACAGCCTCTCGAGCGACGTACCAGTGCCCCACGAGCAGCTTGATCGCGTGGATAGCCTGCGTCGGTACGCTCGCCGCGCCGCCGTAGCCAGCCAAGTACGTGATCGACACAGCGTTATCGTCTACACGCGTGGACGGCCAAACTTGCTGGTACGTCGGGTAGACGAGTGCCGGCGTGTGCGAGCGGTCCAGCCGGAAGTCCTGCGTGCCGCTCTGAGCCCACGTCAGCGTCTGCGTGGCACCGGCGGTGTCCGCGTAGGAAATAGTAACCGTGGCGCTCGATGCCGTGGCGTTGAGCCGCACGGGCGGGCGCGGAAGCTCGATGCGGTTCGCCACGAACAGGTCGAACGCCACGGTGTATTGTTTATCCGCAAAGGTGCGGTCGCAGTAGTCCTCGCACCACGCTGTAGCGGCGTCGATCAGTGCCCCGATGTAGTCGTCATCATCGGTGCCGGTGACGCGTAGGTGCGTCTTGGCATCCGTGACGCTCACCGGACGGTCGCCCGATCCGCTCGCCGTGGCGACGATCAGCGAGCGGTAGCCAGCCCCCAGCGGCTCGTAGAACAGGCTCATTTCTTCCGCCTCCGTCGCGGCTTCACGGCTTGCTCAACCGCAGCCGGTTCCGGTGTCACAGCTTGTCGCACCTCCGGTTCATCCGGCACGATCTCGAGATACCCGGTCCGCCTGAGCGAGTCGGCGTAGCCAGGTGCGAACCGATACCGCTTGCCAGGCACGTAGCCCTGGAAGGGACGCCGGAACTCAACCGATACCATCGGGATGGACTTCACCGCCATGCGTTCGCCGGCGGTGCGCCGCCGCCCTCCCAGTAGTCCGTAGGGTGCTGCAAGATGGCCTCCATGCTCTGGCCCGGCCACTTGAAATGAACCTCGGCGTGCCCGATGGCTACGCGGGTACAGACGCCGCACTTGAGCCCGGCATCCTTTGCGACGTTCCAGAAGTTGATGTCGTCGTCGATCCGATCGTCACCCCACTTGCCGTCAGCACCAGGGTGCCCGACAAACCACGGATGCGGCATCTTCTTGAGCGAAGCGGCACGGATCATTGTGAACCCAAAGTGAGCCGTGTAGGTCTGGACAATGTTGTGGTAGATGAAGTGGTCCCGCCGCACGTCGGTAGCCCGCGTGCCGTCTTCATTTAGCATAGTGAACAGCGGTTCACCACTACGGCGCTTCGACTGGACAGCCGCCACGATGTCGAAGTCGGACGCCATCATGTACGTGAGCATCCGCGGCACGGCGTCGCGGGTGAAAATGCTGTCGTAGTCGAGAGTCAAGATGACGAGCGGCGGCTTGCTCGCGTCGCCGTCTTCCTCGATCAGCGTCTCAAGTACGCGGGTAAGGCACTGGTTCCAAAAGGCCCCCTCGTACCGCATCGGTGCGATGCCGTAGGGGATGAGCCCTTGAGCCCAGCAGAACTGGTGATCCATCCACGACAAGCGAGGTACGCTCATCGCACACGCAACACGAACCGGCCCTGCCCCTGTCTCCAATACAGCCGGCTCCACGCCAGCCGTATAAGGTGATGCCGCGCCCACGGCAGACTCCTTATTACGAGTTGTCGAACACCAATCAGCCCCGGACGTGTGCCGTCACAACGCCCTTGTCGGTTGCACTGACTGCACCCTTCTCGCCCTTGCTCAAGCGAGTGGCGACAGCCACGGTCCAGCCGTTCGTGCCGGCAGCGGTTCCGCTCGTGGCGGAAACCTTGATCCACCGACCCAAGTCCTTTGTGGACAAGTCGAAGCGGTACGTGCCGCCAGTCGTCGCAGCGGTGCCGAGCGTGTAGCTCATGCCGCTAAACGTGGCAAACGTTGTGCCATCGGCACCAGCCGTCAGAGCGATCTCCGCAGGAGCCCCCGCAGTCGTCGGCACATAGTGCACGTCAACGCTGGCAACGTCGTAGCCGATCACGTCAAAGCGAGTCGTGAACGCAGCCGCCGAGGTTGACGTACCAACCGCCACCACCGACTTGGTTGCTTGAACAATGTTCATTCGAGAAAACTCCTACAGGGGGTCTTAGAGGATGAGAGCAACCACAGGGCCAGCGCTGCTGGTGTCGCCGATGTCGCTGGTGATGCAGTCGAACGAGCAAGTACCTTGCAGGTACGTCTGATCAAATTCGATGTAGCGATCGGTGGAAGCACGGATGGCGACTTCCTTACGGATGCCGTAGTGGGTGCTCTTCTTCATGTCGCCGAAGAGGGCAACCACCTGGTCCGTGGTGACGCTCGTTCTCATGCTGTTGTTGAACAGCACTGGGAAGCCGAGGAACCGCTCCATCCCGACGCCACCGGCAACTTCCGCAGCCGACACGCCGCCGCTCGAGAGAGCGAGCGAACGCATGCATGTGTGGTACATCTGCGGCGTTACGTACCAGGCGGCAGACGACAGGGCGTAGGTCGGCAGCTTGGCAATCGCAGCGTGGAAGTCGTCCACGGTGAGAGCGTTGGCGGCCGTCTGGCCCGAGTTGCTGACGCCGGCATAGGTGAGGTTGTTCTCAAACAACCACTGGATGCCGCGCATCCCGCCGTAGGTCGTGGTTCCGTCACCCTTGAAGCCCGAGTCGTCGATGAGCTTGCTAAGAGCCAGAGCGAACTCTTGAGCCACCAGCGAAGCGAGATCAACAACCGAGTCGTCGATGAGACGGTTCGGAACGCGAGTGCCAACCCGAACGTCCTTGGCCGACAACATGACGTTGTCGGTGGACATATCGGAGGTGGTCGTCTCTTGGTTGGCCGTGACGAAGTAGGCGGTGTTGCCGCCAGTGCGCCGCGGGACGTAGAGCGTGTTGCTCGACATCGGCATGACGTTGGCCTGCTTCGGAATGGACGAGTATTCGTCCACGAGCCGGATCACCGAAGACGCGAACGTCTCAGGGATGAACACGCCACCCTTGCTGTTGTCGTTCGGGTCAAGGGCACGCTCTTCGACGTTCCGCACGTACCAGGCGCGGTCTTCCTTGCTCGCCTTGTGGTTCGGCAGCAGGAACCCGCGAATCCAGCGGCCACAAGCCTCCGCATCCGAGCTATTCGCGAACACGCCGCGAAGCCGGCCAGTCGCTGGAGCCGCAGCCTTGGCGACAGCCCGTGGCTTCTCAACGTCTTCGCCTTCGGCAACGGGGGCCGCGGCATTCTGGACACCACCGCGGAGAGCGGCGATCTTGCGAGCGATGGCAGTCTCTTTGGCGAGACGCTCTTCAAGCTCCGTGGCTTCCGCCGACAGGGCTTCGATCTGAGCGTCCTGCTCCTCGGTGCGAGTCTCCAGCTTGGAGAGGTCTTCGAGGATGGCCGCAACCGCTGCGGCTCGCTCTTGAATCTTGTTGAGTGCAGATGCCATCCGTGGCGTACCTCATGGGTGAGTGAGCTTCCTTGCTCACTTGCAACATCCCACGGGTACAGACGTTCAGGCTGGTTTCCGTTGTACGGTACAACTTCGGAAAACCCGATCAGCAGGCACCACGCTCTTGTCCGCGTGGCCGCAGCACTTGCACTCCAAGTACCGCACCTGCGAGCACCCGCACTGCTTGCTCGTCCGTGTCCGCATCCGCCCCCGCCCGCACCGCGGGCACACGTCGCCGCTATTCGCCACTAGGTGAAACTCCTGAGAAGTGCCGCACGCAAGCGAGCCGCCGCCGGTAGCCACAGGCTACGCTTGGTGGGCTTCGCCACTTCCTCCTGCTCTGCCAACCACAGTTCGTAGGAACGACGGGCAACCTGGCTCGTCGTGGACGGGTACGCCGGGTTCACCACCGGGCCGAGTTCATAAAGGTTCGCGTCGCGCACCTCGCGGATGGCTCGCCCGTTTTCGTCGGTGACGAACCCTTCGCCGCCGTTGTTGATGCTGAACGTGAACGACGAGCCCTTCACGTCACGCCGCTGGATCGACTCCACGACATCGGCACGCGTCATCGGCGGGTACACGCGATACCCAAGCCCCTTATCATCTTGGAAAACCTCAAGAGTTCCGGCGGACTCCCGGCCCAAAAGGAAGTTGTGGTCATGGTTGTAGTAGCTCACCAGGTCCGTCTTGCCACGCTGGCGGTTCAGCACCTTGTCGAACGCACCGGGCAGGATGCGTTCACGGAACCCGCCGAGGTCAACGCTCATGCGATTCCACACGACGGCGTAGCCCTGGACGACGGTGCGCCCGTCTGCACGGGACTCCACGACCAGTTCGTCGTCCTGCTCAAAGGCAACGTCGCGGCGTTCAATCTGTGACATCGTCGGGTTCCTCGTTGTCGTCTTCCGGTGGCGGTTCGTTTGCGGGTGGCGTCTCTGCCTTCGGCTCAGGCGGCTCGGCACCTTCCGGCATCGGCCCGAGGTTGTCTTTCTTGCGGATCTCTTCGGGGAACAGCCACCCACCCGATACGCCGATCTGGTACGCCTGGTAGCGGGTGAGAATGTCGCCCTTCAGCAAGCCCTCGGTCATGAACTCGGCGTACAAGTCCTCGTCATCCGCGAGCAAGTCCCGAGCGATCGCACCCTCGATACGACGCAGCCACGGTGCCATCGTGAACTTTTCAAAGCTCACCATCTCGCTGCCGTAGTTGCCCCACGTCGCACGGCCCAACTCCTGCACGAAGATAGGCGAAACGCGGGTGACGCGGCAGCACGCCAGCAGGGCTTGCGTCCACAGTTCCGACAACTGGCTCTCTTGGTTCGTAGCCGAGATCGTTTCGGGTTTCAGCCCGTTGGAAAGTACCGCAGTCTTGCCGGCGTTCGACGCACCACCGTGGCGGTCGTCCCACCCTTCACGCAGCCGGCGGCGAGTCTCGGCGTCAAGCTGCTGGTCAGTCGTCAGCACGAGCCCAGGACGGGCGTTGTTCTGGAAGAACGACGACGCGTGCTGCTCAAGCGAACGAGCAAGCGAGATGGCGTCGGCACCGAGCTCCACCAGGCTTTTGCTCTGAATCCCGTTGATGCACGGGGCGGCAATCCTCATGATCTGGTTTTCGGTGTACCGCGTCGTCGTGCCCATCTCGTCGGTGTGCACGTAGACGATTGCCTTCGTCTTCGGGTCTTGCTCAACCCGCATCCCCTTCGGCTCAAGCGGCCACAGTTCCTCGACGAACCCGCGAGCCCCACGCTTCTTCAGTTGGTACGACGCCCCGTAATAGGCGCAGTGGTACATGATCTGTTCCACCCACTCGCCACGGGTTTGCCACGAGTTCGGACGCACCGCCAGCACCTTGTAGAGCGGGTGGTCCTTGGCACGAACGCCCTCGCCGTTCTCGTCCTTGCGGTACAGGTGCAGCGGCAGGCACGACGCCGTCTCGGCCAGCACCCTGACGGGTGACGAGAACGCCACCGTCTTCATCGCAAGCTCAGGCGTGACGCGGTCGGTGCGTAGCTGCCCGATAGCCACGAGGTCATCCCAGCGGCTCGTCCGCTCCTCAAGCCACGAGATTTCCGGTGCCGTAGCGTCCATGCTGCTCCTACCAGAAGTCGATTTCCGGCATCGACGCGGGCTTCATGTCTTCGCCCATGTGGATGCCGCAGGCCATCGCCAAAGCAACTGCACCGTCAATCCGTTCGGTACTCTTCGCCTTGCTCAGTTTCACACTGCCCGCGGGGTCCATCTGGACGGCAGCGTTACCTAGTTGCCATCCTAGAACACGATTCCCCGCCATCCGTAGGTTTCCATCGACGAAAGCCGCCTCTAGAGCCTTCGTCGGCGCGTTCATGGACGCGTACCCTTGCCCGAACATGACGACGGGCAACCCCTCGCCCGCGAGTTGCTGTGCCAACGCCGTAGCGTTCCACCTGTCAATCGCCAGCCCGCGGCACCTGTGCTGCTCGCAAAACGCCATGATGTCGCGCTTGATGATGGCGTGATCCACGCTGCGCCCGTCCGTGATCGTCAACCACCCGTTCTTCGCCCACTGCGAGTACGGCACCCGGTCTTCCTGTTCCCGCTGGGCTGCGTTCTCGCTCGGTATCCAGAAGTGGGCGTACACGTCTGCACCGCCACCCTCACGCGGGAACCAGGCGACGAACGCCGTCGTATCGAACGTGGATGCCAGGTCGAGCCCGGCCCAGAAGTCACGCCCGGCAAGCGGCTCTTCCCAGTCGCCCATGCACGAGGTGATCTGGTCAGGCGTGAGCCAGCGGGTATCGCTGGACGTTGGGATGTCCAGCCGGTATCGCAGGAAGCTATTGAGCTTCACCGACGAGTTCGCAGCCTCGCGGCAGTCAGCGGCGAAGCTCTCTTCGCTGATCGTTTCACCCAAAGACGGATTCGCCTTGTACCACACCTTCGGGTCTTGCCAGTCGTCGTTCCGGTCGGCAGCATAGATGCACCCGAAGAACGTAGGGTCAAACGTGGGATCGGCAATGCACCGCTCGGCGTAGTCGTGCTGCTCCCACCACAGGTGCGTCTTGTTCGCTTCGCCCGCTGTCGTAATCGAGATGACGAGCGGCTGACGCCGGGCGGCGCCACCGTACCGCAACGCATCCCACAACCGCCGGTCGCCACGCTGGGCGTGCAACTCGTCAAACAGCAGGCAGTGGATGTTGATACCTTCCGCACGGAATGCGTCGGCACTCAGCACACGGTAGAACGAGTTGGACGCCTTATGCACGATCGTCTTCCGCGAGTCCAGCACCTCGAGCACGCGCGACAAGGCAGGCGACGAACGAACCATCGCGGCAGCTTCGCGGTAGATGATGCCGGCTTGCTCGCGGTCCGACGCCGCACCGTAGATTTCGGCACCGGGTTCGCCGTCAGCCAAGAGCGTGTAGAGCGAGATGCCCGCGAGCATCGTAGACTTACCGTTCTTCTTCGGGATCTCGATATACGCCTGGCGGTATTGCCGCGTGCCGTCCGGCTTGCACCTGCCGAAGATTTCGCCGAGCACGTACTTCTGCCACGGCAACAACAGAAACGGCTGGCCCGCCTGCCCGCCCTTGCTGTGCTTGAGCACGTTCTCGAAGAAACCGAACACCCGCTCGGCTTTCGCTTTGTCGATCTTGCCCGCACGCTTACCCGTGCTTGGCGAAGAACGCTTGGAGGTCATCCTTGACCACTTCCTTCTGTGTCGAAACCTTCGTGCGGCTGGACGGCGTCAGCCCAAACTCGCTCATTAGCGAAGCAAGCTGCCCGATTAGCGAGCGGTATAACGAGCCCGCCGGGTTCGGCTTGACGCCGCCGAGTTCCGTGTGAATCGTCGGGCCGCTGGCACGCAACTCGAGCAGGCACGCCTGCGACGCACTGAACAACTCGCACATCGTCGCCAACGCCTCGACGTCGGCAGTCGTCATGACGCCCATGCCCGAAAGAACCGGATGCCAGTCGTTCCACTTGGCGACGGCAACCGGATCGACGGCGAGACGTTCCGGCATCACGACGGCACCAGGCGGCGGCGTCGGCTCGATCGTCTTGCGACGGGACTTCGTGCCCTCCACGAGCCGCAGGGCGGTAGGTTTCGGTTTGCGTCCAGCCTTAGCCATTTTCACAGCCCCCAAAAACGCCGCGGCAATTCGACGGCGCGTGTAATCGCT
>Ga0208005_1000372_pt1 | contig 17286 bp, 25 predicted proteins | sample DEB19_08_DNA_3_FD_184530 | JGI IMG/M metagenome (GOLD analysis project Ga0208005, IMG submission 184530) | Aqueous microbial communities from the Delaware River and Bay under freshwater to marine salinity gradient to study organic matter... | ecosystem: Environmental > Aquatic > Marine > Coastal... | reverse complement strand
TAATCGCCAGCGAGGAGAAGTTGGTGGGGAACGCCTGCGTCAACGAGTAGCCCGTCTTGTCGTTGTTGGTGCCGACCGTGACGTTGCCGCTCGTGGTGCTAAGTTGAGCGGTGCCGGTGCCGCTGGTGATGATCGCACCCGCCGAGCCGGACGCCACATTGGGAAGCGCCGTTAGGCCAGCCCGGACGGTATCGAGAAGATCAACCAAGATGAACTGGTATTCGGCGAATACCGGAGCCACGCCGGTGCATTGGACCGATACGAGCAGTTGCGTCGAGTTCGAGACGTTGAACCGCGCATCCGCGATCTGGATCTCGTACACGCCTGGGAAGTTGGTCGCATCGACCTCCTTGAACCGGCACTTACCGGCGGTGGGAGCCGCGAATGTACCAAGCGTCGTGATCGTTTCGACGTTGGTGGCCGCGGATGTATATGTGGTCGCCGTCGCCTCGACATCGGCGATCGTCGAGATGATCAGACCGCTCGAGCTTGAGGTGAGGCCGGTCTTGCCCGCGCCCGTCGTTACCGCCGAGTCCTGAAGGAACACGCGGAGGATGTTCGAGGTTGTGCCCCGTTTGAGCAGTTCTTTCGCCATCTCAGCCTCTCATGCCTCCCGCCATGCCGGGATGGACGATCATGCCGCCAGAGCCACCGGAAAAAGCAGTCGTCTTTATAAACACTTCGATGATTGGCAAGCGAGTGTTATTAGTGAACGACCACGCCCCCGTCCCTTGACGTTGAGCCCATCGAATTGTCTCGGTAGAAAATGCCGTTAAATCGCCGTTCGTTGGCATGACCATATATTGAGCCGTGGTGGCATTGCCTGATGCACCACCAGCTTTGAGACTCGCAATGTATTCAGTGCCGGTATTTAGCGTTGCCAGAGTCGTATCGTCGAAATAGATATCCAACGAGTTGCGGCCAGCGCGGCGTATTTGGTCGCTGTCGACCGTAATGGTTTGCAAGACCGTGGTGTTTTGACTAATTCGGCAGATAAAACTCGATCCTGCTGTTGTCGAGTTATTTGCTACGCGCATCCCAGATATCTGGTATGTGCTGAATTTATCCGTGCCGACCGTAAATGCAAGTCCAATCTCGTCTGGGTTTGTACCTGTTGTCATTGTAAGTTCGGCAAAACTTTGGACTGGATACCCATAAGTCTTTGTCGAAGATCGCAACAAGAAAACCTCGTCACCATATCCAGCGGAATTGTCGACCGTCGCGTTGAAGAAAAAGTATGGGCGCGTAATTCCGACCCGGACGTCGGACAATTGCATACACACCGTTACCTGATTGCTGGCATTCCACGTTCCGACCGCTTGCGGCTTGGCGTATATACAAAGGAGTTGACCACGTGTAAGCGATACTGCGGTCGGTAATGTGTGGACGATAAACGTATTATTGTTGCCAGCCGCCCAGCCGGTGTAGTCGACGTAGTTGGAGGCACCGCCGAGGTAGGTGCCGTCCTGACGCCCGGTCGTCGTCGAAACGCCCTGCAATCCGACACGCAGCGTACCTGGAGTGCCGGTGAGCGTACCTTGACGCCAACCAATAGAGGTAATCGTCGCGGCCTCGGGCATCTGGAAAACAAAACCAAAATCCTGCGTCGTCGCATTCAGTGTCTGCGTGACATATGTCGGAGTCTGGCTGGCCATCAACCAGCCCTGACCGGGGAAAAGTGCCAGTTGAGACATTAGGACGCCCTCAAAATCAAACCGGCGATTTCGTTGATATCAACCGAGACGGTTGCATTGTGTCCATAATCGACCGTTTTGCAGGCCGCAATTCTGCGCGCGATTGGAAGCAACAATTCTTCGATTTCGACATCGTTGCACCATGATGTTTCGCCGGACGCATCCGCAAATACGACGCCCCAGCCATCGTCCATCTGGTACTGGATCGACCCGTCGTCGTTGACGACGCGGCTGGTGACCGTCACCGTATACGCCATTTATTCGCCCGCCTTCCGCGACAAAGCGAACGCTGGTTCCGTCCTGTCGGCCCTGGTGAAGAAGCCCATCAACGCACCGACCATCGCCGGGATCAAAGCATTGACGCTCATCAGGCCGGCGAACTTGATTCGCGAGGCGATCTCCTCAAGCCCGGCCTCCTGCGGCATGGGAGTTGCGAACGCCTGCTGCATGGCCGGAGATACCACCGCGATAGTCGTCGCCAGCATCACCGTGACCAGCCTCTTGATCGACACATTGCGGATCATCACCATGCCTCCGAAAAACCGCCAACGACGGTAATGAACTGGTAGGCCATGATCGCGCATCCGATCACCGCGAATACCTTGATCACGAACCCAATGATCTTGTCTTGGTTCATTGCGCGCCGTGCCTTAGGATAATTTGCAAGACGTTCTTGACCTCGTTTTCGAGAGAGTCAAGCCGTCGCCCATGGTCCTTGAGCGTGGCCGCCGTCCCGGTGATCTCGGCCTCCATCTTGTACATCATATGGATCAGCTTGCCAACACCACCACCAATGGCGATGATGCCCATAACGATCACCGCGGCCCATCCGCTGTCGAGTGTCATTGCGCACGCTCCTCGAGGTCGATGTGCTGGATAAGCAGGTCCGTCGTCCCCGCATCGCTGCCAGTCACTTCCCAATATCGGTTGTTGTCGCCCGGTATGTAGACCCGGTCGCGTGGCTCGATATCGGCCGACAACGGCAAGAGTAGCGCCCATCGGCTTACCGCCTCGATACCACCAGCCACCTGCGTCTCGGTCCCGATCCCCGCGGTCATGCGCCCCTTGTGCGTCCCAATCTTGCGCCAGGAGAGCGTCGTTCCTCCACGCCCGTCCGCGGTCATCGTGAAGCGGTGCACCTCGACGGTGTCGGGACAAAGCCGCGCCACGAAGCGGGCCGATAGACGCTCGCGCAGACCGGTGTTCATCAGATGATCACCAGCGGACGAAACACCTCCGCCTGCCCGAGACAATGCGTCCGCAGCTGCGAGAGCTTGACATCCTGAGCGCCGTCCTTGGCATCGATCTCGCCGGCCACGCGGGACGCCTTGATGAGCCAGACCTGCCGCGCCGCGGAGCGGACATCGTACCGCTCGACGTGCGCTGGTCCGACGTCCACCCAGAGAAGCTGGGGATCGGATGGTCCCTCCGAGTAGGCCCAGCCTTGGAACAGGTTGCCAGGCGCGGTCGGCCAGTCGGGCTCGGTCGAGGCCGTCGTGCCCGCCGTGCGGCACTCGTACACGCGTCCATTGGGCGTGGTCGGGACCACCCGAGAGCCGACGCTATAGGCCGTCGCGGCCGTCCAGGAGCTGAACCGCTCGAACTGGTCGACCACCGTGCCGATATCGGTCGTCGATACCTCGGGGTACGCGGTCGCATCGCACCAGAGGGAGACGCGAGCAATAGCCTCGGATCGGGTGAGTCCCATGGTTGGATTATCCCACAAAAGAGAAACCCTCCCGGTGCGTCCACCGGGAGGGTCCGATCAGCCAAAGCCCGTATCAGGTGGCCTGGGAAGCACCGACGATGAGGGCGCCGGGAACGCGGGCCGAAGCCGTGGCGCTCACGTTGCCCGTGTCGAACGCCGAGAAGGCGAACCGCTCGGTGCCCTTGAACGCCAGCGAGTCTTCCACGAAGTACCGCTGGTCGGAGACATCGATGGTGACGCCGCGGCGGTCGCCGAAGACGGAACCCATCGAGAGGTCGCCGAGCAGGATATACGGGGTCGACGCGGCGAGCGTCTTTTGCATATTCTGCACGAACACCACGGGGTACCCGAACAGGGTCGGGTTGGGCCCGTAGGCGTTCTGGATATCGCCGATCGCGTTGCCGCTCAGAGCTTGGAGCAACGGCGCGATGGCGTTGAACCAGATCTCCTTGTGCATATACCACTTGGCATTCGCGGCGTAGGTGGGCAGCTTGCCGACCATCGTCGCGAGGTTCGCCAGGGTCGGGCTGTAGGTGATCGTCTGGCCGGTCGCGAACAGCACCAAGGAGGCGATATTGGCCTTCGTGGCGTTGAGGTTGTAGACCGCCCAGAGCGCACCGTCGATGCCGGACGTGGCGTCCGCGGCGTTGTTGAAGATAACGCGGTCTTCTTCCTTCGCCATCACGAAGGCCATGTCGCGGGCCAACGTGGCGCCGAAGTCGATCACCGAGTCCTCGGCAAGTTCCTTCGAAACCTGCGTGAGGACGGCCATCTTCTTCGCGGTCAAGCTCACCTGCGCGAACGTGAGGTCCGACGCGGTGATCGCCGTGTTTTCACCCGGATAGTAGACCGTGGTGGAGGCCGTCGCGTTGGGGACCAGGAGCGTGTCGGAGGACATCGGGTAGATGCGGCAGTTCTGCCGACCGATACCAAAACCTTCCCGAAGGTAGATCAGGTCGCTCGAGAGCGGGTCCGGAACGGTGAAACCACCAGCGGTGGTCGTGCCTTCCGACTGGGCCTTGAGGTTGTTCTTCACCCAGTCCGCGGCCTTCTTGTTGCCCATGATCGAGCGCGCCCACTGGCCGAAGGCATAGGCCTTGAAGTTGGCCTCTTCGCGGGTGCCGGTGAACGGGTTGCGGACCACGCCGCCGGACTTCCAAGGCTCGTCGATCTGGGCCGGCTTCGCGGCCACGGGCTGCATCTCGCCGAGGGACTTGATGGCCTCGATGCGCTGGGCGATCTGCTCGGCCTCGCCCATGAGGGACTTGACCTGCGCCATGTCGCCATCGGGATTCGAAGCCATTTCGCGGGCGGTGGCGAGGAGCGTCTGGCGCTTCTCGCCGAGTTGTTCGATGTTCATCACACGATCTCCAAGAGGTAGTTGATGCGGGCCAGCATATCCTCCCGCATCGAGGTCGACGTGGCCGGAGGAGTCTCCGGCGTGAAGTCCGTCCCCTTGGTCTGGCCTGCGTCCCGCAGGAGATCCCAAACCTCCGGTGCCAGCCGCTTGGCATCGGACCGGCTCAGGCCGACTGCATCCCGCAGTCGACGCTCGACGCCTCGGAGCGTGTCCGGAGAGACACGCTGGAGGCTCTTGGTATCGAGCTGCATCTGGCCGACCATGTCGCCCAGGCGGCTCGCAAAGGTGTCGAGGAGGGCCACCACGAAGGCGGACCGCTCACCGGCGGGCATCATGGCAACGCCCTCGATTCCCGCGCAGAGGGCCTCGTAGTACGCCTCGATGGCCTCGTGCAGGACCTCGAAGCGCAGCTCCTGGCTGAACGCTTCGTCGGCGAAGGTCGCCGGGTCCATTCCCTCCGCGGGCGGTTCCGGCATCGGCTCCATTTCGCCATCGCCAATCTCCGGCATCTCCATCTCGCCGTACCAGTCCTCGATCGACTTCACGCTGTTCCTCCACTCCGCGGGCGTTGGCGTGATCGACGCCTCGGCGATCGGCCACCGAGTTATCTCCGCCGCGTTGCCGACCGACTTGCGCTCGACGAGATGGCCCGCGGCGCCGCTGGAGTATCCCATCTTGCCTTCCTTGCAGAGCTTGGCGACCATCGCGGCGTACTCGTCGGCCATGTCGAGCTGGGCTTCGTACCAGAGGCCCGTATCGTCGGCCTTGATGTAGCCGGTGCCGATCGACTTGCGGCCCACCTTGGCGTCCATTCCGTGGTGGTAGTACACGTTGAGCGGGATCCGCTGGCCGGCCTTGATCGGGAATCCAAAGTCGGTCCTGGCGGTGAAGTACTCGCCCTCGAGGTCCGCCTGGGAAGGATCGCCGAACCGCACCAGATAGCCCTTGACGTGCCCGAGGCGGTCGCTCTTGACCGCGCCTGCAATAATGGTCGCCATATCGTCCATGATCAGATTATCCCACCTCGAGCTCTTTGATCGGTTTGACACGCGTCGTCGGTCCCCACCGCGGGTCCATCCGGACCTCGACCATGTCCTCGATCGGGAACCCTTGATCGAGCAGATCGAGGCGCCGCGGACCTAGGATGCCGAGCAGGTCTTCCCGGCTCAATCCCGCCATTATAGTCTCGGCCGTGACCGGGCGCGGACGCAGGTCCGGGATCGACGGGTCGCCGGTAATCTCCGCCAGGCTCGGCGTCACCGGGACCATGACGCATCGGCAATTCGGGTGCGATGGCATGATCTCCGCGGTCTTGTGCAGCGTCCCAGATAGCGCCAGGCACGCGGTGCAAACGCGGGCGTCCTGCGTCGCCACGCGGCGGTAGCCGTTCACCGCGGGGTTGCTTTCGTACTGGAGACGCTGGGCTTCGCGGCCGGCGCGGAGCATCTCGGTCCTGGCGATGGTCTCCGCCCGCCGGCGGGGTAGGGTCGCGAGGGCCGACATCTCACGGGCCACCGCCCGCGGGTTCCGCCCTTGCGCTATACCATTGGAAAGCGTGAACCGGAGGGCCGACGGCACGTCCTGCGCGATCGAGTCGAACAGTTCGGCTAGCGGGGATCCGTCGCTCGACAAACCGACGAACGATTGGATCGTCTCGGTGCTGAGCTTGTCGAAGCCGCCCAGGATCGCCGCGGCGCGGTTTGGATCGCCGCTCGATGCAAGAAGCAGCTCGCCCGTCCGCGCATCAACGAACTCGAGGGCCATCTGCTGGCCGTCGGAGACCACGCGCACCGCGTCGCTCGTCGTCCGGTCGAGCTCGACCGCCACTTGGTCGATGAGTGACTCGAGACGATCGCGCATCGCCAGGGCCGCGTCCGCGAGAGGCTTGCCTTGCGCTTCCCGCTCCGCCAGCCGCTCCTCGAGCGCGGCCAGTTCCCGCTCGAGCTGCCGCGTGGCCGACTGGTAGATGCGCCGCATCTGCCCGACCGACTCCTCCTCGCCGCGGAGGAGGCCGTTGCGGAACGCCTGGGCGGCCCGGTAGATCTCGGCTTCCTGGCCGGTGCGCTTTACCGCTCGGCCGGAGGTATGGTCGACCACCCGTAGAAAGGGTGACTCTCGTACGGCACCTCCGAGCCGTGGTCGCATCCGTCGGCCTTGGCCGGGAGCTTCTCCCCGCGCATGATCTTGTCGCGAAGCCGCGCCGCCCAAACCTGTCCGGCATCGCCGCCCCATAGGTCCCAGGCCACGCGGCCGGGAGACGGGAAACCATCCTCGCCGTCCTCGAATCCTTCGGCCTCCTTGTCGACCTCATGGCGGCTGAAGAAAGAGTGCATCCGCAGGATGGTGTCCTCGCTGATCAGGTCGCCGTTCACTATCTGGTTCGCCCGTGCGAGGCCGACGCGGGTCCCGCCGGGCTTGCCTTCATCCTTCCACCGCAGCGCCCGCCTGGCGGCCTCCTGCATAGCCGCGGTTGGGTGCGACTTGGTCGCATCGACCTGGATCGATCGAATCGGCGCCGGGGCCGGCGGGGCCTGCGCCGCGTCCGGATGCATGACGCCCTCGTCCTCGGGCGCCGCCTCGAGGCCCGCGATGCGCTTGGCTTCCGCCAGGTCCGCCACGCCGGCCTTGTAAAGCCGCTCCGCCCGCTCCGCCTCGCTCTGGCGGTCGTCCATCAGGGCGCGGACGCCGGACAGGTCGTACTCGACGAAGTCGCCTTCCTGCGACTCGGGGAAGTCGGGAAGGAGCGCAACCGTGAGCGTATCGGCCACGGCCCGCATCAGCGGCACCATGCCGTCTTCCCAGGCGGCCTGCTGCGCCCGCTCGTAGTTCGAGTATGTCGAGCGGTCGAGGCCCGAGCCGAGCCCGAGCACCATCGGATTGAGGCCCAGCGCCGAACAGATCCGCTCCTCCGGGACACGGCGGACCGAGTCCAGCGCCAGCTCCGCGGGCGTGAGTGATACCTTGTCGAGCTTGTACGGGCCCGACATCACCACGATGCCGCCGGCGTTGTCGCCCGTGAGGTTCTCGCGGAGGCTACGCTTCACCTGCTGCGCATCGTCCGGGCTGATGTCGACCTGCGCGGATCCGTTCGCGTCGGGGCCGACGATGATGCTCGGCATCGCGCCGTTCGAGAGGAGGCCGAAGGCCGCGGAGCTCGCGGTATTGTCGGTCGCGATCTCGCGGAGCACCGCCTGCACGGTCGAGCGCCCCAGGCGGATGTCGGAAGGATCGCGCCCGTAGCGGAAGTGAATAACGTCCTCGACAGGGAGATCGTACGATCGACCATCGGTCGTGTACACGAAGTGCGTGAGCGGGTTGCGTCCATCGCCGACCGGTCGGACCATGTCCTGAGGCAGGTACTGGAGTGCCACCACCTGCGATCCCGGTCCCGCCAGGCGCTGCTTCCGCAGGTAGGCATTCCCGAACAGCTTGTAGTCCTGGATCACCCACCCCCAGAGGAGGTTCCCGACCATGCCGGGCTCGGGTTCGCCGATCAGCTGGACGATCGGATGATCCTCGACGGGCTCGGACTGCTGGGAATCGACGCGCCGCATTACCCGCGGCGTACCTTGGGGCCAGTTGCGAACGTACCAGTCCATCGCCGGAGCGATGACGCTGTTTAGGCCGAGGTCTCCCGCAACGTTGGACCAGTCCCGGTGCGATCCCGGCAGGACCCGGCGGAGCATCGAGACGAGCTGGCCCGAGCCGTAGCCGGTGAGGTAGATATCCCGCGATTGGCCGAGCGGGAGCGGAAGCGGCGCGGATGGATCGGCCATTGCCTTGCGCCCGAGGAGGCGATCGAGGATACCCATGATCCGATTATCCCATGCCAAAGACCCCACGGGCGTGGTAGCGCACCGTGGGGCCTTGCCTTAGTTCCGCGATTGGATTCTATCCTTGCTTGCGTCGCCGGTCCACCTCGACCGGGATTCGGATTCGCTTCCCGCAGGACGGACACCAGCGGAACCCGGTCCCGCGGGGCCGCGTCCCGGCACCGCACTGGGGACACGGCGGACCATCCGGCCCGATCCTCTTGCGTCCTGCTTTCATTGGCTCATGCCTCCCTCGGCGCGGATGATGGCGGCCCGTTGTCGCGCCTCGATGTCGCGCCGCTCGGCGAATCCCTGCAATGCCCACCAACCAAAGGCCATACCGAGCAGGATCATCGAGATGACGTCGATCGGCCTCTCGCCGACCGGCTTCCGCGTGATACGATTACGTTGCATTCTCTCTCTCCACCCTCCTAGGCCCGCCGGGATTCCGGCGGGCCTTTTTTTGTCTGGTTACTTGGTCGTGTAGGTGTACGGAATGCAAACATCTCGCAGGTAGCCGTACTCGGTGCACTCCATGCGGATCAGCTGGAGCCATGCGGCGAGGCCCTTGATCGGGGTCGTGAACCGTCCGTTGATGCATCGGACCAGGACGACCGTTTCGGGGTCGAAGGCCATAATCGCATCGACGTCGGTCGACTTCACGAAGAATCGCTCATCTTCGAGCGTCGCGGCCAATTCGACCAGGCCGGCTTCGCGCATCTTCGCGGCGATGATGTTGCAGTAGTTGTCAATTCGCATCTCGGTTCTCCTCGTCGGTGTTCCCGACACACACATTATGCCACATATATAGAAGGTTGCAAGGGTTGTGGCAAAAAAGAAGGCCCGATTTCTCGGGCCTTGGTTCAGGCTATCCCGTCTTGCTCGAGCATCGCCTCGGCATCATGCCGATAAATCTCGGAGGATACCATCTTCCCTTCTCCGGTAACGATCGTCATCCATGCAGACCGTCGACCATCTGGGTAGTCGCTCAACCGGAGCCGGATCAGCCAATCTTGGAACGACCGGTTCTCGAACGTCACTTGCCGGCAGGTCCGGTAGAGCTTGTCGCTGACTTCCACCCACGGATCGAGCTTCGGCGTCGGACCAGTGATCGTGCTAACAGTTTGCATCTCGGTTCTCCTCGTCGGTGTTCCCGACAAGGACATTATGCCACACATACAAAGGAGTGCAAGGAATGTGGCAAAATAAACCGAGGTATTTTCAGAAGGTCATGAAGCGCCACGCCTTGAAGCACTCGCGCCTGCAGAACCACTGCCGGTTGTAGCGCCGCGCCTCGGCCACCCAGTCGCTCACCGGGTAGAGGTCGACGCCGCACCCACGGCACCGCTGGTGCGTGTCGGTCACCGCCGCCAGGCGGGCGTCGTCGTCCTGCGCTATCTCCGCTTGCTGGGCGGCCTTGTGCGCCCGATAGCACGGCATACACCAGTACGACCGGTAATCGATCGTCCGAATCCCGCAATGCTTGCAGATGCTCATACCGCCGCGAAGCTCCTCGCCGCGCCCATGGCGGCCCAGGCGTAGGACGCGGCGTCCACCGCGTCGTCGTGCATTCCGATCGGGAAGGACAGCAGCTCGTCCGCGAACCACGCCGGCAGGCTCGTAGCGTGAACCACCAGCCCTTGCTCGTACCGCGCCTCGAGCGGGAGGAACCGCGTCACCTTGTCCCGGTCTGGCCGGATGCCGCGCACGGGGAGCCGCGTGGTCCGCAGGAGCTCCTGCACCACCGCCGCCTGGTACTGGACCTGCTCGATCCCGATAACCTTTGGGCGCCACTTCGCGGCCATGTCCTGGACGAAGCGGAGCACCCCGTCGAACGGTGCGCGGATCCGCGCCGCGTCGAGCACCCAGATGGTCCCGGCGCCGTCCCGCCCCATCGCCACCACGGCGGTCCAGTCGGCACCCTCCTTGGTCGAAATGGCGAGGTCGACGCCCAGGTACACCTCGATCTCGGCCGGCGGGGTACCGGTCCGGATCCATTCCCGCCGAAGCCTCGCGCCTTCCGCGTCGACGAACTCCGCGAGGTACTCCTGGCGGAACGCGATGCTCGGGAGCATCCGCTGGGCGGCGTCGATCTCCGCGGGCGGAATGTAGGGGTTGGCAAGGGTCGGCATGGTCCAGTTCGTCCACTCCTCGTCGCTCTGGGCCGTGTCGAAGAGTGTCTTGAAGTAGTTGTGGCCCTTGGGCGTGCTGAAGAACCAGGCGGACCCGGCGTAGTCGGTGAGGGTCGGGCGGATCGCCTGCGTCCAGGCCTCCTCGAGGTAGACCGCCATCGCGGCCTCGTCGATGCCCACCCAAGCGTACTTGCGCCCGCGGGCCACGGTGGCGGGTTCCCCGAGCGTCCAGTAGTCGATCGCCGCGCCGGTGAGCAGCTCGATGCGCGGGAACGGGCTCACGACGGCGCGGGAGATGATCGGCTGGAGCAACCGGCGCTGGTCGTTGTACGCCTCCTCGAGGAGCCGGTACGTGGGTGCGAACCATCCGCAGGACCTGCGGTGTCGCAGGAGGTTCTCGGCCATGAGGATGGCGCCCATGGTGGTCTTGCCGAAACGCCGGCCGCAGGAGACCACGTTGTAGCGCTTGGCGCCCGCGATGATCTCCCGCTGGCCGGCATGAGGCCTTGGCAGGACAAGCTCAATCCTGTCTGGCATCAATCCTCCGCTGGGCTTCGTCGATCGAGAGGAAAACAGCGATCGACAGGATCATGAACAGGATGATCCCGACGAGTATTCCGCAAATCCAGTACATGACGGTCATCATTTGGGCTCCTCGTCGGCGAAGCGTACGACGATCTCTAATCCTCCGCCCGCGGCGCCGGTAATCTCCTGCCGCTCGGACCAGTCTTCCCGGCGTCGCCGCTTGAGCCAGGACTCCGCGGCCCGCCAGTCGCCGTCGGCCTTGGTGGCCTCGACGCGGAGCCGAGCGGCCATCGCTCGAGCCACTTCGGCCTCCGCGCGCGATACAGCCTTGCGGAATTCCTCATCCTCGATGCGCCATCGGTTGAGTGTGTCCCACGTTATCCCGTTGGATTCGGCCGCGTCCTTTTGGGTGCATCCGTCTCGCAGGGCTTGCAGGATGCCTTCTTCTACGGCTGGTGTTCGCTTTGTCCAGCGTCCTCGTTTGCCTTTTGTCTCCACTTTTGATACCTCTTTTCGACCGCGAACTCCATCCATTCCCATTCGGTAGGGCAGGATGGGTGTTTGGTTATTATTGGTCCTTTGGCCCGGAGGATCGGCCTCCAACCGAGCGGCAGGTTCACCGGTGCTCGATCTCGGACGATCGCCAGCTCCATCCCGGTTCGCTCGGTATGCTTTTCGTCCGACCGAATATGCCGTCCGCTCGGCTTTATGCAGATGATTATGGGTTGATCGTCCCACCATGTGATTCGCGCCATGCGCCGTTCGATCCATTGCCAGCGTCCCTGGTAATAGCAGTTCTTGGCCCGCTGGTCGACATTGTATGTGTGGTAGGCCTTTATACGGTTGCGCTCGAGCTGGCGGGCCTTGTATTCGGGATCGGTGTGGTATTGGTCGAACTTGCGGGAGACGTCGATGCGCCGCCGGCATTCCGCGCATTTTCCGAGCGTGGTCTTTCCTGTTTTCGATGCGGCCCGCATTATTTCGAAGCTGCGCCTCGGCTTGAGCTCCTTGCAGATGGTGCATCGCCTCGAGGTCCACTTTGCGATGGGTCTGCCGGTGTTCATTGGGCGGCTTGGTACGCCTCCTCGAGGTTGTTGGTCCAGATCTCCCAGACCGTCCCCGAATCGGCGAGGAGCTCGACGAGCCAGAGCGCGCCGGTGCTGGTGCAGTCGGCCACGAACATATCGGTGCCTCGGGCTCGGACGATGTATTGTTCGAGGTGCTCGTCGTACACTCGCTCGATCCGATTGATGGGCGTCCACCACTTGCACCGGATCGTCTGTCCCTCGATGAGCGCCTTGAGCGCCTGGGGCCCGTTCAGATCGCCGTGAAGGATCACTTGGACATCTCCTTGATCTTGTCGAGCGCGGCCACGGTGGCGCGGGACTTCTCGCCATCGCGTGTGTAGAGCCACGCCGCGGTGAGGATGATGTCTCGGATGGCTTCGTCGTTGTCGCCCTTGAGCCATCGCTGGATATCGTGAACTATCCGGTGGATCGCCGAGAGGTTCTTGATGTCGTGGTTTATGTGGTCGAGCGCCAGGAGCTGCTCGAGCAGTTGGTCGTTACCCATTGGTTCTCCCCCATCGAAAAGGCCCGGCCGTTTCCGACCGGGCCGTGTCTGCTCACTTCAACTTTGAACTGATTTCCTGCAGTGTCTCGTTCAGATCATTCAGATGATTCGCGATGATCATCAGGATCAGATCAGTTCGTCCACCAGAAGCGTGCTTGTAGAACGCCAAATCGACATTGGCGAATTCTCCCATGCACTCATCTGCAAAAACCGCTCGACCAGCTTGGTATTTGTGTTCTTCTTCTTGCAGAACCCAATCACCAGCTGGGCTTGGCTTCATTTTCCGATCCCATTGTTCTTGAGTCATTCGGCGAACGGATCCTCGATGCCATCGGTCTCGTCGACCAAGGGCTTGCGAAGCGGCTTGCGGGCCGGTTGTTTCCAAGGCTTGACGCTCTGGATCGTGTTGACCTCGCGACCCTTGGCGGACATGACGGTATCGACCGTGACCGCCCAGGACGCCGCCTTGAGTTCGTCGAGATCGAGCCCGGCGAATTCCTGCGGGGTGAGTCGCCGTCCGAGCATACCGTCGAGCAGCTTGGTGAGTTTGGCGGCATCGTAACCGTAGGCCGTCTTGGTGAACTGGGTGAAGCGGAACGGCCGTCCGTCCTCGTCGCCGACCTCGACCGTCTCGAACACCCATCGGAAGTTGGGTTCCAGCCGGTCGCGATCCTCGAAGCTGGGCCGCTCGGTCTGTTCGACATCGACCAGGACGCACTTGTACTGGCCGGCATCGGCCACCGGGAACGATCCGCCACTGAAGCTGGCGTGTTTTGCGAAAAAGCTCATGTGTTTTCCTTTGCCGGACATCCGGCTGCGTTATCGCCGGAAGGTCCGGCAGGGCATGGTACACGGCGATATACCGCCTGTCAACCTCCAGCATAAATAACCATCGAACCACTTAGGCAGGCCGGCTTGGTTCTGCCGCCGCGAAGCGTAGCGGCGGAACCTTGCCGGCCCTAGGATGGAAGGGGGTCTGGGGGAAACCAAAGGTGGTTCCCAGACTGATTCCCACCTAAAGCCCCCGTAGGGGGCTAAGGGCCGGGAACCACCTAAGCGCCCGCCACGAACCAGATCGGCCACTTGTCCTTGGTGACCGACTCGATCAACCCGCCGGCCTCGAGTTCGGCCAGAACCGCCTGGCACGTCTCACGCTTGACCTTCGCAAGGGCTTGCACCCGGTTCAAACCAATGCCCGGATTTTCGCTCAGGACGGCGAGAATTCGGTCGGATGGGCTAGGAGTACCATCTTTGGCCTTGCGCCCCTGTACGGGCAACGTGGAGGCCGTATCGGGCAATTCCGAATGGCAGAGCGAAACGAGGTTGTCGTCGGACGTCTCGATTCCGAATCCGACGTCCTCGACGGCCCCTTCTTCAAGGTGCCGGTGCTTCGTGACGTGGAACCGGTAAACGCCGTCCCGCTTGTCGATCGACGCGATCAAATCCGCCTGGGCGGCGATCTCGCCCGCGCCTCGCATCGCCTCGTGCTCGACGGGTCCACCGCCGGCCGCGGACTTGCGGTGGTGGTGGAGGCAGACAACCGCGGCGCCCGCCTCGGACATGGCCTTGAGCCGCTGGTAGAGGGAGGCCATCTCCACATTGGAGTTCTCGTCGAGGCGGTGCACCCGCACGAAGGTGTCCACTATCACGAGCCGGATGCTCCTGCCCTTGATGTGCTCGACGATCTGATCAAGGTCGCCCGGAGAGTCCAGCCGGACGCCAGAGCGCTGGAGAATCGTGAGCCCTTCGGATGGCACGGACATCCGCGAAAGACGGTCGAAAAAGGTCCCAGGCGACATCTCCTCGTTTATATAAAGGCACGATATACGCTGGGCCTGATGGTTCAGCAGCCACTTGGTTCCGGTGAGGCAAGCGCGCAGCAAATCGACCGCCACCCATGTCTTCCCGCCGCCCGGCGGAGCGGTCACGAAATGGATTCCGCCCGAGATGATCAGGTCCTGCACGATCCACTGGGTGTCGCTTGCCGCCGCCGCGAGCTCCGCCAGACGGTCGAGCCCAATGAACTCCAGCAGGTGTTCGCCGGACTTGCCGACCGAATCCGGACGGTCGTCCGGTATCCCGCCGTCGAGCCACTCCACCCAGCCGCGGGACATCTTGTCGCGGATCGCAAGCGGTCCGAGCGGCGGGTCGACGAACTTGGCATCCCACCATTCCGCGATCGCGAGGGCCACCTGATACGGGAAACTCTTCGCCCGCAGGAACCCGAGCAGCTTGACCAGCGCATTGTCGCGCCCGCCGAACGGGCCGCCGCCTTCGGGGTGCCGCTCGAACAACGCGGCCCACTGGCCTCCCTCGATGCGCGGCGCGTCCGCGCCCGTATGCTCCTTCGCATGGTCGTGCAGGAGGCTGTAGAACTCCTCCTCAGAGATTGGCATCCGATTCCTCCATTGACAATCGCGCCGATTGGATCTCGGCTTTGCTGATTCCTTCCGCCGCGGCGAAGTCCAGGATCGACTCCTTCGAATCCCCGCGGGCCATCATACGCTGGAGGATCCGGATCACCCACGAGTACCGATCCTCGAGCGCCGACTGGTCGGGCCACGGCTCGGACGCCTCGCGGAACCGGCCGGCGTGGCTGAGAAGCGGATCCATTCGGTGGATCCTGCGGTACGTCGCCTCTTCCTCCTGCGTCCAACCCGGAGGCGGCGCCACGCTCGACGGCCTGCCTTGCCGGATCACCGCCGGCCGCGGCTTCGGGTCGGACTCGACGATGCGGACCCGCTTCGGGTTCGCCCGGTCCTTGAAGTTGAGCGTTCCCGCGAGGCGGAGGATGCGGGTGAGATCGGAGACGTTGTCGGTACCCGGGAGGATCCGATCCTGCCATTTCCGGATGGCCGTCTTGACCTTCCGGCGCTGGTCCTTGGTGGTCGCGGAAAAGATCGTCGGGGCGGTGATGTATCCATGCCATCCGTTGCCGGACTCGACCACCAGATCGCAGGATGCAAGCGCGTCGAGGGATGATCCCGGTATCTTCCGGTCGGCATCGATCCAGAGGACGCCGACCTGGGACACGAACTCCTCGCCGACCTTGCCGGATGCAATGTGCGAAACGTCCCGCGGGAGGACGCCCAGGTAGATGTCCCGACCTTGGGCCATCCACTGCTCGATCTGGGCGTGTACGATGTCGATCCCGCCGAACAATGCGGCGAGCTCGATGCTCGATCGGTCCGGTCTCATGCCTTCGCGCAGGGCGCGAAACTCGACAAACCCGGCCTCGTACCGGTCGAACAGGAAGTGCAGATGCCTCTCGGCATCGCCTCTCATGTAATCCATTGTGCAATTGTCCTAACGGGTTATTTCGGCCGCTCGTCCTCGGGTATGCCGATATGCTCGGCGATGGCCCATGCGGCCGTGGGCCAATCATACGCTATTTCAAACCGATATCCAAACGGCTCCAGACGGTCCCGCCACTTCGCCTGGTCGGGCGTGAGTCGGTTCTTGCCGTGCTTCATCTCGACCCAGAGGCCCGGCGCCGGCAGCGGAACGAAGATATCCCAGATCCCTGCGCGAACGCCCAGGGCCTTGAACTTCGCCGCGGTGCGCGGGTCCCGGTATCCGCCGTTGGGCGTATGGTAGACCAGCTCGAGCATCGGGTATCGCGGCGCCATGGTCCGGACCCAATGCATCAAGGCGATCTGCGCCATGTCCTCATGGTGCCTCATCTAATAACTCCTTCCTGAGCCGCTCCATTGCCCGGATCAGGGCGTCGTGCACCGCCTGGCGGGATATCCCGCGGCGGGCCGATATCTCCTCGAGCGTGAGCGGTTCCGAGTCGTCGAACCCAAACCGCGCCAGGATGTAGTCCCGGTGGTTTGGCCGAAGGCGATCGATGGCCGCTCGGATCGATGCGGACTCCTCGACCGATATCATCGCCGCCAGCGTGTCCATCTGGTCGGCCTCGAGGTACTCGATCGGCGAGATGCCGCCGGGCTGGTAGGTGTCGTCGAGGCTGAAGAACTCGGATTCGATGATCCTGCGAGAGTCGGCGACATTGTCGGGCTGGAGCCCGAGCAGCTCGGCGATCTGCTCGTTCGTCGCGTCCGGTTGCGTCTTGAGGATCTTGACGATTCGGAAGGCCCGGTACGCGGCGTACTCGGGGAGCCGTATCCCCCAGTTGTTCGCCACGCAGTATCGCCGGACCCGGTTGAGGATATGGTAGGTGGCGAAGGTCGAGAACTTGACCTGCCGACCTGGATCGAACCGATCGGCCGCGGCCGCGATGCCGAGCTCCGCTTCGAGCGCGGCGTCCTCGATCATCTGGGGCCGAGCATAGGCACGGACGATGGCAAGGCCGAGACCGCGATGCGCCTCGAGGAGCGCGTCGATCGCCACCTGGCGCTCGATCCCTTGCTGGTACGCGAGGACGAGCAGGGTATCCTCGGCGCTGGTGATGCCTTGGTAATGTCTGGCTCGGAGCCGAGCCGCCACTCCGCGGACGCGGGCTCCGGTCGGTTTCACCGCT
>Ga0208005_1000370_pt1 | contig 17358 bp, 30 predicted proteins | sample DEB19_08_DNA_3_FD_184530 | JGI IMG/M metagenome (GOLD analysis project Ga0208005, IMG submission 184530) | Aqueous microbial communities from the Delaware River and Bay under freshwater to marine salinity gradient to study organic matter... | ecosystem: Environmental > Aquatic > Marine > Coastal... | reverse complement strand
CGTCTGGGGTTTGGTTGTGCTTGAGGGTGACACTACGAACACAACCTTAGCGGCTGCTGCAGAGCCTTCTACGAGGGCCTGAGAGAGTGCTTCAAGGGACCGTAGATCACCAATGAATTCCTCTACCCGACCACGACCATAGACTTCACCATCAACTGTGTTGAACCTGAGTACAAGCCAAGGGTTGGCATCCACTGGAGCCTTACCCATGGAACCTGGGATGATCTTATCTTCATACTCTTGATGCCAAACAAAACGATTGTTGTCTAGCCGAACATGAGTATAGATGTCGCACTCGTCATTCCTTTCAGCTTCTGTCCCCGCTACGTTATTGGGAACAGCCTGAGGTAGGACTTTATAGAGTAGCTTCTTGGAGATACGTTCTTTCGTGACTATTTCTAGCACATTGCCGTTGCCGTCTCGTTCAACAACGTAGCGATTCAAGGGATACAGCTTGAGCTGCTTCTCTCCCATGAAGATCAGAGCATTACCTGCGACTACGAGGTGCTTCAGTGCTTGGTGTACTACGACACGATCACTGGAAGCGGCAATAGACTCAAGGATAGTACGCTCGATCTTCGCAAAGGAAAGATCCAACTCAGATCTGACTTCGGGTGGGAAGTCTTGACCCAATGCGTTGTCATCTAACTGCAGTTTAAAGAAGCTGGTTTGAGGGGGCAGTAGAGCTAACATCAACTTGGATGCCAGAGTGACTACTCCCTTTGCACCAACGCTTTGCCATGGTGTAGGTAGATGTCGTGCGCCTTTGACAAATTCTTCTTCACCTCGGTTGAGATAAGGAAGAGTCAGGTCAGCGGCTTGTCTTGCTACGTTTAGAAACTGGGAACGATCGCTTGCTAAATAGTCGTAACGTGTTTTAGCGGACATTACGAATTAAGTGCAGCTTGATATGGGTTGGTCCGGTTGAACAGGTTTGTACCTCCACCCCGGATACGAAGGGATTGTTGGCGACTCTTTTTCCTGCTAAGACCAGTGGCGCTTCTGCCACCACCATCACCACCGAGCAGCCCACCAGGGCCTAGTGGTTGTTCAGGAAGGACAGGTTCCGGTGTCGGAGTAGGTGCTTGATCTGGTGTAAGTTCTTGATCTGGTGTAGGTGCTGGGTCAGGCGTTGAATCCGTTTTGGTATCTTTAATTGTTAGAGGATTGGTTGTTCCTTTAGTCTTCGGTGACCACACAGGAAGGGTTTGTCCATCCATCTGAACAGTAGAACCACTGAAGGCTTGCTTATTTCCTGGCTTCTGGTTGCGGAACATCCCCAAGGCATCGGGGAAGGCCTTACTTGCAAAGTCTTTTCCGAACACATCACCCGCCATTGAACTCCAAATCCCAGCACGGGACGAGCCATAGGCTTGATTGGATCGACGGATAGCTCCACCACTGATGGACATCCCTTTGTCCATACCCTTTTGCAGAACCTTGTCGTAGTCTTTACCTGTAGCCTTGGAGATTTGCATCGCCTCTTTGGCACTCAGGTATTGGTTGCCTCCAAGTGCCAAACCTTCTTTGATATTCTTAATGTTATCATAGGAAGGACGTGTGGCGTTAGCTACTTGTGCAGCGGACATCGGTTGACCGCTTGGACTTGTGTAGCTAGTGGTTGTTCCTCCGTAGTTGCTGTTCCCAGTGGTCGTACCAATGGCTACAGGAGCACTGCTACGAATACTGTTAATAACATTACGGTTTACTCCAGCACTACGCATTGCTTGCGTGTTAGCCCGTGAGTATGTACCCTGACTAGCAGCGGTCCGGGCTTGCGTCTTAGCCTCTTGTCTTTGTGCGCGATTGTTAGCTGGCATCGTCTTCTGTGAGTCGGTGATTGATCCACTCGACCACAGAACGTTGGCCGGAGCGGTACATTATTTGTGAAAGAGTCTCATCCGGGTGGGGATTAACAGGTGGAAAGTTCTCCTCCAGTTCTTGGAGGACACTCTTTACGGAGAGACCAAATGTCTCAAGCGTATTGAGGGAGATTGGGGTTCGCATGTTCAAAAAAGGCAGGCATCCGTGCTCGCTTTGTCTCAGAAAGTTCAGGTGCCTTTCCCTGATACATCAGGTTATCGCTCGCATCCAGCCAAAATTTTTTGTCCAAATATTTTGACTGAGTATTTCTACCTAGTGGCTCTAGGACCCAAGCGATAGTTGCCTTACGCAGTTTATCAAGAGAAGGAGAGAAACTAAGCCCCAACTCACTACAAACAAGGCTATTGGTAGCAACGTGTACTTGTTCGTCACGACTAATATCAGCACTTACTGTTCGGAGACCAGCGTCACCATTAAAGCGAAAGAATGGCAGTAGTACGAAGAAAATTGCACGCTCAGCCACCAAGGCTTTAAGGATCGTGTGATCAGGATGCGCTTCCCAAGCAGCTCTAAGTCGGAGGGCTTCTGCTTCCGCTTTAGGATCAGTGCCAAGCGCGTTGGCAATGTAACCGAGAGCCAGGTCGTGGTTTTCTTCGTCTTTGATGTTAGATCGGAGCAAATCGTGTGATGCGCTTGGAACTTCATTTCTAAGTGCCTCTTCGATAAATTCACCAACAGGTAGTTCCATGTGTCGGATAGCAAGAGCACGGAAGATTGTTTCCTCCGCACCCTCAGCAAGCTTCCCAGCTGTGGTCTGTACCGGAGACCACTTCCGCTTACGATTTAAAAGTTTCTGATAGGGGTTCATTCGCCGCAATTACAATCTGGAGCAGGGTTATCGTTTAGAAGCGACTCCAAGTAATCACTGACCTCATCCTCATCCAATGCAGCATATGCGCTGGACTTATCCTGAGTGTCTCCCATGACTTGGAGCGAGTAGTAAAGGGAGGTCTGGGGTGAATCCAACCACTCTTCAATAAACGCTTCGTCATAGGTGATCACATCAGACCAACTATTGAAGCTATAACCGTGAAGAAGTCCCGTACGGTCAAGCATCTTGACGATGCCGTTAGCAACTTTGAAATAGTCATCCCAACCAACCTCTGATGCGATCTCTACCGGACCGTAGTCAAAGGGCTGAACACCAAAGGTGCCGCTATCGCGGTCTACATGGCGTGCAATTGGGGGAGCGATCTCAGGACAGGTGGTGTACCCATCCAAGTCTGTGTAGCGGTAGCTGCAGCTCGCTGTAGGGGCGATTGCAAAGGCCCGGTCCATCTTGTTGGCCTTGGCGATCTGTGCTGCTGCTTCAATGCCAGCCTGCAGCTCTAGGGCCAATTCAGAGGCAGGAGTACGGTGAAGCGGTTCTCGTTTGTTAATCGCTTCAAGGGCTTCTCCAAACTCCTCATAGGTCACACCGTGGCGACGGAGCAGGTTAGCCAGTCCGAGCATTCCCAGACCGACCTGGCGATCCGTCTCCGGAGGGAGGTATTCTCCGCTAGCTGCAACGCCTGTTTGTGCATGGAGGGCGCACAGCTCTGACATTCCGTTTGCAAATGCACGTTGAATGTCATCGAATTGGCAAGCACCGAGGTTGACATGTTGCAGAAGACAGGTTCCCCGTGAAGGCAGGTACACTTCCAAGCAAACGTTTCCCCGGATTCGATTTCCATCTTTGTCTACTTTTGTTTTATTGAGCCAAATATCGCCTCGGCGTATGCCTTCGATGACGGCATCTTTAACTTCTTGGCTAGCTTCTCCCCACCAAAATCGGTTGATGTTGACGCATCGCTTGATCCATGGGAGTTCAGCTCGCGTAGCATTAACAAACTCAAGGATGTCGGGATGGCTAAGATCGAGATGACAAACAACAGCTCCATTCTTGTATACACCTCCGCGTCGTAGAATTTCGTTTAGGGTGCTGTAGATTTTGGCAAAGCTAACCGGACCTGATGCAACAAGTCCTTTGCCGTTTTCAGATCCCTTGGATCGCAGCTTAGACAAATGCACAGCAACGCCAGCTCCATATCTAAGAGCGTGTGATACAAATCGCCACGATGCTTCAATACCATTAGGACCCTCCATAGTGTCTTCTACGACAAACACTGTGCAGGACACAGGCAGTCGAGAATTAGGGTCGTCAATCCAGTTCTGGACGCGACCAGTACGGGCAATCAGTTCAGTGGTCATACAAGGTCAATGAGAGAGGGGGTGAAATATCGGGGTCCTTTGAGGATCTTTCCGTCCTCTCGACGGATGGGCTGACCGTTCTCATCGAGTTTGGACATATTGCTTTCATGGACCCGCATATAAGCAGTTGTCAGGTCCCAATTAAATGCTGCTGCCATTTGATGGCACACATAGACCAGATCACAAAGCTCCTTGAGGAGATTCTCTCTGGCTCGTTTGTTTGTTACGTCACCATCCAGTTCAAATGTTGCTTCACAAACTTCTACGAACTCTTCAGCGATCAAATTCTGCTGCAAGGCGAGCGTGGTAGGCGTCAATCCACTCGGAAGTTGATACGCCTTCCGGAATTCCTTTGCTCTCGCTGCGTACAGGTCGTAGGGATTGGTGGTAATCGAGTTCATTCTGAAGATAGTGGATAGCTTTCTTGAGGTCTTCCTCCGCAGAGTTCTTGTCTTTGTGTCCAGCTCGGCAAATGTATTTGATAGCATTACCGAGGTGGAAGTTCAGTCGCTGGTCTCGAATGAAGTCCCAAACATGAATGCTGCCGCGTTTGTAGTAGGTGGGTCCTGTGTTGTTACTGTTGGCCAATGTTTGACAAGATTAGATACTGAGTTGGCTAGTACAAAGTTTTGATGCTGTAGAGCCATGAAGACAGTAATAATGTCTTCCTTCTGTGTATTGGGGTGTCGAAGTGCGTCTTCAATTTGCTTCAGCTTGAACTGCTGCTCCATCCGCAGCTCCAGCACCGGAGGGGGGAGTCCAAAGTCTGACCTCTTGATTGGTGAAATCATAATCATCTACTTGAAGTATCTTGGCTAATCGAGCATTGAGTAGAGCGTGATCCTCATCAAGGTCTTTCTCTGCAAATGCGTCTACCACTGTTTTCCAGGTGCAACCTTTGGAGTCAAGGAGAGCTTCAGCTCGCTTGACACCAATACTGGGAACCCCTGCATAGCCATCTGTTTGGTCGCCTGCCATTGTTTGCACAAGATGCCAGCGATAGCCTTGCTCTGCAGTTATGAGTGTGACTTCATTGCTTAGGTCGTACAACTCACCAGGGATTTGCCTCATATCCTTATCTGGAGAGCAGATGATGTGTCCCTGTTCCTTGGTGGCGTAGATACCAATTGCATCATCAGCCTCTAGGTTGGGCATCACAACAACCGGGAAGTCCTCCTTGAGTTTATTGATGACCCTTTTGTAGCCACACGGTTTCTTGCGGTTTCTGTGTCCTTTATATGTTGGATCAAGCAGTTTACGAAAGTTACTGCTATCAGAAAAGAACAGAATAGAATCGTCAAAACAACCTAGGTTATTGGCAATGTTATACAACTCAAGTAAAGCCATGTTGTAGGCTTCAGAGAATCGGCTGGTGACGACAATCACGTCTTCACCGTAGTCAATCTCTGACTCACAAGCTGCACAACATTTATAGACGATATAGTCAGCGTCGATCAGAAGACTCACTTACCTTGACCTCGCCGTTGTTTTCGACCATGGTTTGGCAGTGAGCGCTTTCCATTACCCTGACGGGTATGCTTATACTTGGCACGTGAAATGAACTCCACGCGCCCAAGGTTGGTCTTTGATTTAGTTGCCATTAGTGTACATCTGCCCAGGTGGAACCGATCTTCCCTTCGGCAGCGATAGGGACTCGGAGGTTATATGCTTCACCAGCCATTGTGGCGGCTAGTTCTAGGAGGAACTTAAGATCCTTGGCTACATCAGGTGTGCACTCGTATTGCAATTCATCGTGTACAAACGCCAGCTGGTGACCTTCTAGCCCCTGCAGATTGTTGTGTACATGAGCAGTCCACATCCATTGCTTTGCAACGCAGGCGGCTGAACCCTGCAAGAGGTAGTTCAGGGCTTTGTGAGCACCATCACAAGGAATGCGGCGACCGTCAATAGCACGGATCTCACCGGACTCGGACGCCTTACGCTTAACCGCCTTAACCAATTCCTCAAGTCCAGGAATTGCATCCATATATGCTTGCCGTATTTCAGCACCTTTGGACTTTGCATTGGATGGAGAAAGGAGGGGGTCATAACTAAAACCTATCTTCTGATCGCCAGCTCCGTAGAGGAAGGCGTAAGTTACTGTCTTGACAAGGCGTCTACTGATGCCTATCTTGTCGGCATTCTCTTGGTGAATGTCACCGTTGAGAAGAATATCTCCGTAACGTCCTCCATCGTATCGAGCCAAATAGTGAGCGAGGAGTCTAAGTTCAATACCTGCGAGATCAGCGCCAACCATGACATAACCAGGAGTAGCGCGGAATAGCTTTCTAAATTCAAGGTCACTCGGTACTTGGGCTAAATTGGGGTTACGGTGAGCGCATCTAGATGTGTTTGTAGCCACCGAACAGTGGTGGTGGATTCGATTATTTTTAATTAGCTTGAGCCAAGCGTTGTTGCCCTCAGACAACATACCCAGATGTTTTGTTAACTCAAGGCATCGGAAGAATTGCAGAGCTTCCTCTGTGCCGATGTCCTTGAGGACTGTTTCATCGATGGCAGTCTTGCCAGCTTTGGTTTGTTTGTCTGGTACCCAACCATGGAGGTTGGTCATCACCCAGGCGATGTGGTCTCTACTGGTTGGGCTGAACTCTTTGAGCTTTGTGAGCGGTGCTCCCGCCACGTATCCAGTGGTTCGATTAGGTCGTTTAGGAGTAAACTCTCGGTCTTTAACGTAAGGATACCTGTTGCATAGTACTCTTTTAAGCTCGTCCAACTCTCGGTAGAGAGCCGATGCAAGTTCCCGTGCAGCAACTTCGTCAAAACTCCATCCATGTAATTCCTGTTCGGTGAGGATTCGGGCGACATCATGTTCAAGCTTTACGAAGTCAGGTATTTGCGGAAATGATCCCATAGTTTCTTAGTTACATTGACATCCTGCTCCATATAGTCCTGCATCTCTGGACTCCATTCCTTCCAGTCAGCAGTCTTACCGAAGCATCCCTTGTACTCACCAAGGCGATAGCCGTAAGCCTCTAGACTGTGGCGACCATAGAGCTGCAGTGGCATGTGCTTCCACTTACGAGTCTGGTCAATCTTCAGTATGTCAGCGTGATAAATACGACTGAGGACCAAAGTATCCACAACATCGTTAGTGGGAGAGAACCAGGGAAAGAGCTTACGTATGACAGGAATATCAAAGCCCACGATATTGTGACCAATAAGGTGATCGGCGTCTTCCAGTAACTGTAAGCCTCTTGTAATCGGTTCCTTATCTCCCTGATCGTTGTAGATAAGCGTCTGTTTAGTGTCGAGATCGTAGACACCCAGACAGTGGATGCAGGTAGCATCATCGTATAGTCCGTCAGTTTCTATGTCGAAGACTAGGTTCACTTCCCCTCCAGCTCGTCAGCGAGTAAGCGCAACTCCATGTGACAGACACGGTTGTACACCACCTGATCGGCAGCAGCTCGCAGGGCGGCGGCGGCAATGCGGTGTAGGTCTGTGGGATGTATGCAGTCGTCTTCGACGGCATCCATCACCGCCTGCGCGGCGGGGGAGAGAGGTTCAGTCATTGATTTCCCCAGCGGCGAACGATGCTGGCGAACTCCCTGAAGGTTGCTCCCTCGTTGAACCATTCCAGGCTGAGCCACATTTCGCGCGGCTCCTCATCCGTCGGCCCCTGCGGCTCGGGCTGGGCCAGGGCGGCGCGGGCGCGGACAAGCAAATCGTGGTGCGCCTCATCAACAGCGTATGTGTTGAACGCGGCATGAAGCTCAGCGCAAAGCGCTCGGAAGTCAGTCATGGAGTTGCTCCAAGGCGCGACGAATAATGTTGACTTGATCTGTATCAAACACGATTAGTTCTTTACCATCTTCTGGTTCTGTGTCAAGAGCTGCTAATGCTTGCTCTTTCAGACTTAAAGGCCTGGGACGCATTATCTCTATTAAAGATTCGCCACCAGCTCCGGCGGTGGGGTGATGGGGTTACTCATTTACCAGTCCACTTGTAGGTCTTATCAACGAACTGTGCTCGTTGTACTGCCTCAGGTGTGGGGGGTTTTGGGGGAGTCAGCATTGCTTGCTGATGAGGGGACTCAAAAGTCTGTTGTTGGGTCGAACTCGTCATCTGCTTCAGTTTCATAGAACTTACAAGTGGATAGGTCGTATATCAGTTTGCACGCGACGCCAACTTCGCCTGAATAGCGATTCTTGAGGACTCGCACAGTTGTATCACTTCCTCCAGATGTGCTCTGCTGGTTTCTTTCAAGCGCAATAACTGCGTCAGAGAGTTGTGCAATTGCTGCACTTCCTCTAAGCTGTCCCAGTGTGACGCGGGCACCCTCCTCATGATTTGTGTCACTAGACGTTCTCCGCAAATGGGATACAAGGAACATTGCGATACCTGTTCGTTCAACCAATGAGCGGAGCTTGGTCATTGTGGTATCAATCATGCGACGCTCGTCGCCATCGAGACCACTGAGAAGGATGGAGAGGTGATCTAAAAAAATAACTTTGGTATCTAACCCCTGAGCAAGATACTCCACTCGTTGGTAGATAACGTCGGGGTCGAAAGAGCCGAAGCCATCAAAAAGAAAGAGATTCCAGTTAGCAAGAGTGCTGTTATAAGCTTCGGTGAGGGTAGCTCTGTCATGTACTCCAAGGTGAAGGGATTTGCCGACTGCGGCAGACATTAGACCGAGAGCAGTGCGCCTGTTTGATTCTTCAAGAGCCAAATAACCGACCCGTTCTCCTGCTTGTAGAAGTGCAGTTGCAAGCTCCCTGCAGAAGCTTGACTTTCCGATGCCAGATCCAGCAGTGATTGTGACAAGCTCTCCATATCTGATACCGTGCAGTTTGTGTTGAAGGCCTTGAAATGGGTAAGCATGATCTGATGGTGGTGATGGTGTGGTTACTAATTCAAGTAGGGACTTACCGTCTACAATCCCGTCAGGACGATAGGGCTTGGCATCCCAGATAGCGCGTCTAATAGCTTCAGAATCGGATGCTTGGAGAGCGTCTGACGCATCTTTGTACGCCTCCAGACGGGCGATCTTTGTCTTGCCAGGTGGTAGTACGCTTGCTGCTTCCTCCGCTGCCTTACGGCCTGCCTCGTCATTGTCGAAGAACAGGACAATCTCCTCATAACCCTGCAGCCATGGGATAGCCCGTTGAACCGACTTCCTTGCCGCTGCGGCACCGCTAGGTAGAGAGACCATCGGCCACCCCGGCATAACCTCACTACATGAAGCTGCATCGAGTTCTCCCTCTGTGATGACGACTCGTTTTCCAGTGGAGGGAAACAAATGTTGTCCAAAGAGAGTGCCTGGGACTTCTCCTTCATAACTGAATACCTTGTTTTTAGTTTTTAGTTTGCATCCACGAAGGATGCCAGCATCGTCGAAATAATAGAAGCGTAGAACGTCTCCGTCTTTATAGATTCGGTATTGCTGGCAGACTTTTTCTGAGATGCCTCGCTTCTGCAGCCTTTCGGCTGAGCCTTGTAGGTGGACATGGTGAGACATTGTGTGAGTGTGAATGGGCACTTCAGTGTGCCCATAGGTGTTGCAGGAAAAACAAAAAGTGTGGCCATCTGAGTACAGCGAGTTAGCATCAGATGACCCACAGGTATCACACGGTAAGTGCCTGACGAATTCGCTTCCGGATGTCTGCGTATGCTCGTGCTTGCTCATCGTGATATTCAAACCAGGAATCCAATGCTCGGTAGATCCCCTCAATCAAATTGTCAATAGTTGCAGGACTCTTTGCATCAACATCAGCAAGAAGATCACTGAACTCTTCAGTATAATACTCAACTGTGCCGTAATCTACGTTAGCCATGAGATTGGAATCGAGTGGAATGAGCAGTATTGAAAGCCGTGCTTCTCGCACCACTTTGCATAGGTTGTCTTAGATCCCTTGTAGATCTTGTTATAGGGGGATTGAAAGACGAAGCGAATATCCAGCTCAGGGTTTGCTGCCTTAACTGCCTTCATCTTTCTGCGGTCCTCTTCAGTGAGTTGTCCTTTGGTCTCTAGGTAGATACCATTAGGCAGCAGAAAGTCAGGAGTGTAATTACACTTCAGCGTATAGGGTACTTTTGTGGATTCGTATTCGTACTTAACCCCAAGGTCGGCGAGAAGATCAGCAACCTTCTCTTCCAACCCAGAGCGAAAAGCCATTAGAAATCGTCTTCGTCTACTTCAGGTTCAGCCACGGCAATGTTCGGCTCACTTGCTTTGTAGCCTCTTGTCTGACCAAACAGAGCAGCCACTTCAGTTTCATCGAGATCGCCGCGATCAATACCAGCACCCCCTGCAACCGTGACGACCTGAATGCCAACCAGTTTGAGGCTGGTTCCGTAGGTAACGCCATCTTTCAGGATGTAGGGTTTCTGTTTGAATGCCAGCTTGACGGTTGAACCCGAGTAAAGAGGTGTCGAGACATCCGTTATCGGAGTTCCCTCGGTGTCGACTACAGGCGGACGGTTCTCTTCATTCCAACTGAACTTAACCTTGTATTGTCCGTCTGTCACTTCCTCCCACGGTTCAGGTTTGAGGGTGCTGCGCTTTGGGTTCTTCAGTTTCGATTCTGCCCACTTCAGGGTCTCCTTGCGGTCCTCTTCCAACACCTCCACCAGTCGCTGATCAACCAGTGCAGACAGTGAATAACCGAACTTAGAGGGTTTCAATACAGCTTGATAGCCTTCAAGGACAACAGGCTGTTGGGTAACATGAATGGTTTGTGCCATTAGCAAAAGAAATAGGTGGATTCAATCACGGATTCCGGTTCTAGGTCTCCAATGATCGGCGGTTCGGACTCTGCGCCAATTTGTTGGGCAAAGTCACGTAGATAGTCATGTTCGGCAAACAGGTGCATGTATGTCTCCCGTACCAATGTGGACAGGATGGACATGTCAGTGGCCCTGCACAGCACAGAATCGTGGATCAGTGCAATCGGTGCATCAAAACGCAGGGTTGCCAAATGGAGCAGTGACGCATCTAGCGAATGGATCAGATTTGGACTAGTGGCGTTCTTGTGGTGATTGATGTCAACTTCATCCTTATCACCTGTGGCCACATGGATCTCGCAATCTCCCATCAACTGTAGCTTGAGCCTGACAACCTGCTTTTTCATCAAGCGTTGATGAACGACAAACCCAGAAGGGGTGACCCACTCCAGGTGGTCTGCACCACGCTTAATTGCTGCTGCAACCTCCTTCTCGATCCAACGCATCACCTTCATCGGGCCAGGAACGATCTGCTCCATAGCTCCACGTACGGCCTTGACGACATCGGTCAGTTCTTCCTTCTCTAGCTCAATACCATCTTCCTTGAAGGCATCACGGATGTAGCCGCGATTGGAGAATGGCTTAGCATTGTAAGGAATCGTCATCACGACCCGTTTGGTCTTTTTGCGATCCATATATGGTCGCAGACGCTCTGGGCAATCTGGTTTTGCAGCTTCTGCCACCACCTTATAAGCATCTTGCGGATGCGAACTTGGCAGGACATTAACCAGACTCGCAGTACTCTTATCACGGGCTAGACCAGCCAGGATCTGCAAGCCACTACAGGTGGCATCAGTAGCCACCATTAAGCCTGTGAATTGTCTATCAGCTGCGATCACGCAATGATAGTATTCTTCGCAGGCAGCGAGAAACTGCCACGGTTCATCTGCTGCTTCCCAATCAGGCAATGATCCAATTGGGTCTGTAGCAATCCGCGCGATGAGTGTGACGTTATTGTCAACCCACTCAAGACGCTCAGCCATCGTAGCTTTATCTAAACCGTAGCAGGTTGCTACCTGAAAGGCCAGCCATCCCTCTGCCTCAGGTGTCATGTAAGCCTCTTCCGCAAAACGAATGAGCGACTTACCGAAATCGGTATCTTGAGGCGTTAGGAAGGCAGGGATGGGATAGGCCCTACCCCGGTAGTCAAAACTCCAGGGTAAGTAGAAGCGATCCACGTGCTTAAAACGTGCAACCGCTTCCATGGTCATCCGAGTGCGACAGGAGCGTTTGAATTCCTGTGCGTTGAGGTTCATCACCTCTGCTGCTCGTCGTCGATAGTCCTTGCGGCTGTCGTAGTTGGTCTCGATGTCAGCAGGTTTGGCAGGCAGGTCGTGATGAACAATAGGGAGGAACTTACCAACTGAGCGTTCCAGTCTGCTTAGCTCCTCAGCAACACCCACAATGAATGGGTTTAGCTTGAAAGCAACCTTCTGAATCTTGTTCAAAAAGGCGAGTGGTGACTCCCCCTGTATACACCCCACATTGCCGCGCCTCACCAGATCGTGGCCGCGCATGACCTCATTGAGCAGATAGCCACCCGGTTCTGTGTTTGTCCAATCCCGAGGTGGAATCAGCATCGGCCAGGTCAAGGGAGCAAACAACTCAGCATCGCTCATCACCTGTTCCTTGCGCTCCAGGAACTCTGGTGTGGGCACGATGTAGTTGACTCGCTTGCGTCCTTCCATCCACATCACCTTGTCGAACCATTGGCTGGTCTCAATGATGCAATCGAGCAGCCAGGTTCCTAGTTTGATGCGATTCACCCTGCCCCATGGCTGCCACTCTTCAACATCGTACCTATTCATTAGTGTACGAATAACGACGAGCTTTTGCTGGGTGCCACTGGCCTTATGCCAATAGTTCTTCTTCAAGGTGTTGAGTAGGCCTGGTGCATTGCGTTCATAGTGACGCATCTGGCACTCGGCTTCCACAGCAGAGCCGATCGCATCGGTGACCTCCACCAGCTGATCGCTACCCTCCTTGACGCTGAATACCTTGTCAAAGGTCACCTTGAGGGCAATGGCTGCAGCTGCTAGGGGCTCGACATCAGCTAGGTACTTCTTAATCTCTTTAAACGCTACTCCGTTCTTCCTTTCTTTGAGTCGGTGAGCTGTCTCTTCGATACGCGCAACCAGCTTAGGAAGCAGAGCATCAATAGAAGCCACGCCATAAATTGTGGCACTCGCATAACTTTTCTCTTCTAATTTCTTTGTATTCTCTTTTAGTCGCTTCAGACCTAGGCGAATCTGGTCTCTCTCAAGCTGGGCTTGCGCCTCAATTAGGGCTGGTGTGATCAATAAGATTGCTCGCTAGATTCGGTGTTTAGACCTGTGCGTATGTGGACACCTTGCAAATAAAAGCAGGTCAGCCATTATGGACCGACCTGTGCATAAGATCGTTGTCTCTCACCCGAGAACCTGAAACTAGCGCGTCTACCAATTCCGCCACATCCGCGTGGGGATTCCAGCGATTGGACTCGCTGAGACGGTGGGCTTGTCAGCCACGAATGGAGCGTAGCAGACGACCCTTTAGACGCGCCTAGATGAGGTTGATCGCCTCTGTTCGGGCCTTATCGGTGGTCTTGGCGTAGCGAAGCGTGGTCTCGATTCGTTTGTGTCCCATGAGATCCATGATGGTTCTGATAGGCACGCCTGACTCGGCACACCACGTTCCAAAGCTATGCCGTAGTGTATGGAATACATAATCCTCGGACTTGCCGATGTACCTGTTGACTTTTTTGAAGGTTCGCAAGAGCTGATCCTTGTCCAGCCAGTCAGCAGCAAAGACCGGATGATGGTCTTTCTTATCAGCTAGGCGCCTGTCCACAACATTGGCAATGTGAGTGTGAATGGGTATTGATCTCCAATCACCACTCTTGGTTGTGTTATCAGGACGGCCACCAACAAAGATCGTATTAAGACCGAGGTCGATGTCCCGTGCCTTGAGCTTGAGCAGCTCACTCTGACGCATCCCCGTGTAGGCAGCAAACAGGATGATGTCCGCTGCATCATTCCGCATAAAGGGATCAAGGGCTGCGTTGTGCAGTTGCTCAACTTCCTCCTTGGTGTAGAAGGTGATGCGTCCCTCAGTCTCCTTGCGCCTGCGAAACTTGGCAGGAGCAGGGATCAATCCATCAAAGGCGCAGTGGTTAAGGACTGTGCTGACTGCAGACACAACTCGATTGATCGTCGCGTCGCTCTTACCCGCGTCCTCAAGCTCGATGGATACTCGGTTGATGATAGGTTGATCAATTTTTCGCACAGGGAAAGATAGTCCAACTGACGAGGTAAAGTGACCAGCATTGATTGCAGCAGTTTTTCTTCCATTACCATGCCTCCATGAGTGGCGAGTTGAGAAGGTGTAGTCGAGGGCTTGGCCCCAGGTTTTGATGTCAGTCAAAGAGAATCGCCTCAATCTGTTTGCAAAGAGCTTTGCCCTTGGGTGTTAGCTTCAGCTGTTGGCGTCGTCTGTTTGTTGGATCAACCTCCTTGATAACGAGATCTAACCCTGGCTTGTTAATCCAAGATTGATCCGTGAGTTTGTCGGTGCAACGGCTGCCAGCTGCTGTAGTGAGGCTGAGATCCTCTTCTACAGCTTGCTTGTGGCAGTTCTCATGGGCCGCCACATAGAAGAATGTGGCCAGCACCTGAGCGGGCACCTCACGGTCCAACAGGCGTAGAAGGTTCATCACCTTCTGAACCCGCTCCATGTTGGGATTGGTGACTTGGCGTCTGAGTGGGTCCATTGGTTACCCGTGAACAATCCCACTCTAGTCTCAGCCTACCGATGTGGACAAGTACGTCTGTATAGGATTCCTTATCCATCCCAAGGTAGAAATTACCGAAGCTGATCAGTTGCATGTAGAGGTTTGTTGAGCCAGTACAAATGTATCATCAAGAAGCTGCTCCTGTGCTAATCGCAGAATTTCTTCACGATTGGGGTGGGCCTCGACTTGCTGGATCAGTTGTTGAAGGCGTCGGCTAAAAGTTCGCTCAGTCATGGTCTGCAGGGGTGAGGTGATGGATGGATTCGTGATCAACAACAGTGAACTCAATATCAGGTGTATTGATTAACTCATCAACCTTGCGTTGAGCAGCACTATGTTTTTGGTAGGTATATTCCTTGACTTTGTGTGTTTTTAGGTTTTTAGTGCGAATGACGCAGCACACACTGCTAGGCAGCTCCCACCCCGCCACCTTCCAAGACATGATTTCTTCAAAAGTGTGCGGAATGAAATGGTCATCACTCAGCTCTGCATACTCTTTCCAGTTGTTAGGGAAATAATCTTTACCAGGCATCAGCCAACCTCACGTTCAGTAGTTTCTCGTTGCGTTGTTTTGTAAGCTCTAGAGCAGACCATGCAGCTTGCTCAGAGTCCTTGGCAATGAGATACCAAGTACCGTCTGTGGTCGTGACTTCGTATTCTTTGTATGGTCGAACAGTTGTTAGCATGATGCCTCCGATGATTGTGAATTATTTGCTAGTAGTCTCTTGCTTGATTGGTACAACGTTGCTTACATATATACCTTTCTGTACACGTCCCCTCGTAATGGCATCACGACACTGCTGTGCGATGACCTCAATATCAATTGCTCGATCTGTTGACGGGTTGTAGTACATACTTATGCGGCGTGTTCGAGGGCTAGATCTTGGAAGTAATCAGTGAAGGCATACAAGCTCTCACGTTCAACAGTTGTAAACGTGTCAGTGTCCTTGAGAGCACGGTTAAGTGCCTTCAAGACAAGCTTGAACTCATCAGGATAGACATCAACCTTAATAGCAGTGGAGAATTCAGCCATAATTCCTCAATAGAAATACTCGTCAACTTCATTCATGATGCGCCTTGTGAAGCTATCTAAGATGGCATCAATCTGTTCATACTCAAATTGAACCTCGTCAACATTGAGTAAAGCATTACGAACACCACGCTCAATGCAATCTTCAAGCAGTCTAAATGTGCGTACTTGCATGGCTCAGAAGTTATTGTTGAAGAAGAACGTATCACAATCCAACTGAATGGTGCTGAAGTCATAGCTCAGGCTATGATCCCAAACACGTTGCCAATCCACGTAATAGAGAGGAATAGCAAGCTCATCTTGAACAGAGCTAGCAATCAGCCCCTCATAGAACTCTTGAGCAAAGGTTTCTTCTGCTTTCCAGCATTCATACTCAGCGTAATAGGCATCATCAAACTGTCGATTGTTCTCAATACCCAGATCATCAAGCTCACTAATGAAATCAATGACCTGATCTACATCCCACTTATCAGCAAATGGAATGCGATCAACAATAGCGTCATACAGTGCTTGGTATTGCTCATCTTGTGAGTCATACCATTGTGTGAGGCTAGTGTACTCAGTGGTAGCAGTGGCAGTCATGATAGGCTCCGTGATGATTGTGAATGAATCAGGCAGTAACAAGCTCTACATCTTCAGTTGATGTGTCAACAACACCCCAACCTTCTACATCCTTGGCATAGTCAGTAACCAACACATCAAGCGTGTTGAGAATGTCATTGCCATCCTTCTGATTGCGAAGGCGTTGGATGTAGGACTTCTTGAGCAGTTCTTGATAAGTAGCAGGCATGATGAAAGACTCCGTGATTAAGTATGTGTTAATGGACAGGTTAGTTAAACAAACTCCATGGATGGCAACACCTGCATACCAACAGCAAGTTGATTGAAGGCGTTCTTATATGTACGAGCGATGTCGTACACATGATCAACATCATCTGTACTGATAGTCATCAACTTACAATCCTCGTGTTCACCTAGCCATACACCATCGACATCTTGAACTGTGTACCCATCAACGATCGTGTCTACGATGTGCAAGAACTTAGCCCATTCAATGTCAGTGACATACGAACCATTAGGTATATTGCGACCCATGAACAGTTGATACGTTGCCATTAACCGTAAACCTCCATAGATGTCAGGTATTGATCAACCTCTTCATTGTTACTGATGAAGTCAGCAACATCATCGAGGTCATGGAATGCCTCACCATATTGATCACCGCATCCATCAACTAGATAGTATTCATATTCATCTGTCTCTTCATTGTCAACCATGATCAGGTCAAACGATGTGCAATTAAGCAATGCACTCCTGAGTAGGTCAAATGTGTAAGCCATAGTCAATCCTCCGTATGTGTGTTAGTGTATATGTTAATCGTGCCATGATCAATTTAGCATGTGGCTCTGCATTTACATACATACATACGTGGTCGTGACAGCTGGTCGGGTTGCAACCATATCTCTGTCTCGCGGGATCGCTCGCTCCGCTAGTTCCGTCTTGTGACGACCAATTAGATTGTCAATGTGCTTGGTGGCTAGAGCCCGCTGCCCTGTCCCCCACCGAGTGGGCGAGGCACGAGTCCCTCACCCGATGAACCTAATATACCATAGTGCACAAGTGCCCGTAGTTCGCCCTGATACCAAACGGCTAATTGACCCTATCAGAAGAACTGATGGGTATGCTAGGCATCAATATGTGGTGCAGTGCTGTTGGTGTTCGAGTAGTTGCGCGTGAG
>Ga0208005_1000368_pt1 | contig 17407 bp, 25 predicted proteins | sample DEB19_08_DNA_3_FD_184530 | JGI IMG/M metagenome (GOLD analysis project Ga0208005, IMG submission 184530) | Aqueous microbial communities from the Delaware River and Bay under freshwater to marine salinity gradient to study organic matter... | ecosystem: Environmental > Aquatic > Marine > Coastal... | reverse complement strand
ATGTTACTGCTGTCTTTACTGCTAGCCAGACTCGTGAAATTTTAGATTCTATTACTAATCCTAACGTTCCAGTTATTATTTCTATTTTCTCTGGCCGTATTGCTGACACGCTTCGTGATCCAGTTACATGGACTAAACAGTGTATCGGTGAAGCTATGGATAAACCAGCAGAGTTTGATAAAATTAAGTTTCTCTGGGCATCATGTAGAGAAATATATCACCTGTATATGGCAGAGTTAGCTGGTTGTCATATTATTACCATGCTTCATGATCAGATTAACAAACTTAATCTAGCAAATAAAGATTTAACTCAGTTCTCGAAAGAGACAGTTCAGATGTTTTACAACGATGCTGTAAAAAGTGGCTACAAAATTAATTGAGGATATAACATGTTTGAAGAAAATGAAATTTCAAAGAATGCTAATGGTGGTACTGAGATTGCCAAGAGATCACTGTCTAAACTAATTGATCCAGAACTTCTATCTAACTTTCAGATTATCTCTTCTCGTCCAAGAGATCTTCAATCAGAAAAGATCAGAGTTCTTTTTGCCCATGATCTTCCTGAAGATCCAGAGTCTGCAAAGTTCAGAGATTCGAATTGGCGTAATAAGTTTCACAAATTTGTTTTTATTTCCAACTGGCAGTATCAGCGTTATCAGTTGATTCATGGATTACATGCTAATCCTCAGTCAGTAGTTCTAGAAACAGGAATCTATCCTGCTCCAGAAAGTTGTTTAGAAAAGCCAAAGGATAAGATTCGTTTGGTTTATACTTCAACACCACAGCGTGGTCTAGATATTCTAGTTAGTGTATTTGAACAGATCTCAAAAGATAATCCAGATATTCATCTAGATGTATTCTCTTCATTTAAAATTTATGGTTGGGAAGATGCAGATCAACAGTTTGAACCATTGTATGATCGCATTCGCAACCATCCACAGATGACGTATCATGGTTTTCAACCACACGAAACAGTTCTAGAACATCTGAATAAGTCACATATCTTTGCGTATCCATCAACATGGATTGAGACAAGTTGTCGTGCGCTTATTGAAGCGATGTCTGCTGGTTTAGTATGTGTTCATAATAACATGGGCGCTCTACCAGAAACTTCTGGTGGGTTGAATGTCATGTATCATGCAGATATGGATGACAAGAACCATCATGCTGTTGGATTTGCTAATCATTTGCTACCAGCTATTAATATGGTCAGGGATAATAAAGAAAAGGGCATGATTAATTTTAATAAGGCATATGTTGATGCTCGTTATAATATTAATCTCATTGCTAACAAGTGGGATATAATGCTTAAAGATCTTATGTGGCGTTACCCAAACGTTGAGTCTAGAGGCATTCCATCAGAAATGTTTGTCTATAGGACAATCTAATGATAATAACAAGAACGCCACTACGAGTATGTTTCTTTAGTGGAGGTAGTGATCTTCCATCCTTCTATGAAAAGGAGGATGGCGCTTCTCTATCTGTTACAATTAACAAGTATATTCACGTCATCGCTCATCAAGTTCCCAACATGGGAGTTAAGGTTATGTATGATGACGTAGAAGAACTGCATGATCTAGAACAGATGCGTCATGCTATTACTAGAGAAACATTAAAACTGTATAACGTTAATAAAGAAATAACTGTTGCTTCTATTAGTGACATTGTTTCTAAAGGTTCAGGACTTGGTAGTTCTTCTGCTTTTACAGTGGGACTAGTAAAGGCTATGTCTGCTTTAAACAAAGAAAGCGTTTCTGGTTCTCATATTGCAGACATCGCTTGTCAGATTGAAATGGTTAAGTGTGGATACCCTGTTGGTAAACAGGATCAATATGCTGCTGCCTATGGTGGTTTCAATCTATTCAAGTTTCATACCAATGGTTCTGTTTCTGCAGATTCTATTACATTGAATAATAAAAATATTCAAAAGCTACAGGATAATCTATTGCTTGTGTATTCTGGTAGAGGTAGAGATGCTAATAATATTCTACAGAAACAGCAGAAAGCAATGTCTAACATAGACAAGTTTAAGATCGTTCAAAGAGCCAGAGATAAGGCATATGAAGGCAGAGATCTTCTACTCGAAGGTAAAGTCGATGAGTTTGGCGAACTACTACACAAGTCCTGGTTAGATAAAAAGAATATCTGTGAAGATATCACTCAAGATTATTTCGATGCGGTATATGAAAAAGCCATAGATGCTGGAGCTCTAGGAGGAAAACTCTTAGGTGCTGGTGGTGGTGGATTCTTTATCTTCTATGTTCCACAGAAAGATAAAGAAGGAGTAGCTTGGGAAGTGACAAAATACACAGCGTGTAAAGTTTATGATTTCGAATTTACAGGAAACGGCTCGAATATTGTCTATCATCATCCGTGACTAAATATTATTGACTCTTTAATAGAATAAAGGTATAATAATTTGTCAAATAATGTGATAGCTTTCCCTAAAGCCAATGTTAAGATTTCGAAAGACAACAGAACTGTCGAGAATATTCAACAGAATGTCGAAATGATGAAACATTATCACATTCAAGAAACTATACTGAATCTTGCACCTATCATATTCAATCAGTTAGATATAGCGGGATTCGGTTTAGATGATGAAGACGAAGAAGATAATGATGTTAAGGATGGTGCTTTTATAATCGAAGCATTGAGGTCATATATGTGTAAATATTATGACATTCATCATCCTTTTCAGAAGATAGCTGAAAGCATCTTTGAGCCCAAAGAAGGAGACGAAGAGGGTGCTTTCAGAATAGTAGACGAAATAGCAATAGACTTAAGAGAAACTGAAACCGAATAGGTGATTTGTGATTATTGTTGACTTGAATCAGGTTATGTTATCCAATCTGCTTATGCAGTTGGGCAATCACACTAATGCGCAGCTAGAAGAAAATATGGTTCGCCATATGATTCTTAATTCTCTCCGTTCATATAAGGTCAAGTTCGGAGATGAGTATGGTGAGATGGTTATTGCTTGCGATAATACAAACTATTGGCGCAAGCAGGTGTTTCCTTATTATAAAGCAAACCGTAAAAAGAATATTGAAAACTCTGAACTCGATTGGAAAGCTCTGTTCGAATGTCTTAACAAGATTCGTGCGGAGTTAAAGGAGTATTTTCCTTATCGAGTTATTGATGTCGAGTCAGCTGAAGCTGATGACATTATTGCAACTCTAGTTACTAAATTCGGTTCTGAACTAAATACTGGTGAGAAGATATTGATTCTCTCAGGAGATAAAGATTTTATTCAGCTGCATGTTTATTCTAATGTTTCCCAATACGACCCTACTCGTAAGAAATGGATCAAGCATGATGATCCAGAGAGATACTTGCATGAGCACATTCTAAAGGGAGATGCCGGAGATGGTGTTCCTAACGTTCTTTCTCCTGACAATGTTTTTGTTGTGGGTGATAGACAAAGACCCCTGACAGCAAAGAAAATGGAAAAGATCATGGGCACTGATCTAGAGGAAATGGATACCTCTTTGGCCCGAAATTATTCTCGTAATGTTCAACTTATTGATCTAAGTTTTACTCCTGAAACTATTCGTGAAAAAGTTATGGAGCAATTCGAAGCTCAAAAGGATCGTGATCGTAGCAAACTACTAAATTATTTTATAGTTAACAAACTCAAAAATCTAACTGAACATTTGAGTGAATTTTAGGAGATCATAATGGTCATTGGTATGTCAGAATTTTTGCAAAAAGTTGCAAAGTTAAAGAAAACACAAGAGAAGATTGATGCTCTAAAGCACAATGATAGCATTCAACTTCGTATTATTCTACAGGGAGCGTTTGATCCTAGTGTAGTATGGTTACTTCCGCCAGGAGAACCGCCATATAAGCCAAACGAATTAGTAGATCAACAGCACGTTCTATTAAAAGAATGTGAGAAACTAAGATATTTCATTAAGGGTTTCCATGATAATCTCAATCAGACAAAAAGAGAAACCATGTTCGTAGAGTTACTCGAAAGAGTAGATCCTGAAGACGCTAAACTACTATGCGCTATTAAGGATAAGAAGATGCCATTTAATGGCATTACATTACAGCACGTCAAGGAAGGACTACCAGGGTTAATCGCAGAATGAGCAAGTCAGCACTAAAGAAGTTTAAGAAGAATGATTATTCAGATCACGAAGAGTATCGTGATGATCCTCGCGAGAGGGAAAACAAGCGTAAGGCAAAGCGTGTTGAACGTGCTTTGAGAACTAAAGATATCTCAGCATTAATCGAAGATGAAGATCAGGACTTTATTGACGATGTATCAGAAGATACTTGGAGGTAATATGGACCCTTTACAGTTTTGTTATTGGTTACAGGGATTTTCTGAAATAAATGGTGGAGTAGCGCCAACACAAGAACAATGGAATATAATTCAAGATCATTTAAATCTTGTTTTCATGAAAGTTACTCCAGATCGCTCAACAACTCAGAATAATGAAGCAAATACTTGTTATACAAATCCAGAACCAGTAAAGAAAACACGTCCTACAGAAGATACAATCTGGGAGGAACCCGTGGAAGACATCTGGAAAAAACCGGAGAAACCACCTTCAAGGAGATGTATACCTATATACGATGATAAGATATATAAGATGTTTAAGGATTCTTAATATGTGCCCAACTTATTTATTTCGAAATAATGAAACTGGCGAAGAGTATGAAAACTTTATGTCAATATCTGAACTTGATGCATATCTACAAGAAAACCCACACATAACTCAACTCGTAAATGGTGCGCCAATGATCCATTCTGGCAGAGGCATGGGTAAACCTGATCAGGGTTTCCGTGATCTGCTTAAACATATGAAGAAGGGCAATCAAAAAGGCATATCAAGGAGCACCATCAACACATTTTAGAGGTAAAATGGAAGAAGAAACAGTAAAAAGACTAACACGTAGAGAAAAAAGACTTCTTCGCCAACAGGGAAAACAATCAGAAAATTATCAAGAGAAACTGAATTTTAATTTAAAACATTTTGATCCGTTAACTCAAAATCAAAGACATACTTTTAATGCATTTGATAATGATAAGAATTTGATGTTACATGGCATCGCCGGAACAGGTAAATCCTTTATGGCGATGTATCTTTCGTTGAAACAGATACTAACTAATCCGGACAGTTCTTACAAAAAGATTGTTATTGTTAGATCAGTAGTTCCCACGAGAGACATGGGATTTCTTCCAGGAAACTCTAAAGAAAAGACTAAGGTATATGAAGCACCTTATTACGCAATATGTTCAGAATTGTTTGGAAGAGGAGACGCATACGACTACCTTAAGAATAAGGGTCTTGTTGAGTTTATGTCTACATCTTTCATTCGTGGTATTACTCTTAACAATTGCATTGTCATCGTAGACGAAATGCAGAATGCGACGTTACATGAACTTGATTCTGTTATTACTAGAGTGGGTTATAACTGTAAAGTTATATTCTGCGGAGACTTCCGTCAGAGCGACTTTACAAGAGAACATGAAAGAAATGGGTTAACTGACTTCATGCGAGTTGTTCGTAGTATGAAGTCTTTCAACCTAATAGAATTCGAAGCAGCGGATATCGTAAGATCCGCTCTAGTTAAAGAATATATAATTCTAAAGGATAAAATGAGGATAACTGTGTAGTAGTGAGAAAAGTATTTAAACACAATCTCGTTCAGGAGATTGATATAACCACAGAAAACATCGATGGTAGTAGATATTATGTGTTACCGAACGGAGACAAATTTCGTTCGGTAACTTCTGTTTTATCAGACGCCTTAGATAAAACGGCTCTCATGGAGTGGAGACAAAGAGTAGGAGAAGAGGAAGCTCAAAAGATATCTACTCAGGCAGCTAGAAGAGGAACAGCTGTTCACACTCTCTGCGAGAATTATGTGTTGAATAAGGAGAACTACCTGGGGAATGCTGTTCCTTCTAGCGTAGACTCTTTTATCAGTATTAAATCTGTTCTTGATCATAATGTAGACAACATTCTGGGCGTAGAAACGCCATTATACTCTAGAGCATTAAGAACGGCTGGAAGATGCGATCTGATAGCAGAGTATAATGGTATTCCTTCAGTAATTGACTTCAAGACGTCTAAGAAACTGAAAAAGGAGGAATGGATCGAGTCCTATTTCCTCCAGACAACAGTATATTCTATGATGTTTGAACAGATCTACAAGATAAAGATACCACAGATAGTTGTAATAATATCTGTGGACCACGAGGGTCCACAAGTTTTTCAGAAAGATAGAGGCCAATACGTCAATAGAGTTCTAGATATATTCTCTACTGGTTCTCTATAATACCATGTAGATCGGGGGAGTCAGTTGAATAAACTACCCTCCTGATCCCGAAATGCTCTATGGCTTTCTTGCAACCTGAACATGGTTCAGCCATTCCATCCACCCAAGTCATATCCCCCTTATTCTTTTTCTTTACTCGAAACACGTAAAGAGTGGATCTTTTTAAAAGATCGCTGTCCATATGCCTTAGTGCGCCTAAGATAGCGTCGACTTCTGCATGCTTAAAAATAGATTCAGAATTCTTACCGAATCTTTTCTGCATCGGATGACTCTTCTCAGAGTTGAACCCAACAGAAATAACCTCGTTACGAATAACGAGGCAAGCAGCGAGTTTCATTTTCATGGGATTGTTTACAGCCAGACGACGAGTCAGAGCCATATACTTTTGATCACGAGTCATTACAACCTCGAAAAAGGAGGGGAAGGTCCCCTCCTATCATTTAGTAATTATAACGCTCATTCATGATAGTGTCAAGCATTACTGCTTCTGGAGAGAACTTCTCTACCTGAGTCAAGTTCTTGATCAGAGTAGGAGAGAATCCTGACACAATGGCAACGCCACTAGTATCAAACTTCACTGGCTGGTTACCGAATGAAGCATTTAGATTCCAGAACACTACCTTAGGCATGTCGTAACCTGCATCAGCATACTTACGAGCGATCATTTCAATAGCAGAGTCATCGTGCGTTACGCAATGATCAAACTGCATATCTGAAAGGATCAGAAGCATCTGAGGCATTTCCTCTTGAGGAACATTACCATCCTTTGCTACGTTAAGGATCTTGTTAAGAGCCTTGTGTAGATCAGTGTTCATTGCCCACTTTGACCTCACCATCTGCTGACACTTCTGGACAATGTTGCCCTCGAGGTGCAGTAGTTCTGGCGTACCAGAGAAAGTCAAGAACGTATCCTTGAACTTACCCTTGTTCTTTTCTGCCAGGTATAGACCTAGAGAAACGGCAACATCCATACAAGTAGTCTTGCTCTTTGAGTTAAAACCACCAGCATAGTCGGTCATTGAACCTGACACGTCAACCAGAGGTAGAATGCTAGCATCACCAACATAGTTAGGAAGAGCGTTCCACTGAGCGATGATGTGGTTCAATTCAGTCTCATCGAAACTTTTAGTGTAACCATATGCACCAATACCCTTTAGGATATCATAAGGATACACAGCACCAGCATTTACCTTAACACCTGCTTCACCCTTTACGAGCTTCTGCACGTATTCCTTGAACTTTACCGAGTGCTTGTTGAATGCCTTCTTGTAACGAGAAGCAGCAACAGAAGGAACCTTGTTAAAGTCAATCTCATCCCACTTGTTTGCACACATTGGCGTTTCAACAACGTTGGTCAAATTAACCAAAGTCTTACGATACTGCTTAGGAGTCATACCCAGGAACTGACGTAGCTCTGCAGCTAGTTCGCCCTTACGTGGCATCCACTTAGCAACAAGACCAGCAGTAGCTGGGTTCTCGAGACCCTCACGGATGAACTCAAAAGCAGCCTGACGAACATCGCCCTTAGCAGTTAGAAGGTCATCCCAACGACCAAGTTCTGGAACCTTGTGAACAAGACGAGCAGCAAGTGCAGGATCGTTGTCACAAAGATACTCAAAGATGTCACGGAACACCTTACGCTCACCAGCACCACCACGAGCATCACGTGCCCACAGAGCAATACGAGTTGCGAGATCCTTGTTCTCTACATAAGCAGCAACGAACGCAGGGATAATGTTCTTACCACGAGATGCGCCGATGCTTGAGTATAGATCAACTAGCGGAGAAGCAGTTGACTTTAGAGCCTTCATGCCGTTTTGAGTACGAGCAGTCTGGTTCTTCACAGCATTAACAAAAGTAGACATTTTATATTTCCTTTCTACAGATTCAAGCCAAGACCTGTCTGATCTTGGCACTTTGTTTATGGAGACAGTGTTTATGCGGAATTGAATCTAAAACTAACAGGATGTATTTTTTAGAGCTCTACCAATTGAGCTAATTGGCCCAGGGGCCAATGTTGGAGTCGAACCAACAACCTCTCGATTACAAGTCGAAAAAAGTTTGCTGAAAACATCCTAAACTAACGGGATCAACTTTTTGCTTTTCAATGCATAGCTAGTAGTTGCTGAACTGATCCCAAAACTCTATATTACTATTATACTATACTTCTATTAAAAGTCAAGCAATAAAAATGCAACAGGTTCTTATTTTACGGTGGGAATCGAACCCACTACTTTCTGATTAAAAGTCAGATGCTCTACCTTTGAGCTACTAGTTGTTTGCTGTAAAGAACCTAAACTAACGGGATCACTTTTCACTCAAAGTTTGCGAGTATAAATTGCTGAACGGATCCCAAAGTTAACAGGATTGTCTTGTCGGCGTGACAAAGTTCAAAGTTTGTTGCCTTTATTGTTTGCAGTAACAATCCTAAAACTTTCAGACTAGACCCGATGCCATCGGGACTTCCCCATAAATGGATAAATGGTGGGGAAGATTGGGATCGAACCAATTAAGTTTCTTTTGCTGTACCTAGTCTATAACTTGGAGCGGGCGAAGGGAATCGAACCCTCGTCTTTAGTTTGGAAGACTATGGCTCTACCATTGAGCTACACCCGCAATTATCCAAACGTATATAAATCTTGAAGAATAAAACCCATCGTAATCATTAGAAGAAAGAATGCTAGAACTTTCATCCACATAATTCTAATATACTTATTATCCATAGTCAAACTCTTTTTTGGTGCCGACTAACGGAATCGAACCGCTATCAGAGGAGTACGAAACCACTGTAATGCCATTATACTAAGTCGGCAAATATCAGTAGCAGGTTGTGATCATAAAAGGATCACCAAAGATATACCCAAGAGTGTCCCATGGATCTGGATAAGTTGTGCAAACCGGACGAGGCTGAACAACTACCTGTTTCTGGACAACAACTGGTTGCTGCACCACTACAGGAGGAGCCATCGGAACAGGAACCTGATATGGTGACATTACATAAACGTTACCAGTAACTGGACCCTGACCCATCACAACATACTGCGCAAAAGCAGAAGATGAAGCTAGAATAAAAGCTGTAGCAAAAAGAATCTTTCTCATCTTACCACCCATAATAACCATAAGGATAAACGTTATAAGCTGGAACATAATATCGAGGACCGTAATATCCACCAGGAGCATATGGTCCATACCCATAGTAACCACCATAGTATGGTCGACTGTTAGCAATCGCTCCACCAATGATACCGCCTAATACTCCAGCACCGATTGCTGCGCCATAACCCCAACCGCCATAACCATATCCGTAACGATACCAAGCATTAGCAGGAGTTGCCGCTAATACTCCAAGAACTGCTAGAAATGCTACAATCTTCTTCATGACTTTCTCCATAAGAAGCGGACTAACCGTGGGTCCGCACGAGTCTATTTAGCGACCAACCTAAACTGGCTCCGGATTGGGGAATCGAACCCCACTAACCAGTGATTAACAGTCACGTCCATGCACCTTGCTCGGATTCTCCGGAATATAGAATTATTATACCTTATTTAGACAGATTAGCAAGTTCTTTATTCTGTTTAGTACAGAACCAACAAGTCGAAGGAGTTACTCCTACCTTCTCATTGACAAGATGATCCCGAACAGCCTTCATAATACCTGGATAAGCATCAGCGAAATCATGACCAGAAACAATACCACCTACCTTAACCTTTGGGAACCACGCAAACAAATCCTTTTTAAAAGATTCATAATCGTGAGAAGCGTCGATAAAAACAAAATCTAAACTCTCGTCTTCGTATAAATCTGCAGCTGCTGCACTATCTGACTGGATTGCTGTATAGTAACCTTCGACTGGCTTCATATTATTATTGAATACTTCCAACAAACGACCAGCCTGATTGTCTCTGTCTAGCATCTGTCCTGGTTCAATAAGAGAACCTGTGAAATTATCGATACAATCTAACTTAAACTTCTTACCGCTATTAATAAGTTCAACAGCCAAGAATGCAGAGCTCTGGCCCTTCCAAGTTCCAATCTCTACAACATGCGCATCATCAGGTAACTGGCTTACGGCATGAGCAAACATATCTGGGTAATTAAACCAGCCTTCAACGTTCTGAAAAAAATGTTCCATAATAATCTCCTTAGTGAGGATCAATAACTAGATCGCCAGAAACTCCGACCCTATAATCATCTGACGTGTAAAATGGGTTCACTGAATGCCCAAGTTTTGATGGGAACAAACAAATAATACCTTCATAACTATTATCTGCAGGAACAGGGAAACTACGAGTCTGTCCTAGAATATCTGTGTAATACATAACAAAAGAAGAAGCGCACTTCAAAGTTGCCTTGGGAAATACTGCAAATTCATCTTCTGCTTTATAAGGCATACGCACCCAGATAACAAACGAGTATACGCCGCCATGAATATGATGCGGATGAAACTCATGCTTCTTCTGGAAGTTAGCCCAAAGATCTTTAAATCTAAAATTTAAATGCTTCTCTGGATGAATTACACCAGTAACTTCGTTAATATGATGCGGGTGAGAAGCATGATTATGACTCAGTGCCAGCTTACTGATGTAAGGAAGTAGAGTCTCATTAAGAGCTTCTGTCATATCACATTCTTGATTAATGTTTGCTGTTAGCTTGTATCCTGCTTCTACAGCATTCTCAAAGTTAGTATCAATATGGTTATCAACAACTTCGTTGATCTTATCCATAATATCTTTAGGAACTCTTTGAAACATTACTCCGCTATTTGGAAATGTAAAGAATACTGCTTCACCTTCTTTAAGTTCAGAAATCTGGTCTGCCATAATAACTCACCTGTAAATATTGTTAATAAACTTTATTTAGTAAATTTGGATCGGGGTCTAGGACTCGAACCCAGACAGTCGGTTCCAAAGACCGACGTTCTACCATTAAACTAACCCCGAATAAACTGGTGGACCTTAGGAGAATCGAACTCCTGTCCAACCTTTCGGTTGCTGTTATCCTTTACAACAGTCAAGGCCCATATTGGTGGACGAGGGGGAATCGAACCCCTATAACCTAGGATGCATCCTTGCTCTCGCCCGTAATTTGGTACTGGGACCAGGTATCGATCCTGGACTCCAAGGTCCACAACCTCGGGTGCTACCACTACACTACCCCAGCAAACTGGTGCCCTCGGTCAGATTCGAACTGACACTTGGTTGATTTTGAGTCAACTGCCTCTGCCGATTGGGCTACGAGGGCATGGTGCCTGTTCCTAGAATTCAACTAGATCCTTCCGTTCTTCAGACGGACGTGCGCAGCAGCTACACCAAACAAGCATATTTATAGTGGTGCCCCTGGTAAGATTCGAACTTACAACCTCCTGATTCTAAGTCAGGCATCTCTTCCAGTTGGACTACAGAGGCATTAATGGTGCGAGATGACAGGATCGAACTGCCGACATTCTGCGTGTAAAACAGACGCTCTCCCAACTGAGCTAATCTCGCATAAACTCTCCACCGTTGCAAACTATGTCCTTCCTAGGTGACATAACTCACGATGTTTTAATTCCGATTAATCGCCTCGGTGGCACAACGATCGGAATATTGGTCCGAGTGGCTGGATTCGAACCAACGACCCTCTGCTCCCAAAGCAGATGCGCTACCAGACTGCGCTACACTCGGGTAAACTGGATGCGGACCCATGAGTCGAACATGGCTCTCTTGCTTATGAGACAAGAATGGTCTCCGGACCACCTGACCGCAAAACTGGTGCTGATAGTTGGAATTAAACCAACCTTAAACGCCTTATGAGAGCGCCTCGACATCTTGCCGACCTACCAGCGAATAGCTGCCACGATTTCTTATAGTGGTGACGGGCTTCCACTACTGGTACGCACCTCGATAGATCTAGAAACCATCGATTAGTAATCCAGCGTCTTGGCGAGGGTCGGACAGTTTCAGTCCTTTTCGTGCCTTCTATCTGCAACCCCCATAAACATAATGGACTCCACGACAGGATTCGAACCTGCATTTGCATCCAGTTACCTTACTCTTCGTTCGTAGCGAAGGTGGATACGTGGAGATAAATCTCTAAGGGAGTTACTACCATCTCCCAGCCACTATTACGTTGTGGCAGATTTGCTGGATAAGACGATGCGCTAAGACGGACGTTTAGGTTGCCGCCACCTATATCCATATCACACAGCGCACCCGTGTAATATGGTAGCCCGAGGTATCCAACTCCTCGGACGAGTCAATGAAGTTGGCGAAGGTGGTAGGATTCGAACCCACGATCACGGTTTTGGAGACCGTTGCTTTAGTCCAGGCTAAGCTACACCAACACTGGCGGAGGATAAAGGAATCGAACCATCAACCTTTCGGTGCCGCAGTTTTCAAGACTGTTTGTCCACCATGGACGGTATCCTCCATACTCGTTACTATTTATACAATTGGTAGAGCGGACGAGATTCGAACTCGCATTGCACAGATTGAAAGTCTGGGTTCCTAACCAATTAGAAGACCGCTCCGTAATTCATATTATCATTATACTATATTCTAACAAAAAGTCAAGTGGCGGAGAGTGAGAGATTCGAACTCTCGGTAGAATTTCTCCTACGCTCATTTAGCAAACGAGTGCTTTCGACCACTCAGCCAACTCTCCAGTATTGGTAGGGGTGCCAGGTAACGCTCCTGGTCGAGAACGGTAATCGGCCGCTAAAGGGTTTATAAGTCCCTCTTGTGTCTTACACCCACCCCCATAATGGTAGACCGTACTGGATTCGAACCAGTGTCCTAGGATTAAGAGTCCTGTGCTAAACCAACTCAGCTAACGGTCCATAATAAAAAGACACGCAACACCTCTCCCCGTATCTGGTAGCTATCTCCATACCCGCTTCATAGAGGCCAGCGTCCTGTTGTTGCGTATCAAACTGGCGACCGTGATGGGGATCGAACCCACCTGAACTTGTTAGACAGACAAGTGATCTCACCAGAGATCTACACGGCCAAATTGGTGGACCAGAGAGGACTCGAACCCCCCACCCTCTGCGTGCAAAGCAGATGCTCTCCCAGATGAGCTACTGGCCCAAAAACATATTTAGTGGAGGATCCGGTCGGACTCGAACCGACAGCCTTGGGATTAAAAGTCCCTTGCACCACCTATTGTGCTACGGATCCATATATTTGGTGCGTGAGGATGGATTCGAACCACCAATGTTACCACAAAGGGAACGGATTTACAGTCCGCCGCAACACCACCGTCGTTGCCGCCCACGCATATTAGTTATAGGTTGACAAGAGCGAACCTTGCCATTCACATGTCTTTGCGACCGTTGATGAAATATCTCTTGCGAGTTACTCCATGATCCAAACGCCGACAAACCTATTGGTTGTCCACTGAGGTTACGCTCCTCACGGCTACTGTCTTATCAGGACAGCCCCTTCACTAGCTGGGTCGTGGACAATAATACTTTTAAAGAGATACAGGTTTACTATGCCTCGCACCAGATATATTGATGGCCATCTCACTGGATATGAGACACAAGGTTTGAGTTTCAGTTATTAACGCTAGCTCCCTCGCACGAGCCTGTACCTATCTAAAAGTATTGGAGGGGATGATGGGACTCGAACCCACATCAATCAGGTTTTGCAGACCTTGCCGTAACCAGTTCCGGACACACATCCCCATAAGAGACAGATTAACTGTCTCTCTATTTATTACAGACCAGCTGCTAGAGCACGATAACCAGCAGCAACTAGCTTGCGACTTGGCTTGCCAGCACGATACTTACCAACAGTCTCACCCTTTGAGTTCTTGCGCTCATTGAGATAGATAGCATAACCCATCTGACGAATCTGGTAAACAGCATCGTGCGGGTTAGCAACACCATATCGAGTCTTAATCTGCTGAGCAGTCAGTTCCTCGCCACGATTCACAAGAGCCTCAAAAACACGATCAATCTTAGTAGCATTCTGAACCATTATCTATATCTCCTTACATAATATTTACAATTGAACCATTACCATCAATGGCACGCACACGAGCTTCTGGAAACTGCCACTGAAGCTGACGCATAGCCTGAATAATAAGAGGAGACTGATTCGGCGTAATACCAAAAGTTCTCCAGTTACCAGTCTGATCGAGAAGCTGAATTTCAATGTTTTCCATAACTCGTCCCCTTTTCTTAGGATAGCTTAATATTACTATATTCTTCCAGCAAAGTCAAGACATTTTTTAGGTCAGAACAGACGATCTTTTTTGTCGGCCACTCATCAAAATGATCTCGGCCAGAGATCTCTACCATCCAACCATTCTCGAAACGATATACAGTTACGCTATCGTTTACTGAAGAGAACATATTCGAAACCATATTAACCTTCACCTCATTCATACTAACCTCTCCTAGATTTGGTTCCAACAGTGGTTAAGTCCACGTTTGGTCCCGCATACTGCAACCCGCCCTTATTATAGAGCGGCATTACCAGACTAGCCTTCTTCAGAATTTCTTTCTGAACATGCTCTGGTTCTTTATGAAGGTTGGTCATAATGTCTCGCTTGGCGCAGGAAGACGCATCACCTGACAATCCTGCGGAAACGTAGTCACTTCGATCAACCACCATAGTATCATTATACTCTGAACGCCACATTTTGTCAAGCACTTTTTTATCTTTTTTCGAACGAATCTGGTCCGGATGGACTCCGTTCTTGAGCAGCCACCGATCGTGGTCTGACACTAACTTAGACTTGACTGTGGACTTTCGTTTACGTTTGCGAGTGTTTAGGCTCGTATAAAACGCAGGTAAAATGTGCATAGACATAGGCGAACCTCCATCATATACACATTATAACCTATATTTAGGAAAAAGTCAAGTCTTTTTTTCGAGAGTTTCGATAAATTTTTCTACTGCTGGGTTGTAGATCTCTTCAAGTATTTTACTTGCGTAACGATGATTTTCGTACTCTAATTCTCGCAAATACTTGTATCTGGCGTCAATCATTACTTCTAATGTTTCGACCAATTTCTTGATCTTATTCGATCTCTTCGACATCTATATTTTCCGGCATTTCTACAGTAATGTATTTGGCTTCTTTATCAAGTAACATATGAGCTTCTAGAATATCTCTCACTTTAATAAGCGCAGTTATACACTGATTCACTGTGTTCTGTACTGCTTTATCATTATGCCCTTCTTGGAGATCAATCAATGCAGCATATAGATTATTGTCTATAGAATAATCAACCATAAAACGAACCTTTTCGCCCGCTTCTACATGTTCATGCACTTTAGTCGGAGGAAATAAAATATTTTTAATATCATCAAGTTTTTGCTGAGCAGCAGTCTTTTTAGCCATAATATATCCTTACTTCTTTTTACGCCCCATATTATACTTAGCCTCAAGAGTCCAATCGTTTTTTTCTTTATGATTGATAATCTTAATCTGATTCATAGAAGCCTGAGGATCTAGAATATAATCAGGTTCTACAACCTTTAATAGTCCCCAGTCTTGTAGTAGAGAAATTATTTTATTTCGGCGACCTTTATCTTCATCAGAAAAGTTGGAAGGCTTGCCATCTATTAAAAACATTTCTTTAAAATGCACAATATAATATTTGCCTTGTTTGTGGAAAATATGGCAAGACTGATAAAGTTTCTTTTCCTTACGAGAAGCAACACCAATACGAGTTAAAGTCTCTTTAATCTTTAGGAAATCTTCTTCTTCGGCAATCTTCACCTCAATTAAAGAATCAAGAAGTTCATTCATTTTACCCCACCTTTTTCTCTTCCTTTTTTTATTTTTTCAATTTGCTCCGGCGTAAGGACTTTCAACACTTCTTTTGCTCGGACAACATTATATTTATAATATTGAGAAACTAAGGTAATCAGTTCTTCTTTCTTCTCTCTTGCCTTCTTTTCTTCTTTAGTTTCTGCCTTATACCATCTCTTTTGTTTTCTAATAGAATTATAGAGATAATCATAATGCATCTGATCTGTTATATTATGATTGATGTTTACTTCATTAACAAAGTAAATTAGATCCCTATGGTTACATAATACAGAATTGGTTCTCCATTGAGAATAATCCCCATCGATCTCAATTTGCTTTTTCTCATTGATAAGATTATTCTCATATCTCCAATCATACCTTTCTTTTTTAACTTCTGTTGTTATAGTTTCAGGATTTCTTTCCTCCATCAATACATTAAGGAATTTAGCCATTAGTTAAACTCGCAATCCATCATGACTTCTACTAGGAATGCTAGAAAGTTAATCTCGACATTAGCAGCAAATGCATTCTGATATTGATACTTAGCAAGTAGCAATACTAATTGAGCGCATGATTGTGCTGGCATGATCTCTGAAGAGATATTATAAAATTCATTGTATAGAATATTAGGATCTGTATCCAGATTATTCTTTACCCACTTACGAATTTCAGTATAATCCTTGCTCTTGAGATACTTGACCAAATCCTTAATAGATGCTTCCTGTAGGTTAACAAGAATACCCGTATCAATAGCACCAGTTGCAGAATAACGCTGAAGTTCATTCAGAACACGACGCCAATCTGGGAAATGCTTATTGATTACTTCAGCAACAACCTTCTGATCATACTCAATGTTTTCCTGATCAAGAATGAAAGTAACACGCTTGAAGAATTGTGTAGCAAGTTTGGCCATAACCTTCTTGCTGATCTTAAAATCAATTACCGAACACCTAGAGTGGAGGGGATCGATAATTCTATTTTTAAAATTACAGGTGAGGATGAAACCACAGTTACGTGAGAATTCTTCCATGAAGTTACGTAAGGCAGGCTGTGTAGAGTTGGCGTTGAGATAGTCTGCTTCATCCAAGATGACATATTTTCTCCCTCCCGATAGGGACACGCTAGAGGCGAAGTTGAGAATTTCGTTTCGGAGTGTATCAATATTGCCATTCATAGATCCATTAATAATGATATAATCACAACCCAACTGCTCCAACATAGCACGGGCGACTGTTGTTTTCCCAACACCTGCTGAACCTGATAGGATTAAGTTAGGAATATTCTTCTGATCAACAAACTGTTGAAAGGTTTTCTTAAGATCACAAGGAAGAATAGTATCTTCAATAGTTTTAGGACGATACT
>Ga0208005_1000364_pt1 | contig 17551 bp, 10 predicted proteins | sample DEB19_08_DNA_3_FD_184530 | JGI IMG/M metagenome (GOLD analysis project Ga0208005, IMG submission 184530) | Aqueous microbial communities from the Delaware River and Bay under freshwater to marine salinity gradient to study organic matter... | ecosystem: Environmental > Aquatic > Marine > Coastal... | reverse complement strand
GTCCGGCACAGGTACAGTCAATGGCATTACCCTGACTGGTACAGTTACAAGTACAGGTAGCTTGACCCTTGGTGGCACGCTGTCTAATGTCAACCTGACATCTCAGGTTACAGGTACGCTGCCTATCGCTAACGGCGGTACAGGTACAACATCCACAACTTTTGTCAATCTGGCTACCAACGTAACTGGCACGCTTCCAGCAGCCAACGGTGGTACAGGTATAACTTCTCTGGGGTCAGGCGTTGCTACATTTTTAGGCACGCCATCCAGTGCTAACTTAGCGGCTGCGGTAACAGACGAAACCGGCTCTGGCTCCTTGGTCTTTGCTACCAGCCCCACATTGGTAACGCCTATTCTGGGCACACCACAGTCTGGCAACTTCAGCTCTGGCGCATTTACTTGGCCAACATTCAACCAGAACACAACTGGAACTGCGGCTGGTTTGTCATCTATTCTTGCTATTGCAAGTGGTGGTACAGGCACCGCTACTCCTAATTTGACTGCGGGTTCTGGTGTATCTATTACAGGTACTTGGCCTAACCAAACAATTTCTGCCACGGGTTCTGGCGGCACAATTACCAGCGTTACAGGTACAGCTCCAGTTGTTTCTTCTGGTGGTTCTACTCCCGCGATCAGCATGGCTGCGGCCACTGCCAGCGCTAACGGGTATATGACCAGCACATACGCATCTAAGTTAGATGGTATTGCCGCAGGTGCTACAAACGTCACGAACACCAATCAGCTGACCAATGGCGCAGCATTTATTACGTTGGCCAGTTTGTCGGGCACAGCCCCCGTGTCTTATTCAAGCGGTGTTATCAGCATGGCTGCGGCCACTGCCAGCGTCAACGGTTACATGACAAGCACCTACGCTGCTAAGCTGGACGGTATTGCAGCAGGCGCAACGAACGTTACCAACACAAACCAACTGACTAACGGTGCTGGGTTTATCACTGGTTCAGGCAACACGACCGGTAGCGCAGGCTCGGTTGCAACTACCAATTTCAGCATCGTAGAGTCTGGTGGTAAATTGCTGTTTAAATACGGCGGCACTACCATTGCAAGCATGGACAGCAGCGGTAACTTGACAACTGTAGCAAACGCAACTGCTTACGGCACACCATAAGGAACACACATGACACTGCCATCATCCGGCCCATTGAGCCTGTCAGACATTCAAGGTGAGTTTGGAGGTTCTAATCCAATTGGCATGAACGAGTACTACGCAGGTGGTGGCTTGGTTCCGTCTGGAACTTCGGGTACGTATGGCGCTGTGCCAACAAGCGGCCAAATCAGTGTGCAGAATTTTTACGGCACATCTAACTTTGTACCAATTTATATTGAAGAAGTGTTTAGTACGTGGCTTTATCAAGGTAACGGTTCTACACAGACAATCACTAACGGGATAAATGTATCTGGTAGCGGTGGTTTGGTTTGGATTAAAGGTAGAAACGGTAGCGCTGCACCAGACCATTTACTTTATGACACAAATAGGGGCGTTACAAACGCGCTCATAACAAACTCATCTGCCAGTACTTATACAAACGCCAACACACTTACGGCTTTCACAAGCAGCGGTTTTTCTATTGGAAGTTATATTTACGTAAACGGCCCACCATCAAACCCACCATTTCCAGATCAATTTGTCTCATGGACATTTCGCAAGCAGCCAAAGTTCTTTGACATTGTGACCTATACGGGGGATGGCTCATATACTCGTTCAATTTCGCACTCTCTTGGATCAACCCCGGGTTGTGTGATTATTAAACGTACAAATGGTACAGGTGATTGGTATGTGTGGCATAGGTCTATAGATCCAACATATACACTTTATTTAAATGGCACTAATGCGTCATCTCCTATAGGTGTAAATTGGTCGCCCTCATCTACAACATTTACCGCAACAACTCAAAATACTACAAACAATTCAGGATATACCTACGTTGCATATTTGTTTGCCCATAATGCTGGAGGTTTTGGCGCAACTGGTTCGGACAACGTAATTACTTGTGGGTCTTATGTAGGAAATAACACGCCGGGTAATACGGTAACACTTGGCTATGAACCCCAATTGGTGCTTATTAAGAATGCTTCAGATTTCGGTACAGAGTGGATTCTTGAAGATGTCATGCGGCAAATGGATCGTACCAATAGTAACTTTTTATCTCCAAATTCAAGTGCAGCCGAATCATCTGCGGGTATGGCAACAATTGTTCCAACTGCAACGGGATTTTTTCTCAATAATAGTGGTGGTGGAGATTTTAATTACGGTGGCTCAACTTACATTTACATAGCAATCCGCCTTGGCCCAATGAAAGTACCTACGGTCGGAACAAGTGTTTTTGCTCCTGTTTATCAGGCGGGTGGCGGTACGGTGACTACAAATTTCCGTGCTGACATGACCATTACCAAAGACGTTGCCGTTGCTGCTGTTGGCGATAATTTTGTTTGGGACAGACTACGTGGGTCAGCTGACGGGTCACTACAGGCGAACAATTTAAAAACAAATAGCGCCTCTTCAGAGTCTTCGGGAAGCTTTTCAGCGGCAGTAATGAACGTAAGTAACGTTGCTGTTAAAGATTCCTTTTACGGTTCGGGCTACAACATTATTTATTGGAATTTCCAGCGTGCTCCCGGTTTTATGGATGTTGTGTGCTATACAGGTACTGGAAGTGCTACCACAGTCCCCCACAATTTAGGAGCGGTTCCTCAATGGATAATCGTTAAGCGTAGAAGTGGAACAGAAGGTGGGTTTGGGGTAGGGGACTGGTACGTTTATTCCTCAGCGCTAGGTAACGATTATTTTGTAGCCCTTAATGGTGCAGATTCAAAGTCCAACAGCGGTCTTTGGAATTACACTTCTCCAACGTCCTCTGTTTTTTCAGTTGGCACATTTTTTACAAACTATTCGGGTGATAAGTACGTTGCATACCTTTTTGCCACGGTTGCAGGGGTCAGTAAGGTGGGTAGTTATACAGGTACCGGAGCAGCCAGAACTATTGACTGTGGTTTTACAACAGGCGCAAGATTTGTGTTAATTAGGCAAACAGCAAATGGCGGGGGGTCTTGGTACCTTTGGGATTCTGCGCGCGGTATTAGTTCCAGCAATGATCCATATATTCTTTTGAATTCTGCAGGGGCGCAAGTAAGTGGTACAAACTACGTTGATACCGCAAGCGTTGGCTTTCAAATCACATCCGCAGCAACGGCTGCCGACATTAACACTTTATATGCTCCGTACATCTTCTTAGCAATCGCATAAAGGAACATCATGGAAATCAGAGTTCGTTCAACTGGCGCAGTAATGTTTTGGAATGAGTTCCGTGACTTGCTGTTGTCTCAAAATCCTTCAGAGCTAATCACAGTTGCGCCACAGACTGAAGCGTGGATCAATGCCCACGGCGCTGACATTGTGTATGAAGGTGCGCAAGCCACCGGCGGTACGGTGTATCAGTACTCAATGCGTCAAGGCGTTGAACAAATTGGCGACAAGTGGCATACCAAGTATGTGCTCGGCCCTATCTTTATTGATACCCCTGCCATAGAAGACCGACCCGCAAGAACGGCTGCGGAAAACGAGGTTTTATACAAAGCAGCAATGGATGCAGAACAAGCGGCTAATGTGCGTCAGCAACGTAATCGTCGCCTTGCAGCTTTAGACTGGACACAGGGTAAAGACATTCCTGACAGCATCAGTTCATCTGCGGCGTTTGTTCGTCAAGGTCTGCGTGATGTGCCAAATCAGGAAGGTTTCCCTTGGGCAGTTGTCTGGCCTGACGCTACTGAGTAACCATGCGCGATTGGGCTGACATTCTTGTGATTGCAGCCTGTATTGTCACCTTCATTGTGTGGGGGACAGCAACGATTTTTTGGATGTGGGGATGAAATGGCTGTTGATGCTCTTTCTCGTAGTTTTGCCGGGAGCAGCCAGCCAAGACAGGAAAACTGAATACCGCTGTGTGCGGTGGGCTTGGACGGGTGATGTTTATAACCGTAAGGTGGTTTGCCTACAGTGGGAAAAGGTTGAGCGCAAATGATTCCTATAGATCCGATAACGGCACTTGAAGGGCTGCAAACTGCAATCAGTGTCGTTAAGAAAGCTAGTAGAGTCGCTAGTGATCTAGCGGGATTGGCTCCATCCATTGCGAAGCTTTTTGACGCAAAGAGCACTGCGACCAAGGCCATGCTTCAGGCCAAGCGTACAGGTGGTAAATCCAACCTTGGCGCGGCGCTTCAGATTGAGATGGCTTTGGATGAAGCCAAGCGGTTTGAGGAACAGCTAAAAATGCTTTTTATGCAGGCTGGCCGTATTGACGTATGGAATGCAGCCAAGGCCCGGCAAGCTGAGATGGACAGAGATGATGCCAAAGAGATGGCCGCTTTGCATGCTGAAGAAAAGAAACGCAAAGAAGACGAGCAAGAGCAGATGGCATGGGCTATAGGCATTGTGGTAATTGTGATGTTCTTGGGCGCTGTTGGTTGGGGAATCAGTGAAATCTCTGAGCTGTGCGCCAAAACAAGGTGTGGTCGGTGAATGAGTACCAAAAACAGTTTGACCTCTTCCTCAAGGTCTTCGTGCGTATGTGCGTGGCTTGGTGGGTGCTTGGGTTTCTCCGTTTCCTGCCTGACAATCTGTCAGACAAAATCGTTAATAAATTACTTGGAATGTTAGGACTGTAATGCTTTCACTATTTTCAACCCTTGGTGGTTTGCTGATTTCAGGTTTGCCTAAACTGCTGGAATATTTCCAGAACAAGTCTGACCAAGCCCATGAGCTTGCACTTGCCCGTGTACAGGCAGACAAAGAACTTCAGATGCTGGCGCAGGGCTTTGCCTCCCAGCAAAAAATTGAAGAGTTGCGCACGGATCAGATTTCCATGCAGACAGATGCCCAGATGACGGTAGCTGCGTATGACCATGACAAAGCTGTTTTGGCTAGAGCCGCTGGCTGGGTTTCAAGCTATGTCGGCACTGTTCGCCCCACGGTTACCTACATTTTCATCCTAGAACTGTGCGCCATCAACGCTTGGCTGGCCTACTTTGTTTATTCACACCCCGGCTTAGTTGTTACCATTGATGACTTGGTGCGTGTTGCCGACATCATCTTCTCAAGCGACGAGATGGCGATGCTTGGCGGTATCATTGGTTTTTGGTTTGGTTCACGTAGCTGGGCTAAGAAATGAAACTGAGCGAAGCTGGCGCTAAATTGATGCACCAGTACGAGGGGTACAGGAACAAACCATACCTGTGCCCTGCTCATATCTGGACAATTGGCTACGGCCACGTGCTGTACCAAGATCAGATCAAACTGCCTGTGATCCGTGTGAATGGTTACACAGGTATGCTGCGTAGTGAGTACCCATTGAAACCGGAGGATAACCGTGCTTGGTCAAAAGAAGAGATCATTAGACTATTCGAAGATGACGTCGGCCCTACTGAACGCGGTGTTCTTAGACTTGCTCCCCCTCTATCTAGTCGTCAAGGGGCTTTCGATGCGTGCGTCAGTTTTGCCTTCAATGCCGGACTGGGCGGTTTTCAGCGGTCTTCTATTCGGATGAAGATAAACCGTGGTGATTGGGAAGGTGCAGCCGATGCACTATTGCTGTATTGCATGGGTGGTGGCAAAATACTTGCAGGGCTAAAAAAGCGCAGGGACGCTGAAAAAGCACTGTTTCTATCCTAGGACTGCCGATGCCATTACAAAAAATCCTGTTTAAGCCGGGCGTCAACCGGGAAAACACTCGCTATACCAACGAAGGCGGTTGGTACGAGTGCGACAAAGTCCGTTTTCGCCAAGGCACACCAGAAGTAATTGGTGGCTGGGTCCGCATTTCCTCCAATTTATTCTTAGGGGTTTGCCGTTCTTTGTGGAATTGGGTAACCCTTGGTGCATTGAATTTGCTGGGTGTTGGCACAAACCTGAAGTTTTACATCGAGAGGGGTGGTGCGTATTACGACATTACCCCGATCCGCGCAACAAGCACCATTAATAACAACCCTTTCACCCTGACTGCCTCAACCACTGTCACGGTCCACGATACGGCGCATGGCTGTGTCACAGGGGATTTTGTGACATTTAGTGGGGCGGTGGATATTGGTGGCGTTGGAACCAACGTTACGGCCAGTGTATTGAACCAAGAGTTTCAGTTGACGGTGGTCAACGTTGACTACTACACCATCACTATTTCAGTGACGCCAAATGCGACAGCTATTGCTGCATCCCCCGGAGGCGGCGCATCCGTAGTGGCAACTTACCAACTAAATGTAGGCCCTGCAAACGCGGTTCCTTTGGTAGGCTGGGGCGCAGGCGGTTGGGGCGCTGGTCCTTGGGGCACGGGCGATACCTCTTTGGTCTCGATGCGTCTTTGGAATCAGATGAACTACGGCCAGAACCTAGTCTTTGGACCTCGTGGCGAGGGGATTTATTACTGGGACGCGGACCTCGGACTTACGACGCGGGGCGTATTGCTGTCCAGCCTTGGCGGCACTGTGACGTTTACAAGCGCCAGCCCAACAGTGGTCACTTTGACTACGCCGCTGACGGAAGGTGCTGCTGTTCAGTTTGCAGCCTCAGGGTCTTTGCCTTCTGGTATTTCTGCTGCAACCACGTATTACGCATATCAGGTTAGTGGCTTGACTTGTAACTTGACAGATGCAAACGGTAATCTAATCAATACTGCGTCTACGGGGACTGGGGTGTATATCTCCGAATTGGTGGATGTGCCTTTGTTCCAAGATTGTTTGACAGTTTCTGATACGTCACGTTTCATCATTGCTTTTGGCACAAACAACTACGGGGAAGTTGTCAAGGACCCCATGCTGATCCGTTGGTCAGATCAGGATGATCCATACAACTGGACACCTACTGCAACCAACCAAGCCGGCAGCATTCGCTTGTCTCATGGATCACAGATCATTACGACCGTTCAGACCCGCCAAGAGATTGTGGTTATTACGGATTCGTCTGTGTATTCATTGCAGTATTTGGGCCCCCCATATGTATGGGGCAGCCAGCTGTTAGGTGACAACATTTCAATTGCAAGTCCAAATGCAGCCATCATCGCTTCTGGTGTGGTGTATTGGATGGGCGTAGACAAGTTCTATGCATATGATGGTCGTATACAGACGCTTAATTGTGACCTGCGTAAGTTTGTGTTCCAAGACTTGAACCAAAATCAATCACAGCAGATTTTTGCTGGAACAAATGAAGGTTTTAACGAGGTTTGGTGGTTCTATCCATCTGGCAACTCTACAACGATTAATCGTTATGTGGTGTTCAACTACGTAGAGAATGCTTGGTATTACGGCACGATGGCACGAACAGCGTGGCTTGACTCTGGCTTGCGCGGTTACCCGATGGCCGCCACTTACCAAGAGGGCACTACAGGCAACATCGTGTATCACGAAAACGGTTTGAATGACCGCGCAACGGGGACCACGGCTGCTATTGACGCCTATATTTCATCGTCTGAATTTGACATTGGCGATGGCCATAACTTTGGTTTTATCTGGCGCATGTTGCCTGATTTGACATTTGGCAATTCATCAAATGCACCAAATGGTGATGTGCCAAAGTTGACTTTGACTTTGTATGGCATGGCCAACTCTGGTTCTGGTGCAACAAGTGCGGCGGCTGCAAATGTATCGAGCAGCGCAACATATGTGATCACAGAAGAATTTACTGGCGAGCTGTTCACACGTTTGCGTGGCCGTCAGATGATCTTTAAAGTGGGCTCAAACCAGATTAATACGGCATGGCAGTTAGGTGCACCTCGTATTGATATCCGTCAAGACGGTAGACGCTGATGGCGACGCCTAATCGCATCATTAACCCCGCGCCTCCTAGTTTGCCGCTAGGCCCAGAGCAGTATGAGCGTCGGTATCAGGATCAGTTTGCAAACGTCTTGCGTTTGTATTTCAACCAACTGCGTAATTCTCTAGCTGAGCTGCTTGGGCCAACGGGGGGTAAATACGTTAGCTTCCCGCACATTTCTGCCTCTAGCAACCTTGACCAATACGCTATAGGCGACGACACCCCAACTAAGGTAGGTTGGACTTCAGCAGAAACAATTGAGGGTTTTACGCTGTACCCCACGGGCTACGCCTCAAATGATTTCGCGGGCGTGTACAAGATTGATTACGGCCTCCAGCTTGCCAACAACGATAACGCCATTCATTTCGCAACCGTCTGGCTTCGTGTCAACGGCGATGATGTGCCTTTGTCTGGCGTAAAGTTTACACTTCCTGCGCGTAAGAGTGCTGGCGAGCCTTTTGAATTGCTGGCGTTTTCAAGCATTGTTTTCCCAGTAAATGCCCAAGACAGAATTGAGCTTTGGTGGGCGACTGACCAAGCCGCCGTTAGTGGTGGGGCATCAGGTGTCTATATTGAAGCTGCGCCAGCAGCTACTTCTCCTTACGCACGGCCATCCATCCCATCAGCAATCGGGTCTATAACATTTGTGTCGGCGCTACCAACATAATACAATTGAACAAACACCTTTCCCCAAGGAACTGACATGGCCACAGCACCCCAACCAGCCGCAAATCCTTTTGCCGATCCACAAACCACAGCGGTCTATGACCAGATGCGTCAATCCGTGTCTCCAAAGGAGTTTGGCGACGAAGTTTTGGCGGGTGCTGAGCAGGTTGATCCGCAGGCCGTTGCTCAATTTAAGGCCACGTTAGACCAAATTCAGTTGCCTCCTGAGGCTTTGGACTTGCTCAACAATATGGTTGATGAGATTCTGGCCAACCCTGACAAGTACGCCGAGATCCGTGCCAAGTACAAGGAGATGGGGGCTCCTGACGAAATCTTGCCAGAGCAGTTTGATGCGCACTTCTTTGCTGCCCTGAATATGGCGGTTGATCAGATGATCGGCGCACCTTCTGGTGAGCAGGCTTTTGCCAAGGGCGGTATTGCAGAACTGACTCCTGTGTCCAAGGCTATTTCAAGCTATGGCCGCAATGGCGATACCATGCTGGCCCATATCACGCCTGCCGAAGCACGCATGCTTCGCCGCAAGGGAGGTAGCGGAACAATCAACCCCAAGACAGGATTGCCAGAGTTTTTTAACCTGTTTAAGTCAATTGGCAAAGCATTCAAGGCGGTCGGTAACGCCGTTAAGGACTTTGCCAGCAGCACCGTGGGCCGTATTGTTACGACCGTGGCTCTTGGCTTCTTCTTAGGCCCTGCCGCCGCATCTTTTATGAATGTGACTTCTGCTGCTGGTATTGCAGCGGTCAGCGGTTTTGTAGGTGGCGCCGGCGCAACTTTGTTGGGCGGCGGTAACCTTAGCCAAGCCCTGAAAGCCGGTGCAATTGGCGGTATTACGGCAGGCGCAACAACTGGTATTACTGGCGGAGCCGGCGCATTTGAATCGGGTGCAGCAACTACGCCATCCGCTGCGCTTCAAGGCCAGATGGATAAGTTCAGCAACTTTATCAATCCTACGCCTTCCGGTATCCAAGCGCCAAGCATCGCGCCTACTGGCCAAACCACAGGCATGGCTCCCATTCCCGAACAGACAATTAATCCACTGGAAAAGCAATTTGCTACCCCTGCTGAAATCGCACGGGTAGAGGGGATGAACCCTGCAAATGCTTCGGATGCTACATTAGCAAAACAACAACTGTGGAATAACACTGCTCAGGCTCCTGCTGCCACTAGCTCTCTGCCTGCAGCTTCTGCACCTGTTGCTCCTCCTGCTAATGCCAGTGCGGCTACAGCCGCGACAGGAAATGCAATTGCTCCCCCTGTTAGTGCTAATCCTTTGGATGCAACGCAGTTTGAAGGCTCGTTGGCCAAAGCGGCTCCCGGAGCCGAACCAAGCTTCTTTGATAAAGCAAAGACGTTCTACAACGAGAACATTTCTCCTTCTGGCATTCAACAGCAAGGAACTGCTGATGCTTTGGCTACTGTCCAAAAACAGTTTCCTACTGCCACGATGGAAGACATCATGAAAGCGCCAGCTGGCTCACCGCTAGCTAAGGCATATAACGCTGCAATGCCCGGCATTTTGTCTACCTACGGCCCTGCCACTGCTTTGGGCATTGGTGCAATCGGTGCATTCGGTGGTTTCAGCCCTGCTAAGCCACCACAATCCGCGCTCAAGACAACGTTGCTCGGGGGCCCCGGATCAGCAAGGGATCTTTTGAACAAGGATCCCAACCGTTTTTATATCCAAGGCCTGCCCGGCGTCCAGTACTACAACGGCTCTGTTTTGCCTAACCCCATGGCAGAAGGTGGTGAGGTGCGTCATATGTACACCGGTGGCATTACGGATGCAGATGTCGCTAAATGGTGGTCTGATCCTGAGAACCAGAAGAAAAGTGATGCTGAAATCAAAGCAATAATGCAGCAATTTGATGTCAGTCCTGAAGACTTTGCACGTTCTATTGGTGCAAACCAACAAACAGCTGCGGATATTGCGCAACGTTATGAGACTGCACAGGTACCTACCCCGGATGTTACGGAATCTAATGGTGAATCGGGCACCATTTACGTCAATACAAAAACAGGAGAAACCAGTACAACTGCTCCTCCTGTGACAATAGCCACTTCAACTGCGGGCAATACTGTAACCATTCCAGCGGAAGGAAATACCTCCGTAACAGCGCCCACTGGTGGCGGCAGTACAACTGTAACAGCGCCTACGGGACGTTCTGCCAGTGATCAAGCTATTTGGGATTTGTTTGCAAATCACCAAGACTGGTCATTGGGTCAATTCAAAACAGCGATTGATGCGGCAAAGTACTCTTTGGAGGATATTGCCCGCGTAACAGGAACCCCGCTTAGCACAGTTCGGGAAAAATATGCCTTGGCGTCTAGCGCGCCTACAACGCCGTTGACCGCTCCTGTAACCACAACAGTCGCTGCGCCCACTAAAGTCACTACGGCTACTACAACTACTCCAACAACTGGGACCACCACCCCCCTTACTGCGCCTTGGTTCATGAGAGGGGTCGCTCCCGTCACCCCCGGAACTGAGAAAGTAGTGGTTCCTTCTACTACTTTGCGTAGCACTACGCTTCCTACAGATTCTTTGTCACGTAATATCCAAGGTGATTTGCAGGCGGCGGGACCTACTGTTACCAACCAAACCATGCAACAGTGGATGGACAAGCAAGGCTGGGATCCACAGCAGGTAGCATATGCTACCGGTGCAGGGCTGCCTGAAGTTCAGGCACGCTACTATGGCGCAAAGAATGCAGGTATCTTGAGCGCCAAGGCTCCTACGATAACTACGCCGCAGCCATACAATACCACTTCAGGTATTACGCAGTTGATGTCTCCTACGGGTCCGTTAGGTGAGTTTAGTACTCGCACAGTTACGCCTGTAACTTCTATTCTGCCTACTGCTCCAACAGCGCCGGCAGGGGGAATTGCTTCTCTTTCTGCTGCTCCAGCTACCCCCGCAACACAGAACCTGCCTAACTTGCCCCAAAGTACTGTGGCTACAAATCAACTGGCAGATTTAGCAGCGCGAGCACAAAAAGATTATTTGTTCGCAATGAACGATAAAAAAGCCGCATTTATGAACATGGGCGGTATTGCAGGTTTGGCGCAGGGCGGTTATCCTCGACGTACCGGTCAAATTGAGGGCCCGGGGACCGAGACCTCTGATTCAATCCCTGCAATGCTGTCTGATGGCGAATTCGTAATGACTGCCAAAGCCGTCCGCGGTGCAGGCAAAGGCGACAGACGCGCAGGAGCAAAACGCATGTATGCGCTAATGCATCAACTTGAACAAAACGCAGCACGGGGTTAATCCATGGCAGACGCAACAGTTTCCACCCAAGAACAGATAGTCCGGGAAGCCCCGGAGATTGAAGCCCAAAAGCTGGCGCTTTTACAAAGCGCCAAGGCTCAAGTAGATGCCACCAACCTTGCTGCTCAGCAGGGCAACTATCTCACCCCCAACTATCAGATTGCGGGGATGACCCAAAACCAACAAGATGCTATTGCTGCCGGTCAGCAAGGCATCGGCGCATACCAGCCTTACATGACCAACGCTACGCAGCAGTTGGTCGGGGGACAGCAGACCACCGGTAATGCTGTTGACGTTTTGCGCGGAGCGGACACACGCAACCAATTTGGAGCAGCGCAAGGTTTGCAAGGGCTCGCGGCTCAAGGAACTTTGGGTGCGGCACAGCCTATTGGACAAGCGCAGATTTCCCAGTACATGAATCCGTTCATGAATTTGGCGTTGCAGAACCAGTTGGGCGAGATGAATCGCCAAGCCCAGATCCAAGGTCAGGGATTGCAGGCGCAAGCGGTGAAGTCTGGTGCTTTTGGCGGCGCGCGTGAAGGCATTCAGCGCGCTGAATTGGGCCGTAATTTGGCTCAGACACAGAATCAAGCGATTGCCAACGCAATGCAACAAGGCTACGGCCAAGCGTTAAGTACTGCACAACAGCAGCAGCAAGCGCAGATGGCGGGGTACAACCAATTAGCAAATATTGGTCAAGGCATCGGATCATTGGCCACGGGCCAGTTTGGTATTGGCGCGCAAATGGCGCAAGGTTTGGGTTCCTTGGGCGCACAGCAAGCCAACATGGGTACGCAAGCTGCAGCTTTAGGCCAAGCCGCTCAAGGCATGGGTCAACAGGACGTCAACTTCTTGTACAACTTGGGCTCTATGCAACAGAAGCAGTCCCAAGCAGAACTCGATGCTGCTCGTCAGAACCAGTTGCAGCGCAATATGCAGCCATATCAGCAGTTGGGCTTCTTGTCTGATATCTACAAAGGTGCGCCATCTACACAGATGGGCGTAACAACCGCTGCCACCCCAACTCCAAGCCCCTTCCAGCAGATCGCTGGTTTGGGCACAGGTATTTTGTCTACAGCAGCGGCAGCAAAGACCGCTGGTGGACTGTTTTAAGGACGCATCATGAAGAATGAGATTTTGAAGCGTGCCATGTTTGCGATGCCTCTGTCAAAGGAGTCACGTAACAGCGGCATCATGGCTGGGTTTGAAGACGAAATGCCCGAAGAGATGCCTGAAGAGCCAGAAAATGACATGCCTCAGATGGCCCGCACGCCTCAAAATCCTGAGATCTTGATGAACACCTTGCGCGGTGACATGCGTTCTGTTGACGCACGTGTGCAAGAGTTGGCTCAAATGGTTGGCGAAGAAGCCGCCATGGAAACACCTCCTGAAGTTCTTGCCTTGTTGCAAGCACAACTGGCTGCCCCACAAGGCGGTATTGGCGCGTTGCCACAGGCTCCGCAGATGGCTCCCCCTCCTGAAGGAGGCATGCCTCCACAGGGTGGTATTCCTATGCCGCAAGGCATGGAGGGCGCCGGCCCTTTTCCGCAGGGCGGGGCTGAGCAGGCTCCGCCCACTCCTGATGGCTTGCCTCCAATGCATGCTTTTGGTGGCGCGTTGGTCACACCTTTCAGACGTGCTGCGGAGATCATGGGCGACAAGGCCGCTCAGTATGGCCCCGCCTTGAACCAATACTTGGGCAATTTGACCATGCGCGCTCAGCCAACAATTCAGCGCGTGACGGGTGGTAATCCTGCGATGCCTTTGTCTGTGCAAGGCCGCGAGACTTTGGTTGAAGGCCCTGCCGGTACGATTGCTGAAGGTGTGGGTACAAAGCTTGCCCCTTACACAACGATGGGTCCTTTGATGACCCCTACGTTTACTGAAGGCTTGAGAATGGGTGTGCAGCGTGCTGCACAAGAATACCCACGTGTGGCAGAGACTTTGTCACGTGTGGCCCCGGGCATCGGGATGTTGGCTGCAGTGCCTTTTATGAAGGGCGCATCTAACGAAAACATGACCCCTGAGCAGCAGGCGGCATACGACGACAAGATGGCACAACTTGCGGCAATCGACAGGATGCCTTCGCCCTCCCGTACTCAACAAGAGGCACCTCCTCCTCCTGCAGCCACTACTGGCAAGGAAAAGCCCGCATTCAATCCGATGGAGATGGCTCCTGTTAGCCCTACGGAGTTTGCAACACAGGCAGAGCTTGATGCCCAAGGCCCCGCTAAGACTACGCAAGATTTCATCAAGACTGCGCTGAAAGAGAAGACCCGCGCAGAACGGACCAAGGAAGGCTACGCTGAGTTGGCTCCTTTGTTCCAAGAAATCTTGGGCAGTGACAAGGAAGACATGAAGACGAATGCGCTTTTGATGTTGGCAGATGCCGGCTTCAAACTGGCGTCTAGCCGTCAGCCTACTTTTGCCATGGCTGCAAGCGAAGCTGCTTCTGGTTTGCCAAAAGGTTTTATGGCTCTATTGGCACAGGCCAAAGACCGAGATCTCAAGATCAAGTCTGCTGCTTTGTCACAAGCGTTCACAGATGTTCAAGAGCAAGACAAATACGCTCAGCAACTCAAGATGGAAGTGCTCAAGGGCGATTTCCGTCTTATGTTGGAGCAGGCCAAAAATGGCGGTATTACTCTCGAAGACGGAAGCGGAGGCCTGCGTATCGCCAAGACCAAGAGCGGTGGTTTTGCAGGTGTGTCAATCGATCCAAAAGATCCGACAGTTCAATCTGCGCTTCAAAGCCGCTGGACGCTGCGCGATACAGACAACCCTTATGTCGAGAACCGCGGACAAGCGCCAGCCACTGTGGAAACAGATAAGAATGAGCGTATTAAGCTGACCTCCACATTACGTGCGTTGGATAACAGCTTACGCACGTTGGATGAGCTCAAAGGCACTTATACAAATCTGTACAGCCCCACCACATGGTTTGTGGACAAGGTCAACAACTTACTTGTCCCAGTTTCTGGTGGCATGATTCGCCCCGACGTGAACCAAGCGGATGCCGCACAGCGTGTGTCTTCTGGTATGAATGCTATTTTGAAGAGCGTTGCTTCTGCTAATGACAACGGCCGTGTTGCTGTGCAAGAGCAGGAATGGGCACGCAAGACTGCGGAAAACATCTCTGACCCCAACGCCTTCTTCCAGAACAAGGAATTGGCAGCCAAGGGTTTCACAAGCCTTGAGACCATGCTGCGTAATGCACGTCAGCAGGTTTTGACGCAACTGGGCTATGAGAACAACGATTATTCAATGCGCACACCAAACACCGGCACGCAGAATGATCCGTTCGTAATTCCTGCTGATAAAGATAGCCAACGCGTGATGTTTAACTTCCTTGGTAGTACCATTGGCAAACTGCAGGACCCTGCAGCGATGGTGTACGTGAGGTTGCCAAACAACACCGTGCAACAATTTAATCCTACTCAATTGCGTGGCCTGATAGGAAACCAATAATGCCAACCTTGATGAATTCCCGTGGGGAGATGGTGGACCTCTCAACCGGTGAGGTTGTCGGTCGTGCGGAGGGTGCTCCAACAACAGCACCTGACCGTGCTGCGGGAGAAGCTGCGCAGAACATAACAACACAGGGCGGGGACCGCGTAGCGGGCCTGCTCAATAATCTTTCATGGGGCTTCAACTCTGCCCTCTTCGCCATTCCTGATGCTGCCCAGCGCCTGATCGGCAAGGGCATGGGAATGGATGAGAAACAAGTATTTCAGTTCACCAATCTCTTCAACAAGGGCGTACAGGCCCCAAGAAATATTGAAGAGCGCTACGCCCGCGCTGTAGGCGAAGGCGTTGGTGGAACTATGCCCTTCACTGGCATCCTTGCCTATGCTGGGTCCGTGAAACCGCTTGTCTCTGCGGCAACTGCCCCAACAGGCATTCTTAAAGGAATTGCAAATGATGCTATCAAATATGTTCAAGAAAGCCCAAGACTGGCTGCAGCACTGGACATCGCGTTTGGTGCAGGCTATGAAGGACTTCGTCAAACGGTCAAAGAAACAGTAGACGACAGCAATCCATACAAGAAGGTTTATGAAGAGCTGCTCCCCGCAGCTGCATTCATTGGTCTTCCTGTAGCTGCCGCAAACTTGCCTTCTGTGCGCGGAGTCAAGTGGATCTCTGACAAAGTCAAGGGTGTATCTAGCGGACTTGGCGAAATTGAAAGGGAGACCCTTGAAGGTCTTCCCGGCATGTACAAGCTGCCCGTGATCAACGTGCTTCCAACCATGCTGATGAAGCGTGCTGAAGGCAAGTTGGCACAGGTGTTTGGCCCTATCTCCGAGAGCCCCGAAGCACAGCAAGCGTTGAAGCAACTCGAAGCCGCTTTGGCTGATCCCCGCGTTGCAAATGCGGGCTTCATGTTTGATGCGGCCGAGAAGACAATGTACTCACCTTTGGTGCAGCGCAAAGCAGAACTTCTGCAGCAGCTTGGCCCCAAAGAGCTTGAGATCACTAAAGAGCGTATCAACAAAAACCAGCAAGCGCTGGACAGTTTGTTTGCAAGCTTCTCTCCCGAAGCACGCAAGCCAATTCAAGAAGCGTTCACCGCGGCCCAAGCAGATCGTCAGCAGTTCTTTGAGAGCTTGTTGAAGAGCCAGAAGGACCTGACAGACGCGGAGGTGATGTCAATCTCCGAGCGCCTCGGACCACAGAACATTGATCTGTTGAACGACGAACTGCGCGGCACGTTGATGGCCCGCATGGAGATGGATTCCAAAGCACGTGGCGATATTCTGCGCCGCATGGGCTTGAAGCAAGCAGTGTCCCCAGAGGGCCTGCCTATGCCTACACGTGATCAAGGCGTGTCCTTGTATCCTGCGCGTGATATCGAGGCTGCTGCCAAGGAATTGATTGCGAAGTACACACCAGAGCGTCCCTCTGCAAACATTCAAGTACCTGAGCCAATTCGGTTGCTTCAGAAGTTTGTTCGCACACAAGAAATTGCACGCGAAAAAGCCGAAGCAGACATGCTGGTGCAGTTGACTGACCAAGCAATCAGTGAGCAACTCACAGGTCTTGGTAAAACGCTTGACCCTGACATGCTGGCCGGCTTGCGTGACGCTGTGCTTTCTGCTGTGCGTGGCGAAAAACCAAAGACTGGCCGCAAGACTGCAAGCCTGAGTGAATTGTTGCCCCCACCAGATGCCAAGGGCAACATCTCCATTCGTGCCATCGTTCCCGGCAACAACATTGTGATCAACCCTGCGCAGCTCAAGGCCGACGCAGCGCGCATCGCAGAAGCCAACACAGCGATTGATTTGAACTTGCCCGAGGCGCTTGACTATTTGCAGTCAGCCATGCGCTTCCGCAATCAGTCTGTGATCAACTACAACGGTGCAATGAAGCGTGGCAGCAGCCGCATTCAAGATGCGCAGCGTCACATCGATACAGGCAACGCTGTCTACAAGGACATTGAAAAACTTGTTTTGAATAACGTGCCACGGATCAAGCAAGAGTATGAAGGCATGAAGATGGTCTTAGATGACTACAGTGCTGCATACGAAAAGAATTTGCCTCTGCTCCTGACACAGAAAACCCGTGGTGGCGAAGAGTTCCTCTTGCCCAACGAGCGCTTGCTCCAGACTGCTTTCTCAAGCGGCGAGAACCTCAAGCAGTTGCAACTGGCCATCAGTGGCTCGCCCCAAGCTTCACAGCTCTTGGAGCGCGGAACTATTGACTGGCTGCGCAGCAAAAACGTCATCGGTGCAGACGGTCTGATTGATCCTAAAAAGATCCGTCAGGTTCTGGACAAGAACAAAAAC